>Ga0126305_10000318_pt1 | contig 21156 bp, 20 predicted proteins | sample Plot26_FD_92536 | JGI IMG/M metagenome (GOLD analysis project Ga0126305, IMG submission 92536) | Serpentine soil microbial communities from UC McLaughlin Reserve, CA, USA - Plot26 | ecosystem: Environmental > Terrestrial > Soil > Grasslands | place: USA: UC McLaughlin Reserve, Lake County... | reverse complement strand
TCGCTGAACCACTTCACTGTGCCAGTTGGCATCTGATCCTCCATCGGTTTGTGCCGCGACCGCGGAGGCTTAATGCCAACAACGACGAGCGCTAACACGATTTTCCGGGATTAATCCCGGTCCGTTACGGGCGGAAAGGTAGCAAGCCGGCCCGACCGGCAGAGGCCCGTGTACGGTGCAGGCCTTGAGGAGACGCCGTCTGATCGCCGCCGTGCTCGGCCTGGCATCGGTCGGGGCGCTGGCAGTATCGCCCGCTGGGGCGGCAACCACCAAGGTGTCGGCACACGCCGGCCGCGACGACATCCGCTTCACGGGATCGACTGGGATCACGGGCGGGGTTACGGGTCATCCCGGTGGTGATGGCGGAGTCCTGGTCGAGCTCCAGTCCGACCCCTATCCGTACGGCTCGTTCGCGACGGAGGGATCCACGGCGACCGCCCCCGATGGCGCCTACCGGTTCCGGGTGTCGCCCTTGCGAAACACCAGGTACAGGGTCCTGCTCCCGGGCATGTCGAGTGTGCGGAGCGGCACGGTCTCCGTGACCGTGAACGAGATCGTCACCACCCGGATTCGCTACAGGACGCCGGGTCGGGCCCGGATCGTGATCCGCAGCCGTCACCCGGCCGATCTTCATTGGGGGGACCGGCGCCTGAGCTGGTACACGTCGCCCGGGAAGAGGACGCGGCTCCACCGGGTCGACGTCGGCCGCACTCGCACCGCTGACCCGGGTGTGACCCGGATGCGGACGACCATCAAGGTACCGGCGGGCAGCTTCCGTTTCGCGGCCTGCTTTCGGGCCCGATCGTTGGCGGCGATGGGCCCCGCGTCCGCCCATCCCGACTGCGGGCGGCACCGATTCCACGGTGGCCGCCACGCGCTCTACCAGGGGACCGGGAAGGCTCCGTTCGGCTATCCGAGCCGCGGAAGCATCGACCGGGCCCGGCGCTACCTCGCGGGCCGGGCGGGCGTCAAGTCGTTCGCCGTGGTGACCAGCGAGGGGAGGCTGTACGGGTCCCACGTTCACCGCCGCTTCGTCAGCGCCAGCGTCGTCAAGGCGATGCTGCTGGTGGCCTACCTGCGCAAGCTCCATCACGCGCACCGAAGCCTGGACGCCTACAGCCGTTCGTTGCTTCATCCGATGATCCACGTCTCCGACAACGACGCCGCCACCAAGGTCTGGTCGATCGTCGGGAACCACAGGCTGCGGCGGCTCGCACGCCACGCTCGGATGAAGGACTTCTCGATCGACGGTTTGTGGACGAACGCGATGATCAGTGCCGCCGACCAAGCCCGGTTCTTCTACGAGATGAAGCGACTTCTGCCGTCCGCGTTCCGCCACTACGCGAACCACCTGCTGTCGCACATCACGGGCTCGCAGAGCTGGGGCATCCCCGCCGTCGCCAGGCCACGCGGATGGAAGGTCTTCTTCAAGGGTGGGTGGCGAGGCACGAGCCGCGGCCAGCTCGTCCATCAGGTAGCCCGAGTGAAGCGCTCGGAGCGACAGATCGCGATCGCCGTCCTCACCGACGGCAGCCCGTCCATGGGCTATGGCATCCAGTCGATCGAGGGCACGGCGGGCCGACTCCTTCAGCCGTAATCGCGTGCCAGCCGGGTACGATCATCCCATGGGCACCAGGCGGGGGGCATGGAGGCTCGGAGCAGCCGTGGCGACGGTCTGCGTCGCGTTGCTCGCCTCACCGGCCGCGTTCGGTGCGACGTCGGGCCCAGCGCTTTCGGTCAACGGTGACGCCGGTCATCATGCGATCAGCCCCTACATCTACGGGATGAACTTCGCCCCGGCCGGGCTCGCCAACCAGCTCGACCTGCCCGTGGACCGCTGGGGCGGGAACACGACCGACACCTACAACTGGAAGATCGGCGCGTCCAACACTGGCAACGACTGGTACTTCGAGAACATCCCCGACTGCTTCGACGCCCCAACCTACACCTGCGACGACGGCCCCAGGTACGCCTACAGGCAGGTCGTCCAGAAGGATCGATCGGTTGGCGCCCAAACGCTGATGACGTTGCCGATGATGGGCTGGGTGGCCAAGGACGGGAAGCCCAGCCACCCGTTCACCTGTGGCTTTCCGGCATCCGTCTTCTCGAATCAGGACTCGTTCGACCCCTACGACGCGAACTGCGGCAACGGGCTCCAGGGCGGCACCGCGCTCGCCAGCAATCCCGCTCGCGACGGCATGCAGATCGGTCCGTCGTTCGACGCTGCCTGGGTCAAGAAGCTCGTGAGCCTGTACGGGTCGGCGGCGAGCGGTGGGGTCCGCTTCTATGAGTTGGGCAACGAGCCGGCGTTATGGAACAGCACCCACCGGGACATGCACCCCGCTCCGGAGACCTACAACGAGCTGTGGCAGAAGTCGCGCGATTACGGCGCCGCCGTCAAGGCTGCGGACCCCACGGCGAAGGTGCTCGGCTTCTCGGAGTGGGGGTGGCCGAACTACTTCTGCAGCGCCGCCGACCACGTGAACAGCGGCTGCTTCGCGAGCTCACCGGACCGCGCCAACCACGGCGGGACGCCTCTGGTCGAGTGGTTCCTGCGGAAGATGCGCGCCTATCAGCAGGCGCAGGCGACGCGGCTCTTGGACTACCTCGACCTCCATTACTACGCCCAGGGGGGCAACTCCACCGACGTGACCCGCTCGCTTTGGGATCCCACCTACACCGACCCGAGCTGGATCGGCGAAAAGATCCAGCTCATCCCGCGGATGAAGCAATGGGTCGCCCAGGACTACCCGGGCACCAAGCTTGCGCTGAGCGAATACAACCTGTCCGTCGGCGACGCGATGACCAACGCGCTGATCCAAGCCGACACGCTCGGGATCTTCGCCCGGGAGGGAGTCGATCTCGCCACCCGCTGGGAGATGGGCAACGACGGTCCGCTGATCGCCGACGCGTTTCGCATCTTCCGGAACTACAACGGCAACCATGCCAAGTTCGGCAACACCTGGGTTCGGTCGACGAGCGCGAACCAGAGCAAGCTGGCGGTCTACGGAGCGCGACGATCCGGCGACGGCGCCTACACGATCCTGGTGATCAACAAGACCGCGGGCGCGCTCCAGAGCTCGCTCGCGCTGTCCGGGATCTCGCCCTCGGGCAAGGCCCAGGTGTGGAGGTGGACCGGCGGGGCGATCAACCGCGTCAGTGACAAGAACGTTCCCGCGGGCGGATTCGCCGCGACTTATCCGGGTCGATCGCTGACCCTGTTCGTCATCCCTGCGTGAGGATCGCCGCCGCCTCGATGCGCGAGCGACCGTAGCCGGTCTCAGCTGCTCGTTGCCCCCGCTGCCTCGCCGATGTCCGCAAGCGCCTGGCGCTCCTCGTCGCTGACCCGCTCCCCGCTCATGCCCATGAAGCCCTCGCGGCGAGCGTCGGCGACCCGATTCGCGACGGTCATGATGAAGCGCCGGTATTCCTCGAGCTCCTCTGGCGTCGCCTTTTGCTGGAGCAGGTCGATGGCGTCACGGATGTGCTGAAGCAGGTTCGACCGAAGCTCCTCCTCCGACGCGAAGCGGGTTCGATCGACCTCGGGCTTCTCGGAGACGATGTCGTCCAGCAGCTGACTGGCGCCATGCTCGGTGCGGGCGCCGGTGTACGCCTTGGCCATGGAGAAGCTCTCGCGGACCACCCCGCCGCGGTCTGCCTCCATGACGAGCATGCCGGCGCTGGTCGGAGCCTCTCGCAGGAGCTTCCACTCCTCCTCGGTGAAATCGGCCTTTCCGGTCATTCGCTCTCGCCTCTTCTCGCGTGGGTTGCGCGCCCTAGGTTCGCACGAGCCGGGATATCAAGCCCTCCGGCATGAGTGGGCCCCGGGGAATCCCGGGGCCCGTGCCTGTCCGCGGATTGGATCGGGTTCGGCGAGACGGTGATCAGTAGCCGCCACCACCGCCACTCGAGCCGCCACCCGAATAGGCGATCACGATGACCACGGCGATTGCGACGGCGAGCAGGATCGCTCCCACGACCCATGCGCGCCAGCGTGGTTGAAACAGCGTGTTCACGAAATCACCTCCTGCACGGAGTACCCGCATTGGCCGCCGGTCGTTCACCGCGGCGGTCACGACCCTGACGCGGCCGTCACGAGGCTTACTCGCGCTCGCGCTGTTCGATGCTCGTCGGCTGTCCTCCGATGGCGTCGCGGACGCGGTCCTTGAACCGGTCGATGCGGCGGCTCCCGTACCGGGCCTCCGCGCGGGCCTGCTTGTCCGGGTTGCGCTCGCCGTAGAAGCGTTTGGCCCACGGGGAGTTCGGCTTGGCCAAGCGGCATGCGCCCCAGAGCGCCAGCGGCCAGAAGACCAGGCCGAACATGCCGTGCGCCAGCCGGAACTTCGAGAACGCGATCAGGGTCGTGACGATCCCGACCGCGATGACGAGGACGCTGGCTGCGATGAGCCAGGGCGAGCCGGTGTCGAGATTCGTCGAGATGGCGCCCGTCAACACCAGGCCGACGAACGCGATGGCAACGATGGCGGCGTCGACCGACTGGCGCCCCTCCTCCGACCAGTAGACGTCCTCCAGGTGAACCCACAAGGCAAATTCGTCGAACGTGAGGCCGGCGCCGATCCCGAACGCGACGGCACTCAGCTCGATCCATGGGGCCTCCTGCTCGAGGGCGAAGCCGAGCGTGCCGCCGATGAGCATCAGCACGATGCCGAAGACCATGTGGTGGATGTGCAGCCCGCCCTCGGTCGTCACGCTCCCCGGCCACCACGGCACCTTCGGGCTGCGCATCAACCGCGCGCTCGTGCGAATGAACAGGAACGAGATCAGGAACGCCGCGAAAAGCAGCAGCACGCTCGTCTGGGGGGCGTGCTGTCCGCTGAAGTCGAGTTGGATCTCCATCGCCGGGATCTTCCCATGGCCGGGTGTTACAGGCAATCGGCCGCACCACGGGGCCGCGAACAACAGCAAGCAGAAGATCGTGATCTTCCTGTAGGGGCCTAGGCTGGCCCGGTGAGCGAACTGCAAGCGGCTCGCTGGTGGTCGGTTCGTCGCGCCCAGAGCCGTAAGCCCTCGACCTACACCTGCCCGTTCTGCGGCCTGTACCTGCCGGCGCTGAGCGAGCACATGCTCCTGCTTCCCGAGGGCGACGCGGGCCGCCGGCGCCACGCGCACACGGCCTGTGCGCTCGCGGCGCGCAAAGAGGGCAGGCTCCCCTCGCGGGACGAGTGGCTCGCGAGCGTCGACTCCAAGGCAAAGGCGGCGAGCCGCTCCAACGGGGCCCCTGGAGGCGAGGAGGCGGGCGACACCAACGGCTTCGCCATCGCCTCGCTGTTTCTGGGGATCATCTGGCTGTTCGGTCTTGGCTCGGTGCTGGCGGTGGTGCTCGGCTACCTGGGCTTGAAGCAGATCGACGCCTCCGGAGGACACCAGAGCGGCCGGGCGATCGCGATCGCGGGCATTGTGATCGGCGTGGTCGGGCTCGCGAGCCTGGGCATCCTGATCGGCTTCCTGATCTCCTCGTCCAACAACACACCGCTCGTGCCCGGCCCCTCTTCGTGACCTTTCCGCTGCGGGGCGCCCACTGCGGTCGCCCCGTGAACCGCCGAGCCGCCCGGTAGGTTCCCCGCCTCGATGAAGTCGCCGCGACCCACCCGTGCCGCCGCCGCTGCGTTGTTCGCCGTAGCCGCGGCGCTCCTCGTCGCCGCCGTGGTCGGGTGCGGCGGAAGCGATTCCTCCACGACGACCTCCTCGGACATCGAGGGGGTGAAGGCCGACTCCTGCAGCGGTGTCGAGTACGGGGGGGAGGGGACCCCGCAGGGCCTGATCGTGTCCGACCTCCCGATGCGAGGCGACTCGGCGGAGCGCTCGCGGCAGCAGGTGGACGCGATCCGGCTGGTGCTCGAGCAGAACGACTGGAAGGCGGGACCGACGACCGTCGGCTTCCAGGCCTGCGACGACTCGATCTCCAAGACCGGCCTCTGGGATCCGGCGACCTGCCGCTCCAACGCGCACGCCTACACGGACGACGACAGGGTCCTGGGCGTCATCGGCACCTACAACTCGGGCTGCGCGGCCGAGGAGATCCCGATCCTGAACAAGGCGGGCCTGATCATGATCTCCCCGGGCAACACGGCGGTCTGCCTCACCGAGCCGAGCCCGCTTTGCGAGTCGGGCCAGCCGAACAGCCTTTATCCGACCGGCAAGCGCACGTACGCCCGTGTTGTCCCCAATGACGCCTTCCAGGGCGCGGCGCTCGCCGAGTTCGCGAAGTCGGAAGGATCCAAACAGCCCTTCGTCGTCTACGCGCAGGACGATCCAACGAGCCTGGGACAGGCCGCGAACTTCCGTGCCGCAGCGCAGGACATCGGCCTGGAGCTCTCCGGGTATGCCTCCTGGGACCCGAAGGCGAAGAGTTACGCGTCCCTGTTCAAGGAGGTAAAGGCAGCACAGGCCGACGGTGTCGTCCTGGCCGGCCTGACCGAGGAGAACGGCGCCCAGGTGATTCGCGACAAGGTCGCCGCGCTGGGGTCGAACGAGAAGATGCCGCTGTTCGCGTTCGACGGCTTCGCGCAACAGGCCACCATCGACGACGCGGGGGCCGACAGCAAGGGCATGTTCGCGAGGCTGCCGGGACGCGCACCCGAGAAGCTGACGGGAGATGGAGCGACGCTGGTGAGCGACCTCCAGGACGAGATCGGCGACCAGCATGTTGAGCAGTTCGCGCCGCCCGCCGGGGAGGCGGCCGCGGTGCTGACCAATGCCATCGCCGCCGCGGGCCCGCACCGGGCGGGCATCGTCAAGGCGGTCTTCGCGACCAGGGGCGGCGGAATCATCGGCGCGTACAGGCTCGAGTCCAGCGGGGACCCCGATGTCGGCCCGATCACCGTCCTGCGGGCGGGGTCGAGCTTCACCCCCTTCCGCGAGATTCGCCCGCAGCCGCAGGTCGTCACCGCGGCTCGGGCCGACGCAACCGCCTCCACGCACTGATCAGCCCTCACCCCCCGTCCGGGCGAGCAGGGAGGATTGAACCCTCCGCGAACGGGGCAATACGAGCGACGGTTTTCCCGATGCTGGAGCGGCCGGTGCAAACGCGCGCCGCGATGCGGGAGTTCTCGTCCGCGGGCCAATAGATTCCCTTCATCCAGCTCCCGCTCACGATCGCCGATTTCGAGGAGCGCGCCGCCGCGGTCCTGGAGCAGGGCCCGTACGGGTACTTCGCCGGCGGCGCCGGCGACGAGGTGACTCTCGAGGACAACGTGCGGGCCTGGCGGCGCATCGCCATCCGGCCGCGCGTTCTCGTGGACGTCTCGGAGCGGGACCCCTCGACGACGCTCCTGGGCCGTCCCCGTCCGCACCCGGTCGTCGTGGCGCCGACGGCGTACCACCGCCTGGCGCACCCCGACGGCGAGGAGGCCACGGCGCGTGGCGCCGCGACCGCTGAATCGATCTTCTGCCTCTCCTCGCTTGCGACGGCGAGGCCCGCTGACGTGGCCGCCGCCGCTCCGGACGGCACGCGCTGGTTCCAGCTGTACGTGTTCAAGGACCGGGCCGTCTCGCACGAGCTCCTCCAAGCCGCCACCGAGAGCGGCTACGAGGCGATCGTGATCACGGTCGACATGCCGGTGCTTGGGATCCGCGAGCGCGACGTCCGCAGCCAGTACGTGATCCCGGATGCCCTCGCCTCACCAGGCGTTGGGGCCAAGGAGCGCTCGGGCGCCATGAGCCTGCTTCAGATCGGCGATCTCATCGACGCAAGCCTGACCTGGTCCGATGTGGAGGAGTTCGCGTCGAGCTGCGACCTGCCGGTGCTCGTGAAGGGCGTGCTGACGCCGGAGGACGCGCGTCTCGCCGCGGAGCACGGCGCCGCCGGCGTGGTCGTCTCGAACCACGGCGGTCGTCAACTCGACACCGTCGCGACGGGGACCGAAGCCCTTCCGGCCGTGGTCGAGGCCGTGGGAGATCGCATGGACGTCATCGTCGACGGCGGGATCCGCCGTGGGACCGACGTGCTGAAGGCGCTGGCCCTCGGGGCTCGCGCGGTCATGGTCGGGCGCCCCGTGATCTGGGGTCTCGCGGTGGACGGTGAAGACGGCGTCCGCGCGGTCCTCGAGCTCATCCTCGCCGAGTTCGACGTCGCGCTGGCTCTCTCCGGCGTGCCGCAGGCGTCAGCGCTTGGCCCGACCTGCGTCGAGATTCAAGGCAGCGACTAGACCGAAACCGGCGCTAGACCTTCTGCACGTTGGTCGCGCGGGGGCCCTTGTCGCTCGCCTCGGACTCGTACGAGACCTTGGCGCCTTCGTCCAGCGAGCGATACCCGTCGCCGGCTATCGAGCTGTGATGGACGAAGACATCCTGCGACCCGTCGTCGGGCGTGATGAACCCGAAGCCCTTCTCGTCGCTGAACCATTTGACCGTTCCGGTGGCCATGTCAGCGCGGCACCGTAGCAGCCGCCGAGAATCGGTGCACTCGCGCGACGCGCGCCGGGCCCGGCCTTAACGGATGAGCTTGAGAACCGCGGCCTCGATGCGCTCGCGGTGGGGGAACTCGCCCGGCTCGGCGCCGTTGCGCTCGCGATCCAGAGCACCGCGAATCGTGTCTCCGGAGTCGAACCGATCGATGACCCGGGGATCGATGTATGCGCTGCGGCAAACGGAGGGCGTGTTCGACAGATAGGCGGCCACCGCCTTGACGGCCTCGTTCGTGGCACGGCGCCGGGCAGCTTTGCCGAGGTCGCTCGGATCGTGCTTGGCGAGCGCGACGGCCGCGAGCACGGTCGCGTTCCACGTCCGGAAGTCCTTGGCCGTGAACTCATCGCCCGAAAGGTCCTTGAGGTGCTCGTTGATCTCATCCGAGCGCACCCCGTGCCAGGTCCGTCCGTTCCGGTAGGCGAACAGCTCTCGGCCCCCGGAGCGCCGGGCCTTCAGCGCCCGGATCGTCGGCAGCACCATCGGATCCGCGACCACCTGCACGTGGCGCTGCGATCCCTTCGCCCGGTAGTCGAATACGGCGGTACCGCGCTCGAGCCTGACCTGTCCCTTCTTGAGCGTGGCGAGGCCGTAGGTCTCGTTCTCGGCTGCATAGCGCTCGGATCCGATGCGAAAGAAGCCGAGGTCGAGGAGCCGAAGCGCGCAGCCGAGCACCCGGTCGCGCACGAGGCCCCGGCGCGCGAGATCACGCTCGACACGCGTGCGAAGCGCGGGCAGGGACTCGCCGAAGGTCTCCATCTGCTGGAACTTGCGGCGGTCCCGATGCTCGCGCCAGGCGTCGTGGTAGAGGTATTGCTTGCGGCCGGCGTCGTCGTATCCGGTCGCCTGGATGTGCCCGCGCGGATCGGGGCAGATCCAGACGTCGGTCCACGCGGGAGGGATCGCAAGCTCACGAATTCGCGCCCGGACTTCGGCATCCTCGACGGCGTCGCCGTTCTCATCCAGGTAGCTGAAGCCGCGCCCCCGCCGCACTCGCTGGAGTCCCGGCGTGGAGCAATCGACCCTCCGTAGTCGCATGGTGCGTACGCAATACCCGCGCGCGCATCGACGCAATCACCCGGCATGTGCGAGACCGGCGCCGCGCTACTGGCCCAGCGGCCCCGGGCGCCGCGGGCCGTGGAACTCCTCGGCCTCGCGGGGCTGGACCGGGAGGCTGTCGCCGGTCCAGGCCTTCATTCCGCCCTTGACGACCGCCGCCTGATAGCCACGCTCTCGGAGGTTGGCGGCGACGTCCGAGCTGCGCTGGCCGTCCGCGCACACGACCACTACCGGGCGGTCCTTATCCAGGGATTCGAGCGCGGCGTCGATCTCGTCACCCTCGGCCCGAACCGCACCCGCGATGTGTGCGTCACCGAAGTCGTCCTCATCCCGAAGGTCAAGCGCTTGGACCCCTTCGCTCGCGATCAGCTTGCGGCCTCGATCCGGATCGAGGGTCTCCTCTTTGAGCTCCGACTCCATCAATACTCGGCTACCCCCACGGGCGGGGGGAAAACGAGCGCCAACGCCTCGCGTCAGCCCAGGTCGAGCGCTCGCTCCAGGGCGTCGTGGCCACCCGTCATCACCGGCTCGCCATGCGACACGAGGACGCTCTCGATGGGCAGGTCCAGGAGCGGCCGCAACCGCGCGGCCAGTTCCGCGATCGAGATCCGGCTCGGCAGGTAGCCAAGCCACGATTCCGGGCAAAGCCGCAGACCGCCGTCCTCGACTCCCATGAGTCGATCACCGGCGACCAGGGCGCGGTGCTCGGAAAGCCAGAACATGGTCTCGCCCGCCCCGCGGATGGGCCACGCCTCGACGCCCTCCGGGAGCGCTCGCCTGGCGCGCGACGTTCGCGCCGAGTAGCGCTTTGCGAGCTCATCGCGGCTGCGCCGGTGGAACTTGATCGTGGTGAGGATCGCGACCGGCAAACCACGCCCCCGCACGTGGCCATCGACCTGGCCAAGGAAGCGATCGTCTCCGTGCGGCAGCAGAGGATCGATCAGCACCGTCGCGTCCGGTGCATCGCAGAGGACGCACCCCACGTACTCGGGCCAGTCCGACTGGCTCTCGGGCTTGGCGTTCGGCACCCAGCCCGGATGTGCGGCGGTCCATCGCCAAAGCCCTGGATGCAGCTCGCGAAGCTCGCTCACCCCGCAAGCCTAGGCACCATCGGTGGGAGACATGGAAGGATGTGACATCGATTGATGTAAGTTTTACGCATGGAGGCTACGACCGCACAAGAGGCAGCCAGAGAGGCAATGGCGACTGACAACGGAGCCGGCGACGTGGAGGCTCAGTTCAGCCTCGAGCTGAGCCAGGACCAGAGGGACATCCGGGACTGGGTGCACGGATTCGCGGAGGGTGTCGTCCGCCCGGCCGCGCACGAGTGGGACGAGCGCGAGGAGACTCCCTGGCCGGTGATTCAGGAGGCGGCGAAGATCGGCCTGTACGGGTTCGAGGGCCTCGCGCAGTTCTGGATGGATCCCACCGGCCTGACGATGCCGATCGTCAACGAGGAGCTCTTCTGGGGAGACGCGGGCATCGGAATGTCCATCATGGGCACGACGCTCGCGGTGGCGGCCATTTATTCGTCGGGCACTCCGGATCAGCTCGCCGAGTGGGTGCCACAGTGCTTCGGCGATGCCGACGACCCGAAAGTGGGGGCCTTCTGCTCTTCGGAGCCCGACGCCGGCTCCGACGTCTCCGCGATCCGCACCACCGCCCGGTACGACGAGGCCAAGGACGAGTGGGTCCTGAACGGGCAGAAGGCCTGGGCGACGAACGGCGGGATCGCCGCCGTTCACGTCGTCATCGCAAGCGTCGACCGCGAGCTGGGCTCTCGTGGCCACGCCGCATTCGTGATCCCTCCCGGGACCGACGGGCTGCAGCAGGGCTCCAAGGTCAAGAAGCACGGGTTGCGCGCGTCGCACACGGCCGACGTCCACCTGGATGACTGCCGCGTTCCCGGCTCCTGCCTCCTGGGCGGCAAGGACAAGCTCGACGAGCGCCTCGCGCGCGCCCGCGAGGGCGAGAGCTCGCGCGGGCAGGCGGCGATGAAGACATTCGAGGTCTCCCGCCCGACCGTCGGCTCGCAGGCGGTCGGCATCGCGCGGGCCGCCTACGAGTACGCGCTCGAATACGCCAAGCAGCGCGAGCAGTTCGGGCGTCCCATCGTCGAGAACCAGGCGATCGGCTTCACGCTCGCCGACATGAAGATGGAGATCGACGCGGCGCGCCTGCTCGTGTGGCGGGCCGCATGGATGGGCCGCACCGGCAAGGACTTCAACGCGGCGGAGGGCTCCATGTCCAAGCTCAAGGCCGGCGAGGTGGCCGTCTGGGCGACCGAGCGGGCCATGCAGATCCTGGGCGGCAACGGCTATACGCGCGAGTACCCGGTGGAGCGGATGCACCGCGACGCGAAGATCTACACGATCTTCGAGGGTACCTCGGAGATCCAGCGGCTGGTGATCTCGCGCGCCATCTCGGGGGCCCGAGTCAAGTAGCGAGAGAGGAGTCAGAGGTGAGCAGCGACACGGAGTCGATCGACACCTCCGCAGTCGATCCCGAGGAGTTCGCGCGGAGCATCGGGCAGGCGACGGATGAGCAGCTTCGCGAGGCGATGGAGGGCCCGCTGCGCGATCAGATCATCGGCGAGATCTTCAAGCGCATGGAAGAGCACTATCGCGGTGGCGCCGGGCAGTCGGCGGTGATCCACTGGAGGATCACCGGACGCTCCGATGGCGGCGAAGACCATTGGGAGGTGGTGGTCGCCGACGGTACGTGCGCGACGAGCCCGGAGCCGAAGTCGGAACCGCGGGCCACCCTGAAGCTGACCGGAGTCGACTTCCTGAAGCTCGTCACCGGGAATGCCAGCGGCCCGATGATGTTCATGAGAGGCAAGCTGAAGATCGAGGGCGATTTGATGTTCTCCGCCCAGATCCAGTCGATGTTCGCGATCCCAACCGGCTGAGACTCGCGGGTCGAACAAACGTCCAGACTCAGTAGAAGCGCCTTTAGGCGGATCCGCACCGGGTCGATCATCGCGTTGCACATCCAAAGGACTGCGGGGTTCCCAAAGCGAGACCCCGCGGGGCACCTCCCATGCGGGAAGCGGGGCGCCGGGCGAGCGCCCCGCTTCTTTTTTGCCACAAGGCGCGCCCGGCCGGCGCGAAACCCTCTCAGCGCTCCGACTCGAGCTGCACCGATTGGGTGACGCGCCGGATCGCGGCGGCGATGACGTCGGGACGGGAGACCGGGCCCATGTCCTCGTCGATGTCATACAGATTGGCGTCCGGCATGACTCTCTGGATGATTCGGCGCCGCTCCTCGAGAGGGGGCAGCCAGGGCCCGGCAACGCCCGGCGCCGAGAAGATCCACAGCCGATCGCCGATTGCCGCCGCCGCCTGCGTGGGGTCGTCGTCCGCCCACTCCCGCACCCGGGCGATCGCCGCCTCCTGCGGACAGTAGGAGGTCTGGAAGTCGACTCGGTCGCGAATCTCCTCCTCGGACATCTGGGTGTTCGTCGCCGTCACGACGGTGCGGAGGGCACCGCGATAGTCGCGCTGGAGCATCTCGAGGAACGCCGCGATCACACTGTCGGAGCCGATCATCGCCTCGCTGTCGGCGAAGTCCATGCGAGCGAACGGGCCGGCGCCGAATGCAGCTACCGCCCCGATGAGATCCTGCCTGCGCGCCGCGACGTGGACGGCTGCGTTGCAGCCGTTGGCGACCGCCACCACCGCGTTCGCCCCTCCGACGTGATCCAGCATCGCCTCGAGGTCGGCACAGTCGGTCTCGTTGTCGTATGGCCCGGCCCGGGTGGACTCGCCCGTCCCGCGAGCATCCCAGGTGACGATTCGATGGTCGCGGGCGAGGTCCGAGAGGAAGGCCTCGAAGACGCCGGGGTGACCGGACCAGTAGGGCGCGAGCATCACGAGGGGCCCCTCGCCCTGTTCGTGGAGAGCCAGCTCGACGCCGTCGGGTCGCTGAACGGCCGCCATGTCGCTCAGGCGGTGGCCGCGCGCGCCTTCGACGTGATTCGCCGAACGATGTCCCCGAACTGGTCGGGGCGGCTGATCATCCCGTCGTCCACCTCTTCTACGTGAGCCTTTGGAAATAGCCGACGCGAGATCCGCAGCCCTTCATCGCCTGCCGGAAACCAGCCACCGCTCATGTGCTCCGACACCAGGATCCACAGACGGTCGCCGCACTCCCGTCCCGCCTCGGTGGCGTCGTCGTCGGCCCATGCCCGCCATCGGGCGATCGCCGTCTCACGCGGCAGATATTCGACTTGAAGCCGCACCCGCTCCCGGACCTCGTCGTCGCTCATCTGGGGGTTGCCGGCGCTCACGACCGTGCGGACCGCGCCTCGATAGTCCGTCTCGGCCATGCTGAGAAAAGCGTCGAGCACGGAGTCTGAGGTGACCATCGCATCGGTGCCCTCGAGCCGGGCCCGCCCCGCCGGGTTCCCGCCGGGAACGACGAGCGCATCCACGAGGTCCGGCCGCCGGGCGGCGACGTGGGCGCCCCGATTGACCGCGTCGGCCAGGGCGATCACAACGGCGGGTCCCCCGGCCGTCTCGATCACCGCTTCCAGATCGTCCGCGCCGGTGTCCATGTCATAAGGGCCGGTGCGGTCCGAGGCGCCGCTGCCGCGATCGCCGTAGCGAGCGATCCGATGATCGCCCGAGAGCTCCGCCTCCAGCGGGTCGTAGACGGCTGGATACGCGTTGGCGTAGGGAGCCAGGACCACCAGTGGTCCCGTCCCACGCTCCTCCCAATGGATCTTCACACCGTCGGGGCGCCCGAGATACGGCATGCAGTGATGTTAATGAGGGGCCGTCAGGCCCCGAAGCATGCTGGTCAGGCGGGAATCAAATCGCGAGCCAGCGACGCCAGGTGACCGACGCCGTAGTCCTCCGCCGCCGAGGCTGCCGCCTCGAGGGCGCGGCGGGCCTCCTCGGGATCGGATTCCCGCAGCAATCTGCCCCGCAGGTACTCGCACCGTGCGGCGTCAAGCGGGCGCCCAAGCTCCAGCCAGGCGGCGTACGCATCCGTCAGGGCGACGCTTGCAGTCGCGGTATCCGCGGCGACCGCTCCGCGGGCCTCCAGGCTCGCCGCCTTCCCGACCGGGTAACGCAGCCTGTCGGCGAGGCGCTCGGCCTCGTCGGCCGCCTCTCGAGCGGCGTCCAGGCGTCCGGCCAGGGCGAGGTTCACGGCGCGGGCGGAGATCGCCTCGATCGACTGGGCCACCAGCCCGGCACGCTCGCAGAGGTCGAGGGCGCGGGCAAGCTCCGTGTCGGCGTCGGCGTGATCGCCCCGCTGGCGAAGCGACGCGGCCAGCCAGTAGAGCGACTGGAACGCGACCTCGGAGCGTCCGACCTGCTCGGCGAGCTCGGCGGCGCGGCGAAGCCCCTTGGCCGCCTCGTCGAAATTGCCCTCGCGCCAGCGGAGCATGCCCTGCATCATGTAGGGGAAGCACATCTTGCCCGTGAGGCCCTCGCGCTCCGCGAGGCTCCCGGAGGCATCTGCCTCGAGCGCGACCACTTCCCAGTTGCCACCGTGGGCCGCGAGCTGGGCGAGCGCAGCGTGGAGCTCGACCTTGGATGGCAGATCGCCGGTCTGCTCGGCGAGCTCCAGCGCCTCGCGATAGGCGGCCCCGGCGCCCTCGTAGTCGGCCTCCGACACCTCCAGGTGGTAGCCCAGCGTGAGCAGCGCGCGGACCGCCTCTCCAGGATCGGAGTCCCTCGCGAGCTCCACGGAGCGCTCCAGATTCTGGCGGGCACGCTCGGAGTCGCCGATCCGGCCGAACACCCGGCCGAAGATCCCGTGAGCGCGACTCGCGGCCCCGGCCTCGCCAAGGCGCTCCGCAAGGCGCAGCGCCTTCTCGGATGCATAGATCGCGAGCATGTTATCGCCCGTGTGCATGTACAGCGAGGCGGCCTCCTCGTAGAGCCTGACCAGCTCCAGACACGCCGGGCCGTCCTTCAGCAGGTCGATGCCCTTTTGGTAGTGCTCGATCGAGCCCTCGCGATCGCCCTTGTGCCACAGGCCGGCGCCGATCTTGCGGTGCAGATCCCCAACCCTCGCGAGGTCCTCCTGGCGCCGGTGGTAATCGAGGCATTCCCCCCAGACCTCCGTCGCCTGGTCGACCCGGCCCAGGCGAAGCGCGACGTCGCCAAGCTTCTCGGCGATGCGCGCGCGGGAGGAGGGATCGGACCCGGACGAGTCCAGCTCGCGACCCAGCGAGAGCGCCGTCTCGTAGTGGCCGATCGCCTCCTGGTTCGAGTAGAGCGATGCCGCGGCGTCGCCCGCGCTCTCGAGGGCCCCCAGGGCCTTGGCGTTGATCGCCTGGAGCTCGGCCGAACCAACGTCCGCATCCGCGCCGAGCGCTGCGGCGCGTCCGTAGTGGTCGGCGACCATCGCCACGACGCCCTCGGATCGCTCGGCCGCGCGCTCCTCGATGAATGCGGCGACCTGCGCGTGCCTTCGGGCGCGCACCACCTTCGGCAGGGTGGAGTAGGCGACGTCCCGGATCAGGACGTGCTTGAACACGTACTCGTGCTCGCCGGCGAGCCGACTCCCCGGGCTCGACACGACGAGGTCCTTCTCCTCCAATTCGTTGAGCGCGTCGGAGAGGTCGATTCCCTCCTCATCCTCGAGGCCGACCAGCGAGCCGTCCCAGAACGTCTGCCCGACGACCGAGGCGTGCTGGAGGACCCGTCGCTCAGGCGCCGACAGCGAGTCGAGGCGCGCGGCGAGGACCGCGTGGACGGACTCTGGAAGCGTCTGGACGTCCTTTGATCCCTCCTCGCGGATCCGGTTCACCATCTCCTCGACGAAGAGGGGATTGCCTGCGGATCGCTCGGCCACCTGCGGAATCAGGTCGCCATGCCCGTTCGCGGAGCTGCCATTCCCGCCGGGGAGGAGGGCGGTGACGAGCTCGCGCGTCTCGCCCTGCGAGAGCGGCTCGAGGGCGATGGTCGTGTAGTTGCGGCGCCCGCCGCCCCAGCCCGGCCGTCGCTCCAGGAGCTCGTCGCGCGCCAGGCAGACGATCAGCGCTGGCCCGCGGATCCAGCGCGCCATGTAATCGATCAGGTCGAGCATTCCCTCGTCGGCCCAGTGGATGTCCTCGATCGCGATCACGACTGGCCAGCGCTTGCTTGCCGCCTCGACCAGCGATCGAACCGCCGAGAACAGGCGGTCGCGCATCTGCTGCGGATCCTCGGCGTCGTGGAGCCCGGTCGCGATCGCCAGGTCGGCCGGCGGCTCGATCCCGAGCGGGCGGGCGATCGTGGCCGCCAGGCGCTCGGGCGGCTCGTCCGTTTCGAGCTTCGTGCTGACCGCCTCGATCCCGTGCAGCAGCTTGGCCCACGCGAGTTGGGAGTCGTCGGTGTCGACGATCTCGAACTGACCGCGAATGATCTCGCCAAGCGCCCAGTACGCGAGCCGGGCGCCGTATGCCGGGCAGTGCCCGACGCGGAACGCCGCCATCTGCTCGCGCTCCGCGACCCGCGTCGCGAACTCGCGCAGCAAGCGCGTCTTGCCGACTCCCGCCTGGCCGATGACAGTGACGAGATGCGGACGGCCCTCGCGAACCACGCGATCGAAGAGCGACAGAAGAAGCGACGATTCGTCCTCGCGCCCGATGAGCGGCGCCGCGCTGCGGGATCCCCGGGCGGCGGTCCCGGACACGAGTAGCCGCACCGCCTCCCACGCCGGCACGGGCTCGGCCTTGCCCTTCAAGCTCAGCGGCTTCAGCTCCTCGTATTCGATCGGGCCACGGGTCAGTCGGTGCGTCGTCTCGCCCACCGTCACGCTCCCGGGGCGCGCGGCTGACTGAAGCCGCGAAGCGACGTTCACGACGTCGCCGATCACGGTGTAGCCGTCGCCCACCTGTCCAGCCAGCACCTCGCCCGAGTTGATTCCCACGCGAAGCGAGAAGCGAACCCCGGTGGCGGCCTCGATGTCCGTGTTGATCTCGTCCATGGCCGCCTGCATCGCGAGGCCGGCACGGACCGCGCGCTCGGGATCGTCCTCGTGCGACACCGGAGCACCGAAGACCGCCATCACGTTGTCGCCGATGTACTTGTCGACCGTGCCGCCGTAGCGGACAACCTCCTGCCCGAGCCGCCGCAGCGCGCGGTCGACGAACGACTTCACGGCCTCGGGATCGAGTCGCTCGGCTACGGCGGTGTAGCCCGACAGGTCCGCGAACAGAACCGTGGCGTTGCGTCGCTCCTCCGGCAGCGATCCGGCCGGTCCCCACCCGGCGCCGCCACCTGGGATCTGCCCGCCGAAGAGCCCGCTGCCCTGCCCACCGGGCGCGCCCGGGGGCTGCGCTGGCGGAGCCGCAGGCCTTGCGCCGGGTGGCGCGGCGCCGCTCGCGCTCAGCGAGGTGCCGCACTGGACGCAGAACTTGGCGCCGGGTGGGCTCTCTGCGCCACAGGAAGGACATCTCGTGGCGAGCGGCGCGCCGCATGACATGCAGAAGCGCGCCCCCTCCGGATTCTGCGTACCGCAGCTGCCGCAAACCTGTCCAGCCACGTCACGAACGATACGTGGCGGGCACAGCCGTTACGTGAGATTCGTCACGCGTGCAACGGATCGGCGAACGCCCGGGGCCGAGCGCGTTCCGCCAACGGCTCAAACAGGGCACCCAGGGCAATCGGTCCTGGCGCTGCCAATCCACTTTCGACGCCTTATTGCCGCTATGCGGGCGTAAGGCGTCAATTCCGGCCGCGGCCCCTCCCTCGGTGCCCTGTTTTTGAGCCCCAGCGACCTACTCGATCGGGATGTCCTGCACTCGCGGGCCGCGGTCGGGTTCGGTGTCCAGGCGTTCCAGATAGGTGTCGATGAGGGCGCGGGTCGTCAAGAGGGCCTCGCGCTGGACGGACTGCCACTGGTCTCGCAGCTCCGGGGGAGCCGTCGCGCGGACGACGTCGGCCGCCCGGCAGATCGGGCACCACTCGACGCATTCGATCGGGTGATTCGCCTCAGACCGGCTCGGGGGCGCGCCGGGCGTCTCGCCCTTGGGGATGCGGCTGTGCTCTTGGGGATCGGCCATCCTCGAAGCTCACCTCGAGCGAGCCGCCCTCGAGCCTGGCCCCATTGGGGCGCTGGCGGGCGAGGGCGGAGGGCAGGATGATAGTCCGCTTTTCGTGGCCGACCGTGACCACGAGCTCGGACCCGACCTTCTTCAAGCCCACGTCGCCGCGCTCGGCGACGCTGGTCTTGCCGACGCCGCCCTTGCCTGTGTAGAGGATGATTCGGGGGGTCCCCACGAACGGCTGAGACTACCGCTAGGACTCCGGCGTGAAGCCGACCGCTTTATGGCAGTCCTGTACCCTGGCCCGCTCACTGAAGTCCGAGAGTAGGGGGAACTCCACTTGACGCGCATTCGAACCGCTGTCGCCGTGCTGGCGATCGCCCTGGCAATTCCAGCAGTCGTCGCCGGCTGTGGTGGCGGTAGCAGCAGCAATGACGAGGACCCGCAGAAGGTCCTCGACGAGACCTTCAACAATCCGACGAAGATCACCAGTGGCAACCTGGACATCAGCGTCAGTGGATCCGCGCAGGGCGATCAGTCCGGCGACTTCTCGGCCTCCATCTCCGGCCCGTTCCAGACCGCCAGCGACCAGACCGCGTTCCCCGAGCTCGACCTCACGGCGAACGTCAGCGCCTCCGGTGGCGGGCCCACCATCAGCTTCGACGGCTCCCTGATCACCACCAAGGACAACGCCTTCGTCGAGTATCAGGATCAGGCCTACGAGGTGGGAACCGACGCCTACCAACAGTTCGCGCAGGCCTACGCGCAGGCCGCGAAGCAGAACCAGTCGAAGAGCGGAGAGAATGTCTTCAGCCAGTTCGGCATCGACCCGAGCACCTGGCTCACCAATGTGACCAACGAGGGCACGACCGACGTCGACGGGGCCGACGCGATCCAGATTCACGGCGACGCCGACGTGGGGCAGATCGTCTCCGACCTTCAGAAGATCTCGCAGCAGACGGGCGGCGCAACGACATCGCAGATCACCCCGGAGCAGATCGATCAACTGAAGAGCTCGGTGCAGGATGCGTCGATCGACGTCTACTCGGGCACCGATGACCACCTGCTGCGCAAGCTGGCGCTGACGCTCTCGATCACTCCGCCCGCGGGCACGGGTGCAACGGTGTCGAGTGTGGACGTCGACTTCTCGGTGGCCCTCAGCGATGTCAACGAGCCGCAGACGATCACCGCGCCGTCCAACGCGAAGCCGCTGTCGGATCTGCTCGGCCAGTTCGGGCTTCCCGGCCTGCCGGGTGCTGGTGGCAGCACGGGCGGGTTCTCGTTCCCCGGCGGCGCGAGCGGTGGCGGCGGCGGAGCCAACCCGGCTTACTTCAAGTGCGTGCAGAAGGCAGGCTCGGACCCGGCCAAGGTCAGCGCCTGCGCCTCGAAGCTGCAGTAACAAATTGCGGCGGCTTCGCCGCCTGACATGCCAGTGCCGCGACTAGAGTCGCGGCCTTCCGCACTCGCTAGGCCGAGACTCGCTCGACATCGAAGTTGCGCGCGTAGAGATCGTCCACGCGCGCGAGTTCCTCGGCGCTGAGATCCGGTACCTCGGCTGCACCCGCGTACTCCCGCAGCTCGGCCTCGTTCGTGATCGTCGGGATCACGACGGTCATCTGCGGCTGGGCGAGGATGAAGCGAAGCGCGGCCTGCGCCATCGTGCGACCTGACTCCGGGCCGCAGAGGAAACGGACCCGGTCGATCTTCTCGAGCCCCTCGACCAGCCACTCATGCGGGCGGTGGCGGCGGTGGTCCCCGGGGCCGAAAGTCGTCTCGAGGGTCAGGTTGTCGTCCAGCAGGCCCGACGAGGTGGGGACACGCGCCATCACGCCGACACCGTGCTCGGCCGCGGCCGCCATCAGGTCGCGGCCAGGGTCCTGCTCGAGCAGGTTGTAGACGGTCTGAACCGACGCGATGTCGCGGGTGGCCGTGGCTCGTAGGCCCTCCTCTCGCCATCCGATCGCGGGACCGAGGGCGACGCCGTAGTGGCGGATCTTCCCCTCGGAGCGCAGCTCCTCGAGCGTCGCGAAGCACTCGTCGGAATCGATCGCGTCCATGCGCGGGTTGTGCAGCTGGTAAAGGTCGACCCAATCGGTTCCCAGGCGGACCAGGCTTGCCTCCAGCGCCCCGCGAATGAAGGGACCGTCCCAGCGCTGCGGGCGCTCGCCTTCGGCGTGCTGCTGGCGATCCGAGTCGAGGACGTAGCCGAACTTGGTCGACAGCTGGATCTGGTCGCGGTGAGGGGCCAGCACCCGGCCCACGAGCTCCTCGTTTGCGCCCTGGCCGTACGCGTCACCGGTCTCGAAGAAGGTGATTCCGAGGTCGAGCGCCAGCTTCAGCAGGCGCTCACCGGATGACTCGCTGACGTCGCCCCACCAGGTCGAGCCGAGGGCCCACGTGCCGAAGCCGATCTCCGATGCCTCGAGGTCGGTGTCGCCGAAACGCCGTGTCCTCACGCGGGCCAGTCTAGATGAGCTCCAAAGCCGCCCGACCCCATAGGCTCCCCCGGCGCGAATGGCCAACGCTGGATCAGAAGGCGTGCGGGGTCCCCGATTCCTGCTCACGGCCAAGGGGTGGCCCTACCTCCTGGTGCCGTTCATCCCGATCGCGATTGTCCTGGACATCGCGCATGCATCGCCGAGCGTGATCTTCTTCGCGGCGGCGCTGGGGATCATCCCGACGGC
>Ga0126305_10000316_pt1 | contig 21250 bp, 17 predicted proteins | sample Plot26_FD_92536 | JGI IMG/M metagenome (GOLD analysis project Ga0126305, IMG submission 92536) | Serpentine soil microbial communities from UC McLaughlin Reserve, CA, USA - Plot26 | ecosystem: Environmental > Terrestrial > Soil > Grasslands | place: USA: UC McLaughlin Reserve, Lake County... | reverse complement strand
GTGATCCAGGGGGACGATACCGAACCGGTGCCCCTGTCCCCAGGTCTCCGACGTGGTGGTGGGACGCGGCGTGAAGCCTTCCGGCGTGACGGCCCGCCACGCCGTATAGCCCGCGTAGAGCGGCTCGCCGTCGCCGAGGAGCTGCGCCCGCATCCGCGAGTGGAGGCCGTCGGCCCCGATCAGCGCCGAGCCCTCCGCGCTGCCACCCCTGCTCAGTCGAAGCGTGACGCCCTCCGGCCGTGCCTCGAAGCCCACGCACTCGCGCCCGGTGTGGACAACCTCCGGGCCGCAGGCCGCGAGGAGGACCGCCTGGAGGGTCGCGCGATGGATGCAGACGAAGGGCGCGTCGATCTCGGGCCCGAGGTCGCGCGGACGCAGGCGCGCCAGCAGGTCTCCGCGGTCGTTGCGCAGATCGAGCGCCTCGGCGACCATACCGGCCTCGATCACGGCGCCGTCGAGGCCGATCTCGCGCAGGGCGGACACGGCGTTGGGGGAGATGGCAATGCCGGCGCCGATCTCGCGGATCTCCTCCGCCCGCTCGAAGACCTGGACCTCGAAGCCGGCCCGGCGCAAGGCGACCGCGGCCGCCAGCCCGCCGATGCCGCCGCCCGCGATCAGGACCGGATCGGTCAACCTACCGCCGCCCCGTCACCCGGAACGGATACCCGCCGATCTCGGCCGCGCCACCGTCCGGACGGATGCCTTCGAGGAGCAGCCGGTAGTCGCCGGGCTTGAAGAAGGAGGAGGGGAAGGTGACCATCAGCGTCTCCAGGGCGTTGGTCTCGAGACCCGCCTGGCGGAAGACGGTGCCGCCGCCCGGCCCGGTGATCGTCACGCGATAGCTCCCGAAGCCGGAGCCTGCCCCTGCGTCCACGGCGAGCGCCACGAGATCGCCTGTGCGGGAGAGATCGATGACCGCACCTGGCTCTCCGGCTTCGCCGCGGACGGCGGTGAGGAGGACGATGGGCAAATTGGCGAGGGGCCGGTCGAGGACGCCCGGGGCGGGCGGGGACGGACGCCGCGCCTCGGCGAGCTTCGCCTCCAGCTCGCGGCGCTCGGCGGTCCTGCTCTGCTCGCTGTCGGCGAGGCGCCGCTCCAGGTCCGCGGCCGTCTTGCGCTCGGCCTCGATCCTGGCAGTCACAGCTTGCCGCTCGCCCTGACCCTGGGCGCTCAGCCAGAGGGAAGGCACTCCCGCGGCGATCAGGAGGGCTGCCAGCGCCAGCCCCCACTGCGCCAGCCGGCCGCGCCGGGCCAGCCAGGCGAAGAGGCCCGCCTGCACCACGGCCGCTCGGACGGCCTCCTCGGCCACCAGGGTCTTGAGGCCGCGCTGGAACCCGCGGGCCATTTCGAGCTGCTCCATGCACTCGGGGCAGGTGACGAAGTGCGCCTCGAAAGCGGATTCCTCCTCCGGCGGCAGCAGCCCCCGGTGGTAGCGCTCGACGAGGCCGCTTTCTTCGATGTAGGTGTGGTCCATTGTCGTCAACCCCCGGCCGCCCGGATCATCTCCCTCCATAGTGTGATGAAAAGCAGGATTGTCACACCCATGGCCAGCGCGGCCGCCCTCTCCTCCCCCACCCGTTCCAGGAACAGCTCCTTGTAGCGCTGGCGGGCGCGGTGCAGCACGCGGTTGAACTGCAGGCTGGTCAGGCCGTGGTCGGCCGCGATGCGGTCCTTGTCCTCCTCGGCGATGTAGAAACGGAGGAGGACCTCCCGATCGCGCTCGTTGGCGAGCTCGCGCAGGACCTGACGCACGAGGGCGGCGTTCTCGCTCGCCATCAAATTGCCGAGGGGGCTGGCGTTGGGGGCCACGGCGTCGAGGATGGCCTCGCTGTCCGCCTCGGTCTTGCGGCGGGTGGCCTTGCGGTAGTGCTCGATGGCGAGGCTGCGGGCGATCTGGGTCACGAAGCCGGGGAGCGCGGCCGGCTCGCGGAGCTCGCCGCGGCGCAGCTTCTCGAGGACGAGGCGGAAAGTGTCCTGGAAGAGGTCCTCGGCCTCGGGGCGGCCGTTGGTGTGGCGGTCGAGGACGATCGCCACACCCCGGCCGTAGAGCTCGAGGACCCGCTCTTCGGCGCGCCGGTCCCCAGCCTGAATCCTGGCGACCAGCTCTTCCGGCCGGTCGCTCGCCGAGTCGCGGAGTGTCTCGTTGCTGGCCAGAAGCCGTTCCCTGATTTGAATCAGGCGGATTCTAGCACGCGGGGTTCAGGACTCCTTCTCGGGCCTCCCGGGCTTCTTGGGATCGGGCGGCGGCGGCGGCGTGCCGGTGCCGCCCCAGACGCCGACCTGCTCCGGGTCGCCCAGGACGGTGTTGCCGTAGAGGGAGACGAAGCGGCCGCCTCCCGGCTGCCACTGCTCGGCGGCGGAGATGAAGATCCGGAGCGGTTCCTGGTCGTAATACCCGCTCCAGCGGAGCTGGCCGGAGTCGTACAGGAGGAGCAGCGGCTGATTCCCTTGATGATGTTCCGTGCTCATCGGCACTTTGCCGCCTCTCTCGTTGGTGAGGTGCGCCAGTTGGCCGTTGACCACGAGGGCGAAACCCACGCAGGTCTCATATTCCTCCGTGAGATCGGGCAGAGTATCTCCCCATTCGCTGCCCGTGCCGATCCACATGGCTCCCCCCTCCGTCTCCATGATGTTGCCGGGGCCCGTCGCCCAGTTGATCTGCCATACCCCTATGAAGTCCTTGACCGTCACGCCCATGATCGCCTCCTTGTCTTTTCAATTTGGATAGTGGGATGAGAGCACGGCGGATCGCACTCCTTCACTTCCAGTCGCCTTCCAGAACGAAGCCCGCCCAGTAATAGGGATCCCGCCAGCGCCGCTCCCCGCGCAGGGAGAGCTGGGCGGCCCGCAGCGCCGCGGCGGGACGCAGGCCGTCGATCCACAGGGCGCGGTAGAACCGGGTCATCAGCGCCGCCGTGGCATGGTCTTCCACCCGCCAGAGGCTCGCCAGGACGCGCGGCGTCCCGGCATAGAGGAACCCGCGGGTAAGGCCGATCAGACCCTCGCCCCGCACCTCCTTGCCCAGCGCCGTGCGGCAGCCGGAGAGCACCACGAGGTCCGCGTTCAACCGCAGGTTGTAGATGTCGTGCAGATGGAGGAAGCCTTCCTGGGAGCGGCCGTCCCGGTCCACCATGGAGAGGGCGAGCCCCGACAGCGCCGGGTGCTCGGCGTCGATCACGCCGTGGGTGGCGAAGTGGACGGTGCGGAAGCCCGCCAGCCCGTCCCCCAACGCCTGGGACCGGCTGGCGTCGAAGTCCAGGGCCACTCTCGACTGGCCGGGCTGGGCCAGGCCGGCGATGGCTTCGGCCTCCAGCCGGGAGCCGGGGAGGCGCTCGAAGACCGGCGCCGCGGAGGCGCTCCGGACGGACTCCCTGCTTCCCTCCGTCTTCTTCCCACCAGCGTTCCCACGGAAGCCCGAGACACGGGGGTCCGAGGGGTCGAACACCGGGTCCGCCAGCACGGCGAGCTGCTTCGGCGCCGGCGGGCGGTGCTCCAGCACGCGCCGCTGCACGGCCAGGGCCGAGGCGGAGGGCAGGTAGACCACCTCGTGCCGTTCGACGACGGTCTCGGCTCCGCCCGGCACGGGCAGCGCTCCGAACGGCACGTACTCGAGGGCGCCGTCGGGCACCACCACCAGGCGCCGGCCCGCCAGCCGGTCCGCCACCGGGCCCAGGAGCATGCGGCCAAGGGCGGCCGCGTCCTCGGCCTCACGCCCGCGAGCCGCCGGATCGAAGGCGCTCAGATCCTGATGGAGCTGCCGCGCCGCCTGCTCGACTTCCGCGCGGGCCGGCAGCACGAAGCTGTCCAGGGTCGTCGCCGTCATCGCCCAGAGGAAGCTGCGGTCCTGGCCCAGGGAGTAGCTCAGCAGGAGAGTGTCGGGATCGAGCAGGGCCTGCATGCCGGCGGCGCTCAGGGGCTGGGGCTGGATCAGGGCGGCGTAGCCGGGGCTGCGCTCCCGGATCTCGGCCTCCACCACGTCGAGGTCGCGCAGGATGGCGAAGCGGTCCTCCTCCAGGGCCTCACGCCGGTCCGCCGTGCCCGGGCGCTCCCGCAGGGCGCGCTCCACCTTGACGCTCAGCCGGCGCAGCAGCGAGGTCCGGCGTTCCAGCAGGGCGGCGGGCACCCCTTGGTGGATGTCGACTCCGGCCTCGGACAGGAGCTCCAGCAGGGTGCGGGCGCGGGCCCTCTCGGTGACCTCCAGCGCCAGCCGCCCCTGGCCCGCGGCCATCAGGAGGTCGATCTGGAGCTCGTAGGTCTCGTGCGTGAAGGCGGAGAACGAGGCCCGCAGGTCGGGGCTGCCGATGCGCGTCCGCAGGCTCTCCAGGATGGCGAGCGCCGCCTCGCCGTGAGCGCGGGCCTGCTCGAGATGGCCGAGCCCCCGCTCGGCCCGGGCCAGCCGGAGCTCCACGTGCGCCTCGATGGCCCGGTGTCCCGTGGTCCGGGCGAGCTCCAGGGCCTGGCGCAGGCTCTCCAGCCCCTTCCGGGGATCGCCCAGCCGGGTCTGGACCTCGCCGCGGATGTCGAGCGCATCCGCCTGGTCGGCGAGGGCTCCGGTGGCGCCGAGCAGCTCGACCGCGCGGTCCAGGGCCGCCAGCGCCGTGGGAAAGTCTCCCATCGCCAGATAGGTGCGGCCGAGTTGGACCTGCGAAACTCCCTCGCGCCAGCGATCGCCGAGGGTCCGGTTGATGGCCAGGGCCCGCTGATGAAGCGCCAGCGCCTCCTTGGGGTTCTTCATGGAATTCCGGACCTGTCCCAGGCTGGTCAGAGTGGAGGCTTCCTCCCTCGGATCCCCCACTTCCCGCCAGAGCCGGAGGGCCTGCTCGTAGTAGGAGGCGGCCCGCGGCCACTCCCCCACCGACTGGTCGACCAGGCCCATGTTGTGGAGCACCGTGGCCTGCCAGCGCCGTTCCCCCAGCGACTGGAAAACGTCCAGGGCCTGCCCGAAGCGGGTCAGGGCCTCCTGATACTCCCCCAGCTCCTGGTAGAGCAGCCCCAGATGGTTGAGGGTCCTCGCCTCGCCGCCGCGGTCGCCCCGCGCCTGTGCCTGGCCGAGCGCCTGCTGATACCGGTCGAGAGCCTGCTCGGGCTCGCCCAGGACGTCGTAGGCGCGGCCGACGCTCAGCAGCGCCATGCCCTCCAGGGCCGCCGCCTTCACCTCGCGCAGCACCGGCAGAGCCCCCTCGTAACAGGCCGCGCCGGCCCGCAGCTCCCCTCGGGAGAGATCCATCAAGCAGAGATTGCTGAGCGACGCGCCCTCGCCGTAACGGTCGCCGATCTCCCGCTGGATGGCGAGGGCCTTCTCGAACGCCTGCCGTCCGGCCGCGCTCTCGCCCAGCAGCCAGTGGTCGAGCCCGGTCTCGTTCCAGGTGCTCGCCTCCCAGAGCCGGTCGCCCAGGGCCTGCCAGAGCGGCAGAGCCTCCTGGCCCAGCGCCAGGGCCTGGCGCGTGTCGTTGACCAGCCGCGAGAGGACGGACAGGGCGTAGAGCGAGCGCGCCTCCTCGCGCCGGTCGCCCAGGTCCCGCCACGCCTCCAAGGCCTGCCGCTGCTCGGCGATCGCCTGCCGCCGCGCCTCGGCCGTGCCTTCCAGGTACCGTTCCCCGGCCCGGGTCACCGCCCGCAAGGCCGCGAGCCTGCGCTGGTCAGCCGCGTCGATCCAGATCTCGTAGCGTCCCGATGGTGCGGCCGGCTCCTGAGCGCGGACCTCGACGAGATAGATCCCCGCCGCCGCAGGCTCCACCAGCACGGTCTCCGTGCCCTGGCGGTCCAGAGGAGCATCTACGGTCAGGCGTTTGCCGTCCGGGGCCGAGACGGCCACGACCACGTCGATCCCCCGCTGCTCGACGGCCACCCGCCACGGTTGCCCCGCCGCCAGCTCCACGGACCAGGTGTGGGACTCCCCGGCCGCGAGCTCGCGCTCGACGGGCGTACCGGGATTCAGGGTCCGGACCGGAGCCGCAGCCATGAGGGCCCAGCCGAGAAGCCCCCAGGCCAGCGGGCGAAAGGGCCGCTTCACCGCGATCCGCTCGCTTCCGGCGCCGTGCAGCGGCCGAGCTCAGCCCGGATCATCTCCAGCCCATGCTGATCTTCCTCAGGGGTATCGCGGTGGATCTCGAGCACCCGCCGCAGCAGCGCCTCGCACCGGGCCGGATGGTCCAGGGTCCTCTCGATCCTCGCCATGTGGAACAGGGGCATGGTGAAGGACGGGTGATCGGGACCGTGGGCCTTCTCGCGGATCGCCAGGACGCGCTCGTAGACACGCAAGGCTTCGGAATAGCGCCCCGCCCGCTCGTGAAGGCCCGCCAGCTCGGTCAGGGGCACGGCGAGGTTCACGTGGGCGGCACCGAACGCCGCCTCGCTCAGCGCCAGGCTCCGCTCGAAGTAGCCGCGGGCCCGATCGTCGTCGCCCTTGATCCGCCAGGCACGGCCCAGGCCGGTCAGGTTGAACGCCAGGTCGGGATGCTGCGGGCCGAGCGACGCCTCCTGAATTGCCAGCGCGCGCTGGTAGTCGGCGATGGCCCCATCCGGATCCTTGTTCTCGAGGCCGCTCGCGATGCGCAGGTCCGCCAGGATGGAGAGCACGGCCGCCACCACCGGGTGCGCCGGTCCGTAGGCGCGCTCCAGGGCCGGCAGGGCCCGCTCGTACTCCCGCCGCGCCGCCAGCCGGTCGCCGGTGCCGCTCAAGGCTTCCCCCAGGTGCATCCGCGCGTTCGCCACGTGAGGATGATCGGGGCCGTACGCCGATTCGAGGACCCCCAGCGACCTTTGGAACGAAGCCTTCGCGACATGGGCGCCGTCCACCCTCGCGGCCGCGACTCCCAGGTCTTTCAGCGCCAGACCGACCTCGGGATGGCGGGGGCCGAGCGCGCTCTCCAGGATCTTCGCGGCCCGCTCATGGAGCCGCCTGGCGGCCCGCAGATCACCCTGCGCCATGACCACCCGGCCCAGGCCTCCAAGCGTCCGTCCCACGTCGGCGTGGGTTCCCCCGAGCGCCTGCTCGCGAATCTTCAGAGCTTCCTCATAGAGCTTACGCGCGGCGCCGGGCTCGCCCTGGTCTTCGAGCACCCGAGCCAAGCCGTGGAGCGACGACGCGAGGGCCAGCCGATCCCCTCCCGGCATCCGGCGGCGGATGGCGACCGAGCGGCCGAGGAGGCCTCGCGCCTCGTCGTAGAGGGCCAGCTCGCGGTGCACGTCGCCCATCAGCGCCATCAGGTCCGCCCGCAGCTCGGGCTCGCCGGCCAGCTCCTTCTCGATCCGGGCCGTGCCCTGGTCCAGGAGCTGCCGGGCGGTGATCTTCTCGCCGCCGGAGCGCGAGGGCGCCGCCACCTCGAACAGGCCGCGGAGGAAGTCCGCCGTGCGCGTGGCGCGGGCCGCCGCGAGGCGCGCCCGGTCGCGCTCCCGGGTCAGCTCCAGGGTGTAGCCGGCGGCCATGGCGATCAGCAGCACCAGGGCCGCTGCCGCGGTCACGACCGCTGCCGCGTGCCGCCGCAAGAACTTGGCCGTGCGGTAGGCCACGGTGTCGGGCCGGGCCGAAATGGGTCGCCCCGCGAGGTAGCGCTCGACGTCGGAGATGAGCTGCGACACTGAGCGGTAGCGCCGGTCCGGCTCCTTGCGCAAGGCTACCGCCAGCAGCTTGTCCAGATCGCCGGCCAGCTCTCGGCGCAGCCGGGCGGGGGTGGTGGAGCGGGCCCGGGCGATGTCCTCTGGATTCTCGGAGACCGTGGAGCTGGCGCGGCCGGTGAGGAGCAGGCGGAGGAGCAGCCCGAGCTGGTAGATGTCGGACGCCGTAGCCACGGGGCCGCCCTGCACCTGCTCGGGGCTGGCCCAGGCCGGCGTCATCAGGCGGAGGGCACGGGTCACGGGGGCATCTCCGGCCACGGGGTCCAGGAGCTTGGCGATGCCGAAGTCGAGGAGCTTGACGTGCCCTTCCCGGGTGACCAGGATGTTCGACGGCTTGATGTCGCGGTGGACGATCAGGTTCCGATGGGCGTCCTCCACCGCCCGCGCCACCTGGAGGAAGAGGCGGAGCCGCTCGGCCACGGACAGCCTCTCCTCGTCGCAATGGACGTCGATGGGCCGTCCCTCGACGTACTCCATGACGAGATAGGGCCGGCCGCCGGGGCCGGCGCCGCCATCCAGGAGTCGGGCCAGACCCGGATGGCTCGCCAGGGCGAGGATCTGCCGCTCCTGGTCGAAGCGTCGTACGACTTCGTCGGTGTCCAGGCCGCGCTTGAGGAGCTTGAGCGCCACCTCCTGGCGGAACTGGCCGTCGTTCCGCTCGGCGAGGTAGACGACCGCCATGCCGCCCCGGCCCAGCTCACGGACGATCCGGTAGCGGCCCACGACCGTGCCGAGGAGGGGGTCGTCCCCTTCCAGGCCATCCCCCTCCAAGGCAATCCCATCCCAGAGCGGGCTGTCCAGGGCGCCGCCCGGGACGAGCACGGCCGCATCGCTCTCGGCGTGGCCCAGGAGCCGCTCCACCAAGGCGCGGAGCTCCGCGTCGCCGCCGCAGGCGCGGTCCAGGAAGGCCGGCCGCTCCGATATCGGCAGGTCGAGGGCCTCGTCGAGGATCTGGTCGGCGCGCAGCCAGCGGTCGTCGGCCGGAGTCACGTCCGCAGCTCCTCCTGCAGCCACGCCCGAGCCCGCATCCAATCCCGTTGCGCCGTGCGCAGGGAGACTTCGAGGGCCGCCGCCGTCTCCTCCTCCGAGAGGCCGGCGAAGAACCGGCACTCCACCACCTGGGCCAGGCGCGGGCTCTTCCCGGCCAGGCGGCTGAGGGCCGCGTCGACCGCCAGGAGCCACTCCGCCTGGCCGTCGACGGCGATGAGCGATTCGTCCAGCGTCGTCTGCTGCCCACCGGCCCCGCGCTTGGCGGCGGCGCTCCGGCGGGCGTAGCCGATGACCACCTGGCGCATGGCCCGGGCGGCCACGCCCAGGAAGTGGTTGCGGTCCTGCCAGTCGACGCGGCCGCCGTCCACCAGCTTCAGATAGGACTCGTGGACGAGGCCGGTGGTGTCGAGGACGCGGTCCGGATTGCCCCGGCCGAGCTGCCGGCGGGCGATCCGCCGCAGATCGTCGTAGACCATGGGCACCAGGCGGTCGAACGCCTGCCGGTCCCCCTGGCGATAGGCCAGCAGCAGCTCGGTGACCTCCCCGCTCTTCGGCAAAGCCCCCTCCTTTCTATCTCTTACGGGCCCCTGGCCAGGGGCCCGGCGTCTCCTCCGGAAACTCCTTCGCGAGCTTCTCCGTCCTGAAGATACGGAAGCCCCGCGCCTGATAGTTCTCGAGCGAGGCCGGGCCGTCGAGGTTGCAGGTGTTGACCCACACGCGGGACGCTCCTCCCATCTCCCAGGCCCGCTCGACGGCCCGGGTCAGGAGGGCGCCGCCGAGGCCGCGCCCAATGAAACGAGGAAGGAGCCCGAAGTACGACAGCTCGACGCTCCCCGCGGCCTGCTTCTCCAACTCGAAGTAGCCGGCCGGCGTGCCGTCCAGATAGCCGATCCAGGTCTCGACCTCCGGACGGCCGAGCCAGGCGAGCCACTGATCGTACGTCCAGCTCAGGCGGTCGATCCAGAACCAGTCGCCGCCCACGGCCGTGTAGAGGAACCGGTTGAGCTCCGGACAGGGGACGCACGCCTGCCGGACGGGGAAGTCCACCGCCGGCGAACGGCTTGGCCGGAGGTCCGCCGGCGAGGTCATCTCCAGGTAGGTGATCTCGATGTCGCGCTTCATCCCTGGCTCAAGAGGATACCCTCAGGACCTTCGCCCCGCGGATCTTCCGCGCCTTGAGCTCGCGCAGGGCCTCGTTCGCCGCCTCGAGAGGAAACTCCTGCGTCTCGGGCCGGATGGGGATCTCGGCTGCCAGGGCCAGGAACTCCCGCACGTCGCTTCGGGCCACGTTGGCGACGCTCTTGATCTCCTTCTCCAGCCAGAGGTCGCGGGGATAGTCAAGGCGGAGGAGAGCGTCCTTGTCCCGCTCCTCCTTGCGGATGGCGTTGATGACCAGCCGTCCTTCCGGCTCCAGGTTCTTCAGAGCCTCGACGACCGGTTGCCAGGCCGGCGTGGTGTCGATGACGGCGGCCAGCTTCTCGGGCGGCTCGTCCGCCGCGTCCCCCGCCCAGGCGGCGCCCAGCTCCAGCGCGAACTCCCGCTCCCCCTGGCTGCGGGCGAAGACGTGGACCCGGGTATTGGGATAGCGGTGCCGCACCATCTTGAGCACCAGGTGAGCCGAGGCGCCGAAACCGGTGAGGCCGAGGCTCTCGCCATCCTCCAGGCCCGTCAGCTTCATCGAGCGGTAGCCGATGGCGCCGGCGCAGAGCAGGGGCGCCGCCTCGACGTCCGAGAAGACCTCCGGGATGGGATGGGCGAAGGCGGCCGGTACGGTCATGAATTCCGCGTACCCGCCGTCGACGTCCCGGCCCGTGGCCTGGAACCAGGGGCAGAGGTTCTCATTCCCCTCAAGACAATACTTGCACCGGCCGCAAGCCGAGAAGATCCAGGCCACGCCCACCCGGTCCCCCTCGCGGAGCCCCTCGGCTCCTGGTCCCAGCGCGTCCACCCGCCCCACCGCCTGGTGGCCGAGAACGACCGGCAGGCGGGGCGGCGGCGTCCGGCCCTCGATCTCGTCGAGCTCGGTGTGGCAGACACCGCAGACGGAGACCCGGATGCGAACCTCGCCCTCCCCCGGCACGGGCACCGGCAGGTCCGCCGGCACCAGCGGGTAGGGGTTCTCTTCCAGGCTCCCCAGGGCCGACAGGATCATCGCTCGCATCGCGGTGAGCTTACTTCAGGAGCCCTTTCCGGCTGATCCGCGGAGATCCTGATAGTGTTGGCCCTACGAACCTTCGGGAGACTCGATCTTGAACCGCTCCGCCAGAGAGCCGCTGATCTTGCTGGGCCTCGCAGCCATCGCCCTGATCGTCTCGGGCATCCAGCCCTACGACCGGACCACGTGGATCCTCGAGGTGGCGCCGATCCTCATCGGAGCGCCGATCCTGATCGCGACGTACCGGCGGTTCCCGCTGACGCCGCTCCTCTACCGCCTCCTCTTCGTTCACGCCCTGATCCTGATCCTCGGCGGGCACTACACCTACGCCCGGGTGCCGCTCGGATTCTGGGTGAGCGACCTCCTGGGCTTCACGCGCAACCACTACGACCGGCTGGGCCACTTCGCCCAGGGGTTCGTGCCGGCGATCCTGGCCCGGGAGATCCTGCTGCGGCGGACTCCCCTCCGGCGGGGTGGCTGGCTGTTCTTCCTGGTCGCCTGCACCTGCCTGGCCTTCAGCGCCGTCTACGAATTCATCGAGTGGTGGTCCGCCGTGATCGGCGGCTCGGCGGCGGAAGAGTTCCTCGGCACCCAGGGCGACGTCTGGGACACCCAGTGGGATATGTTTCTCGCCCTGGTCGGCGCGGTCACCGCGCAGATGGCTCTAGGGAGATTTCACGACAGGGAGCTGGCGGAGTTGCAGGACGGAACGCCAGGGGTGGCGGATGGCTCACCAGGGTTGGCGAACGGCTCGCCTGAGCGGGCAAACGATTCGCCAAGGCTGGCGGACGGTCCGCCAGGGTAGGCGAACGACCCGCCGGGGTTAGCGAACGGCTCGCCAACATAAACGAACGACCCGCCAGGGTTAGAGAACAGCTCGCCAACATAAACGAACGACCCGCCAAGGTTGGCGAACGACTCGCCCAGGCTGGCGGATGGTCCGCCAGAGTTGGCGGACGGCTCGCCAGGATGGGCGAACGATCCGCCAGAGCTGGCGTACGATCCACCCAGGTTTCCGTAAGGCCCGCCAAGGCTGGCGGATGAACGGCTCCGGTCTCCTCCACGCCGCTCCATCCAGCCAGACCTCCCAGAGACCCTCCGGCAACGGTCCCCCAACTCCCGGCGTCCTGTAGAATCCGCTTCCCCATGCCCGAGATCGAGGCCATCCTGTTCGACTGCGACGGCGTCGTGATCGACAGCGAGACGATCTGGGACCGGTGCGAGACCGAGTTCCTCCGCCGGCGGGGGATCGCCTTCGACCTCGCGCTCACCAAGCCCCTGATCACCGGCCTCGGCCAGATCCCGAGCGTGCTCCTGCTCCAGGAGCAGTACGGCGTTCCCGGCGACCCGGAGGCGCTGGCCCGCGAGCGGCTGGAGATCATCCGCGGCCTTTTCGAGCAGGACGTCCGGTTCACCCCAGGCTTCGAGGAGCTCTTCGAGACGGTCCGGAGCCGTTACCGGACCTGCATCGCCACCTCCATGCCCGAGGAGCTCTTCGCCGTGGCCGACCGGCGGCTGGGCCTCTCACGGCTGTTCGAAGGCCGGGTCTACTTCCCCTCCCACGTGGGCGGCCGGGCCAAACCGGCGCCGGACATTTTCCTCTACGCCGCTGCCCAACTGGCCACGCCGCCGGAGCGCTGCCTGGTGATCGAGGACTCCCCCCGCGGCCTCGAGGCCGCGCGGCGGGCCGGCATGGCGTCCATCGGCCTAGCCACCACCCACGAGAAGGAGCTGCTGACGGCAGCGGACCGGGTCGTGGGGTCGTTCCGGGAGATCGAGCTGCCATAGACTGCGCCCGGAGGCAACGCCCATGGACTTCGCCATCCCCGAGAAGGTCCGAGACCTGATCGCCTTCGTCCGCCGCTTCGTCGACGAGGAGGTGCTCCCCGTCGAGCGCGCCGTCCTGGACCATGGCTTCGATGCCGCCGGGATCGAGATCGAACGCCTGCGCTCCCGCGTGCGGGAGATGGGCCTGCTGGCTCCCCACATGCCGCGGGATTGGGGCGGCGGCGGACTGGCGTTCCTCGAGCTCGCGCCGCTGAGCGAGGTGCTCGGGCGCAGCCTGATCGGCCACTATGTCTTCAACGTCCAGGCGCCGGACGCGGGCAACATGGAGCTGCTCCTCCACCATGGCAGCCCCGAGCAGCGGGAGCGGTGGTTGCGGCCCCTGGTCGCCGGCGACATCCGGAGCTGCTTCGGCATGACCGAGCCCGAGTTTGCCGGCTCGAACCCCGTCTGGCTGGGCACGGCCGCCCGCCGCGACGGGGACGACTATGTGATCGACGGCCACAAGTGGTTCACCTCCTCGGCCGACGGCGCCATTTTCTGCATCGTCATGGCCGTGACGAACCCCGACGCCCCCAGCCCCTATGCCCGGGCGAGCCAGATCCTCGTCCCCGCCGACGCGCCGGGCTTCGAGATCGTTCAGAACCTGGCCGTCATGGGCGAGCGGGGGGAAGGATGGATGAGCCACTCCGAGGTGCGTCTGGAAGGCGTGCGCGTCCCGGCCGCGAACCGCATCGGCACCGAGGGAGCCGGCTTCGCCCTCGCCCAGGAGCGCCTGGGACCCGGGCGCATCCATCACTGCATGCGCTGGCTGGGCATCTGCGAGCGGGCGTTCGACCTGATGTGCGGGCGGGCGGCGGGGCGGCTGCTCGCGCCGGGGAAGCCCCTCGGCTCGCGTCAGATCGTGCAGCAATGGATCGCCGAGAGCCGGGCCGAGATCGACGCCGCCCGCCTTCTCGTGCTCCGCACCGCCTGGAGAATCGACCGCGAGGGCGCCGCCGCGGCGCGCGACGACGTCTCTCTGATCAAGTTCCATACCGCCGCCGTCCTCCAGAGGGTGCTCGACCGGGCCATCCAGACCCACGGCGCCCTGGGGATCACAGAGCAGACGCCCCTCGCCTTCTGGTGGCGCCACGAGCGCGGCGCCCGCATCTACGACGGCGCGGACGAAGTCCACAAGACCTCCGTGGCCAAGCGGATCCTGGAGCGGTACGGGATGGAGAAAACGGTATGAGCTCCTCCTCCTCCGTTGATTCCACCCGTCCCGTGCGCCCCGGCGAGGAGATCGACGCCGCGGCCCTGGCGGCCTGGCTCGCGCCCCGGCTTCCCGGCGTCGAGGGGCCGATCGCCATCGAGCAGTTCCCCGGCGGCCACTCGAACCTCACCTACCTCCTCCGCTCTGGCGACCGCGAGCTGGTGCTCCGCCGCCCGCCCTTCGGCTCCAAGGTCAAGACGGCCCACGACATGGGGCGGGAGTACCGCGTCCTCTCCCGGCTCCATGCGGCCTACCCGAAGGCGCCCCGGGCTCTCCTGTGCTGCGACGACCCGGAAGTGATCGGCGCGCCTTTCTACATCATGGAGCGGGTGCGCGGGGTCATCCTCCGCCGCAAGGAGGCCCCCGCGGGGTTCGACCTGCCGCCGGACCGGATGCGGGCGATCAGCGAGGCCGCCGTGGAGGGCCTCGCCGAGCTGCACGCCGTGGACTTGCGGGCGGCCGGGCTCGAAGGCCTGGGACACCCGCAAGGCTACGTCGCCCGGCAGGTGGAGGGCTGGACCGGCCGCTGGCAGGCTTCCCGCACCGACGACGTGCCGGACCTCGACCGCGCCGCCGCCTGGCTGGCCGCGAACCAGCCGCCCCAGCCGCCGGCATCGGGCGCGGCCCTTCTCCACAACGACTACAAATACGACAACCTCGTCCTCCATCCCGAGGAGCCGTCCCGCATCGTCGCCGTCCTCGACTGGGAGATGGCGACCGTCGGCGATCCCCTGATGGACCTCGGCACCAGTCTCGGCTACTGGATGGACCCGGACGACGCCCCCGACCTGCGCCTCCTGCCCGCCGGGCCGACCACGCTTCCCGGCAACCTCAGCCGCGCCGGGATCGTGGAGCGCTACGCCAAGCTCAGCGGCAGGGACATCTCTGGCATTCTTTTCTATTACGTCTACGGCGTCTTCAAGATTGCGGTGATCGCCCAGCAGATCTATTACCGTTATCAGCAGGGCCTCACCCGCGACGAACGGTTCGCCGCCATGATCGGCGCCGTGCGCGTTCTCGGCCGTATCGCGGCGCAAGCGCTCGACAAGGGACGAATCGATCGCCTGGAGGATTGATGGAAATTCCATAGGAAATTGGCTACACTGCTAAAAGCTTTCCTCAGCGCTTTTTCCGTGTTAATCTGCAACGTCAGACATCGGAAAGAACATTCGGAGCCTCGTCATGAAACTGGACGACTGTCTCAGGATTCTCAACCGTCACATCCAGTCCGCCCGGGAAGAAGTGGCCCGGCGGCAGCGCCAGGGTCTGCAATCCCGTCCGTGGCAGCACCGGATCGAGGAGCTCGAGACCGTCCGGCGCGAGATCGCGGCGCTCTCCACGCCGGAAGCGCTGCGGGTAAAGCCCGAGGTGGGCCCGCACCACTCCGCCGTGGGGTCCTGAGGCCAGGCGAGAGGGTGGTCGGGAGCCTGGAATCCCGGCAGACTCCTGAGTGTTCCTTTTGTAGAGGTCTCCGGTAGCGGGGCGCCTTGACACCAGCTCTTTGATTCGCGTCTAATCCGTCCACCACCGGTGGGGAGTAGCTGCCCGGGAACCTTCCTGGGATCGAACGGTCGTCAACACGGGGAGACAATCCCCCGGCCGTTCGAGAGCGCGCTCAGCGCTTCAGGCGAGACCACCACGACACAGCACTGTGCCGTGGGGCTCGCTTCAGCCAATCCCACGGCCTATCTCGGAAAGGAGATAGGCTCTCCCATGCAGGAAATCACGATCTTCCACTGGCTCGGCTTCACCGCCTTCGTCCTGGCGATGCTGGCTCTCGACCTGGGGGTCTTCCACCGCAAGGCGCACGCCGTTTCGATCCGCGAGGCCGCGATCTGGAGCGCCGTCTGGGTGACGCTCTCCCTGATCTTCAACCTCGGCCTGTACTACTTCCAGGGCTCCGAGGCGGCGGTCCAGTTCTTCACCGGCTATCTGATCGAAAAGTCCCTCAGCGTCGACAACATCTTCGTCTTCGCCCTGATCTTCGGGTATTTCGCCGTGCCCCCGGCGGACCAGCACCGGGTGCTCTTCTGGGGCATCCTGGGCGCGCTGGTGATGCGGGCCGGGTTCATCCTGGCCGGCTCGGCCCTGCTCGCGCAGTTCCATTGGATCATCTACATCTTCGGCGGCTTCCTCATCGTCACCGGCCTGCGGATGGCCTTCCACCAGGAGATGGAGATCCATCCGGAGCAGAACCCCGTGCTGAAGCTGGTGCGGCGGCTGATGCCCGTGTCCCGCGACTACCACGGCCACCACTTCTTCGTGCGCGAGGCCGGCCGGCTGGTGGCGACGCCCCTGTTCCTGGTGCTCGTGCTGCTCGAGACCACGGACCTGGTGTTCGCCGTGGACTCGATCCCGGCCATCTTCGCCATCACCGACGACCCGTTCATCGTCTACACGTCGAACATCTTCGCCATCCTCGGTCTGCGCTCGCTCTACTTCCTGCTGGCCGGCGTGATGGACAAGTTCGCCTACCTGAAGCTGGGGCTGTCCGGGGTGCTGGTCTTCGTGGGCGCCAAGATGCTGCTCACGGAGATCTACAAGATCCCGTCGCTGATCTCGCTCGCCGTGATCGCGGCGATCCTCACCACGGCCATCCTGGCCTCCTTGAGGAAAACCCGCCGCGAGGAGCGGGAGCGTCCCCCTTCCGGCCTCTGACGGCACCCCTCTTTGCGGAGGCTCCGTTCTGAGTGCCAGCCAGGCGTATACTCAACTCTGTTGAACAACTTGGTTCGATGGAGTTCAATATTTAGATGACCCCGTCGCTTTTCGCCCGCCAGAAGCGTAGAGCCAGAGTAACAATTCGTCAGGGAGGTGACCTTTGAAGAGTGCGTCTCTAGTCCGGCCGTTCCCCCCCGTGGAGCGCCGCCTCGATGGCCTCAGGTGCGTAGCAAGTCTGTTCGGCCTCGCCGCCCTGCTGTTGACCGTCCCGGCGGGTGCCGCTTCCGCTCCAGCCCCCGAAACGTCGGCCCTCAACCTCTCTCCCGGGACGATCTGGCTCCCCCAGGGGCCCGGCCCCAACACCTTCGGCCAGGTCGAGGGCATCGAAGACGGCGAGGTCGTCGGGGCGATCCACACGGTGGTCGCCCATCCCAATGCCGCCGGCACCCTGTACGTGGGCGCCGTCAACGGGGGCGTGTGGAGGACAACGAACGCGACCTCGCAGAACCCCCAGTGGACCCGCCTGACGGACGACCAGCAGTCGAACTCCATCGGCGCCCTGGACCTCGATCCGACGGACCCGCCCCACAAGACGCTGGTCGCCGGGATCGGACGGTTCAGCAGCTTCGGCGGCAATGCCGGAGGGGCGCGCATCGGCCTCCTGCGGAGCACCGACGGCGGCTCGTCCTGGACGGTCGTCAACGGCGGCGGCGTGCTGGTGGACAAGAACATTTCGGGTGTGGCAGCCCGCGGCAACGTCCTGGTGGTCTCCGTCAACACGGCCCCTTCCTTCGCGGGCCTCGGCATCTGGCGCAGCGCGAACGGCGGCGCCACCTTCACGCAGATCTCCACCGGCAACGGCTCGGCGACCGGCCTTCCCGGCGGCATCACCCATGACCTCGTGGGCGACCCGAACAACAACAACCGGCTGTTCACGAGCGTCGTCTCCGCGACCACCGTCGGCGGCAGCAACGGTCTCTACCGCAGCGACGACACCGGCGCGACCTGGACCAAGGTGAGCAGCCCCGCCATCGACGCCCTGATCGTCACCGGGGTCACGAACAACATCGAGTTCGCCGTCGGGCGCCACAACAACGTCTATGCGGCGATCGTCAAGAGCCGCCTGGTCGGCTTCTTCCGCTCGGGCGATGGCGGCACCACCTGGACCGCCATGGAGCTGCCGACGACCAACGAAGGAGCCCCGACCGGCATCCATCCCGGAAACCAGGGCTCGATCCACCTGTCGCTCGCGGCCGACCCGACCGACGCCAATATCGTCTACCTCGCCGGCGACCGCCAGCCGCTCTTCAACGAGCCGATCGGCGGGCCCTTCTCGTTCCCCAACTCGATCGGCGCCGAGGACTTCACCGGCCGCATCTTCCGCGGCGACGCCACGAAGCCCGCCGGCAGCCAGTGGGTGCACATTACGCACTCCTCCTCGCTCGGCGCGCCCGGCGGCGGCACGGCTTCGGGCACGGCGCCCCACGCCGATTCCCGGGAGATGACCTTCAACTCCCGCGGCGAGCTCATCGAAACCGATGACGGCGGCATCTACAGACGGACCAACCCGCGCAGCAACACCGGCGACTGGTTCTCGCTCATCGGCGACCTCCAGACCACCGAATTCCATGACGTCTCCTATGACACCTTCTCGAACGTCGTCATCGGCGGCGCTCAGGACACGGGCACGCCCGTTCAGCTCCTCCCCTTCCAGGCGAGGTGGGAAAGCCTGCTCACCGCTGACGGTGGAGACGTGGCGGTCGACACCACCTCGACCCCGGGGATCTCGGTCCGCTACTCGAGCAACCAGAACCTGGGTAACTTCAACCGTACGTTCTGGGATTCGGCCAACACCTTCGTCGGCTTCACCTTCCCGGCCCTGACCCTGGTGGGCGGCACCCCGCCGGTGCGCCAGTTCGTCACGCCGGTCGTCGTGAACGGCGTCGACGCCACCCGTCTGGTGATCGGCGCGGCCAACTCGGTGTATGAGTCGTTCGATCAGGGCGACACCATCCGGCAGGTCCTCCCCGCGGTACCGGTAAACGGCGTCAGCATCGACCCCCTCGCCTATGGGGCGGCGGGCAATCCCGACATCCTCTACGTCGGATCGACCGACCGCGTCTTCGTCCGCACGGCCGCTCCGCCCGCTCCGCTCGTGCAGGCGGTCACCTTCCCGGCCACCGGCACCGGCCAGACGGTCACCGACATCGTCATCGACCCCGACAGCGCCAACACCGCGTTCGTGACCACCGTCGCCTCGGTCTACCGGACGACCGACGCCGGTGCCACCTGGACCAACGTCTCGGGCAACCTCCCGGCCCTCGTGCCGTTGACGGTCCGCTCGCTCGCCTATGCCACGACCCTGTTTGGCGATGCGGTCATCGTGGGTACCCAGAACGGGGTCTACTTCGCGACCCAGTCCACCGGCTTCAGCAACTGGAAGCGTCTCGGCAACTTCCTGCCGACCGTCCCCGTCTACGACCTCGACTACGACCCAAGCGACGACCTCTTGATCGCCGGAACGATGGGACGTGGCGCCTGGAAGCTCCTCGCCGTCTCGACCGCCGTGCTGACGGGAGGACTCTGAGCATGAATCCCCTCGAAATCGTTCCGATCATCCCGCAGGGAGGTAGCGTCATGCCGAAATCCATCCTTCGCTCCAGTTGGGCCCTGGCCCTGCTGGCCGGACTGCTCGCACCGGGGATCGCCACGGCCCAGGCCTCCGGCACCCCGACCGGCTCGCTGCACGACGGCGTGGTCGTCGACGCCGCCAGTGGCGCCGCCTATGTCATGAGCCGGCAGGGCGGTATCGACGCCCTTGACCTCACCACGGGCAACGTTCTTTGGCAGAGCCGGGACGCTGCCAAGCCACTCCTGGTCCAGGGCGGCACGCTGGTGGCCCAGGCCGCCCCGAGTCAGCACGGCAAGCTCGCCGTCGTCGCTCTCGACGCCAAGCGGGGGACCGTGAAACAGCGGGTGGACGTCGAGCTTCCCGCCGCGGTCCGCGCCCATGTGTTCGACGGACCGTCCCAGGCCTTCCGGGTGCAGGCGTTCTCGACCGCGGACAACGCCGTGGCGGTCGTCTGGACGGCCGAGGAAGGCCGCAGTTTCCAGGGCATCATGCCCGAGCCTGAGGGCGCGCCCGCGAAGAGCGCCGTGTCCGCCGCCGCCCAGCCCCTGCGCGGCGCGGCCCGCCTCGATCTGGGCGCGGGACGCGCGGTCCCGATGGCCTACGAAAAGGCCATGAGCCAGAAGGATTCGGCCATCGAGGCAAAATCCCTCAAGGATGTGAACCCACGGCAGCTTACGTCTCTGGACGGACGCCACGTCCTCAACAGCGAGCGCCTGCCGGACGGCAAGCTGTGGGCCCAGTACCGCTGGACCGTCACCGACGCCGACGGAGCCACGGTTGGAACGATCGAAGCGCCGGTCTCCATGGCCCCTTTCGTGGTCTCCGGCTCCCGGATCCTCTACGTTGCCCAGCCGTCCGTCCGGAGAGAGGGGAACAAGATGGTCGAGGAGCCGCTACGCCTGCGGGCCCTGGACCTGCAGACGGGCGCCGAGATGTGGACGGCCCTGGTGACCGACTCCGCCTACCGCGGACCGTTCCCGCCCTGAACTGGCAGAGACAAGGGGGAGGGCCCACGGGCTCTCCCCTTTTTTCAAAGGTGGGCCCTCCTGCAACGGCAGTCCCGATTCATCCCGACGATAAAAACAATTTCCGTGTTGCGATGAACCAAAACCGGGTGCTCTCTAGGCATCCTTTGATTCCGTATTACCGGATCGGCACAACCCTTGCCCTTTCCGGCTACCGTGGCGGAGCTTCCCAAGCCTTTCCCACCGATGCTCGCTTCCGAGGTCAAGGCGCCCTTCCACAAGCCTGGCTGGGTCTACGAGGAGAAATACGACGGCTATCGCGTGGTCGCCTACAAGAATGGAGCGCACGTGCAGCTCGTCTCCAGGAACCTCAAGGATCTGACGAGCTCTTTCGAAGAGACCGCCGCGGCCGTGGCGAGGCTGCGCGCTCCGACCCTCATCCTGGATGGCGAGCTCGCCGTCTTCGACGAGCGCCTCGTCTCGCATCTCGGCTATCTGCGCTCATCCCAGGAGAACCGCGAGAAGCTCCTGACTCCGCCCTTCCTGGTCGCCTTCGACTGCCTCTACGCGCGGGGGAAGGAGCTGTTCCGTGAGCCCCTCCGGCGGCGCCGGGCCGTCCTCGAGAAGGAGCTCGCCAAGGCGGAGGGCCCCATCCTCGTCGCCCGGCGGCTCGCGCCGGACGGCTTCGCAGCCTGGGACGAGGTGAAGGCCCACGGCTGGGAGGGCCTCATCGCGAAGGAAACCGATTCGATCTACGAGCCGGGAGCGCGGACCCGGAGCTGGATCAAGGTCAAGCACAAGGTCCGTGTGGGCTGGCCGGGCGAGGGGGTCGAGTACACGCGCGGGTAGTAGTCCTACCGGTAGAGCCCTACCGATAGCCAGCGGCCTGCAGCTCGAACAGCTCGGCATAGCGCCCGCCCCGCGCCAGCAGCTCCTCGTGGGTGCCCATCGCCTCGACCTTCCCGCCGGCCAGGACCAGGATGCGGTCGGCCATGCGGACGCTCGAGAAGCGGTGCGAGATCAGCACCGCGGTCTTGCCCTCGCTGAGCTCCTTGAAGCGCTGGAACACCTCGAACTCCGAGCGGGCGTCGAGCGCCGCCGTCGGCTCGTCGAGGATCAGCAGTTGGGCGTCCCGCATGTAGGCGCGGGCGATCGCCACCTTCTGCCACTCGCCGCCGGACAGGTCCACG
>Ga0126305_10000315_pt1 | contig 21251 bp, 31 predicted proteins | sample Plot26_FD_92536 | JGI IMG/M metagenome (GOLD analysis project Ga0126305, IMG submission 92536) | Serpentine soil microbial communities from UC McLaughlin Reserve, CA, USA - Plot26 | ecosystem: Environmental > Terrestrial > Soil > Grasslands | place: USA: UC McLaughlin Reserve, Lake County... | reverse complement strand
TCGAGGAACACGTAAGCCCCGAGGTCTTGGAGTTCCGAGCGAACCCCGACGCTTTGGATAAACTCGCCGAGATCGTCGAGAGCGTAGCCGACGGCACGGAACACTTCGGAGAAGCGCTCCTCGTGTACACCTCGGACCCTGAGGCGGTGACGGACAAGGTCAGGGAGTCCGGCGTTTGGGTCGAGAACACCATGTACCGGCAAACGGACCTCGAAGACGTCTTTTTGAAGCTCACGGGCCGGAGGCTAGTGGACTGATGGGCGGGGTGAGGATACCTGCGCTGCGGGGGACGTTCAGGGTCTGGCAGCGCAACGCGACGATCTTCCGCAAGTACTGGAAGACGATCATGTTCCCGAACCTCTTTGAGCCCTTGCTGTACCTGACGGCCCTGGGTCTGGGGCTCGGGGCTTTCATCCGCGAGGGCGGCATTAACGGGCTGACCTACACGCAGTACGTGGCGCCTGGGCTTCTGGCCGCTAACGCCATGTTCGCGGCCTCCTTCGAGAGCACGTACAACACCTATGTCAAGCTGAAGATCGGGCGCGTCTACGACGCCATCGTGGCGACGCCGGTCAACGCCGAGGACGTCGTCGCCGGGGAGTACTTGTGGGCGGGCACGCGGGCCGCTCTCTATGGGACAGCGTTCTTGGGCGTGATCACGGTCCTGGGGTTCGTATTCTCGCCGGAGGCGCTGCTCGTCCAGTCGTTCTGGGCGCTCCTCATCCCGCTCATACTGCTGGTCGTGGGCGGGATGTTCAGCGTCACGGGCACCCTATTCACCAGCCTGATCTCGAGCATCGACCTCTACGCCTACTACTTCACGCTTGTGATCACACCCCTATTTCTCTTCTCCGGTATCTTCTTCCCCATCGAGGATTTCCCGTCCCCGGTGCCCGAGATAGCATGGTTCACCCCTCTATACCACGCGGTAAACGTCTGCCGGTCCCTAGCCGTCGGGCCTTCCCCGTACGTGCTCGTGGACGTGGTCTGGATCCTGATCTTCACCGGCGCCCTGGCTCTACTCCCAATCCGATTCATGCGCCGGAGGCTTATCAGTTAGCCTTTAGCTTACAGCTATCAGCAAGGTTACCGCTGTTCTGTCGCTGCGAACTTTGCTGCTCTTGCTGATCACTGAAACCTGACTGCCGACTGCTTACAATTGCCCGCATGCCGGATAATCCTTTCATCGTGCGTCCCGCAGATCCCCGGGACGACGCCGTGATCGCCAGCCTCGTTGTCGAGGGGTTCTTGGACAAGTTCCGTCCGGTCTTCGGGCGCCAGATGAACCGGTCGGTGAAGATCATGGAGAAGTGGGTGCGCCTGGAGCACTCCTTGGGAGGCGTCTCCTCCCTCGTCATCGAATGCTCCTCTCCAAAAGAGATCGCAGCGAGCGTCGGCGTCCGAATCAAGAGCTCAGACGACGACGCTCTCGCGCGGGGGCTCTGGAAGGCCCTGCGCCGGAACCTGGGCTTCGCGCGCGCCGCCTGGGCCGCGATCCTGCTCTCCTATCCCCGCTACGCCGCCACCCCCTCCGAAGCTTACGTAGAACGCCTCGTGGTCACCCAGGAGCATCGCCACCGGGGCATGGCGAGCGCTTTGCTGAAAGCGGCGGAGGATCTGGCCCGCAGGTCCGGCAAAGAGAGCGTTGGCCTCCACGTCAGCAGTGATAACAAACCGGCCCTCAAACTCTACGAAACCTGCGGCTACGAAGAGAACTCTCGCCAGCGCTCGCTCCTCACCGGCCACTTCCTCGGCATCAGGGACTGGCTGTACCTGCGAAAAGAGCTGTAGCTTTAAAGCAGTCGGCTTTCAGTCATCAGCATAGGGGCAAGGGCAAACACCCGCTACGCGTTTTCGCGTCCTACGCCAGCCCGCTGTATTCTTGTCATGTGCGCCGTGGGGCAAATAGTTGGTCGCTGACGGCTAATGATCAGGAACGGGGGTCGTCTTCCTCCACATCCTCGGGGTCTACAGCCTCGTCGTGCTCTTCGTCAACCCGCCGTCCGGTCTCGCGGGAGCGATCCTGAGACCGGGACTCTTTCAAGGACTCGGGCCAATTGAAAAGGTCATCGGGCATCTCCGGTATATGCCCGCTTGCCTCGCCCCCGCCTTCAGCGCGACCTTGGGGACGCTCCTCCGCATCATCGTCCCCGCGGGTACGGTCAGAGTCCTGCTCGGTCGCCGGATCGGGGGCATCGTGGCTATCCCTGGCGCCCTCAAGATCGCGGTCGGTAGCTGGGAAGCCGTCGGGATTCTCGGTTTCGGGCTCGGCACGCGCGAAGGGGCCCTGTTCTCCCGGTGTCTCAGGGACGTCTATTGCCTCCTCTTGGGGTTCGGGAGCGGCGTCGCGGTAGCGGGGATCACCGGTGAGAAAGGCGAGAACCTGCGCGTTGAACTCACTGGTGAGTTCGAGCATCGGCAGGTGTCCGCAGTCGTTCATCGAGACGACTTCGGCCGAGAAGGTTCGGGACCAGTCATCCACCGCGCGAGGGTTCACGATCTGGTCCTCCTCGCCGGCGACGAGTAGGACGGGGATCTTTATGACCCCGGCCTGACGAGTGAGCCGGCGGCGCGAGATCTCGCGCCGCGTCACGCTCATGGTCTTGTCGACCGCCGCCGGGGTGGACTTGCCCGCGTCGTCCACGACCTCCTCAGTGAGGTCTTGGGGGTCGAGGACGAACGGGCGCATCCAGAGCCTGCGCAATGGCCTAAAGAAGCGCCCTAAAGTGTAGAAGACGGGGCCAACGACGGGCAGGGTAGCGAGCCAGAGAAGGGTCGGCAGGTCCACCTGGTCCTCGTCTGCGGGCGCCGCAACGAGGACGAGCCGGCCTACTACGTCCGGGTGGTCCGCGGCGAGCTTCACGGCCATCGTACCCCCGATATCGTGGCCGACGACGGCGACTCGCGCGAGACCGAAGTGGGCACAGAAGGCATACAAGAGCCGGCTGCCGTAGCGGATGCCGTAGCCCGAGATGGGCTTGTCGGAGTCGCCGAAGCCGGCGAGGTCCAAGGCGTAGACGGTGAAGCGCTGGGCGAGGCGGCTTGCCAGGGGCTCCCACACTCTGGACGAAGAGAGCCAGCCGTGCACGAGCACGACCGGCGGCCCCCCGCCGGTGACACTGTACCGGACCCAGTTCCCCTCGAGCTCGAGGTACTCGGTGTCGCGGGCATTCTCCACCGCCTGGGTCGTCCGCGAGAGCGCGATCGAGACCGCGACGAACACGCAAACGAGCACCAGAATCACGATAATTATGCCGCTCATGGCCGAAATGATAACCCAACCCGCCAGTCCTGACACGCGGGATGTGCGTCTTCAGGAACGGGAAGCGGGCGTCTTCTCCTCACGTTCGCCTTCACGTTCGCTCCGGCGTTCATCGCCTTCTTCGGGTAGCTCGGCCACCCTGGGGGATGGTGCGGCGCCCAGAGGTTTGACGTAGAGCTCCTCCAAGAGAACGGTGACGACGGCCGCGGTCGGGACAGCGAGGATGACGCCCGCGAGCCCCAAAAGATCGCCCATGGCCAAGACTGCTAGGATGACCACGACGGGGTGGAGCTGCACGCTGCGGGCCATGACCATTGGCGCGACGATGTGCGCCTCTATCTGGTGGATCGCTATGTAGATCACGATGACGACTAGGGCCTTGGTCGGAGAGTCGGCAAAGGCGGCGAGGGTAGGAGGAATAGTAGCGAGGATCGGGCCGAAGAACGGCACTATCTCCAGGAAGCCGGTGAGCACGGCGAAGGTGAAGGCGTACTCGACGTCGAGGGCCGCGAGTCCGGTCCAGGTGAGCAAGAAGATCAGGACCATCGCCGCGAGCTGGCCGATGATCCAACCGGAGACCCTATCCCTTATGAGCGAGAGGAGCTCCTCGACCCGTCCCCTCCTGTCGGGCGGGAACAGCGCGAGCACCCCGTTCACCAAGGGGCGCGGGTTAGAAACCATGTACAACGCCATCACCACGGCCCCTATGGCCTGCAAGAGGAGGCCTGCCCCGCGGGTGGTTATGGAGTAGAGCTCCCCGACCCTTTGTATGACCTCCTGGATGGCGTCGGTGAGGTTGAGGCTCGCGACCCCGCTCGCGGGTCCGCCTGCCAATCCCGGGTAGGCCTCGCCGAGATCCTGCAAGTACCCTTGCACGCTGCGGACTACGCTGGGAGCACGGGACAGAAAATCGCTGCCCTGCTCCGAGAGGATAGGCAATACTATATAGCCCAAGAGGCCGAAACCCACGACCACGCCGGACAAGACCATTAAGAGTGCCAAAAAGCGCGGGAACCTGAGACGGACGAGGAGGTCCACCGCCGGGTCTAGGATCAGGGCTATGAGGAGCGCCAGGGCCAAAACCTCGATGACGCTGACGAGCTCGTAGAGCAAGAGCCCCCCGGCCACGAGCAACCCGAGGACGAGCGCAAACCGCGCCGACTGCAGAAGGCTCGGGCCCACAGCGGAATTACCTCGCCTTTAAGGCACTGCTCAGGCGCCCCAGCGGCTGCTCACGACCCGCCGAATAATTACGGAGGCTATGACCGTCGAGGCCAGCGAGAAGCCCGCCTTCACGAGCGCCTCCTTGACGTCGTCCTGGACACCGCGCTCCTCGGGCTCGTCGAGGAACCTGTCGGCGAACCGGCTCGCCAAGAGATAGGCGATACCGCTCGCAAGTATCGTGATCGCCCTCTTCTGCATCTCGTCGTTCATGCCCGCATCCTCCCCTTCTCTGGTTCGCATAACCGAAGTACCTCGTTGTCCCCCACAGAACACAATGCCGCGGACGGTCCTCCCTTCCGATTCTACCGCCAAACGGGCGTGGACGTGGAGGACGCGTCTCCTTTTCTCTAGCCGACCTTCCTGTCGTGCGCGGCAGAGCTCAAGGAGTAGAGCCTTCCCAGCTGGGTGCGCAAGGCACTGCGGCAGCAGAGGTCGGCGTAGCAGTCCACGCAGTAGAGGACCTCGCCGGGGCGTCCTGGATGCAGGTCGTGCTCCATCATGAAGTCCAAGAGCTCCCGGAAGCCTTCGCCGACCTGGTCCACGAACTCTGAGAACGAGATCTTGCCCGAGATCAGACGCTCACAGGCCTCGGGCACTTCAAGTTTGCCCAAGCGACGGTTACTGTGCCTGACTATGAGCCCGGGGACAATGTCCCCGGCGCCCAACTCCTCCTTCTCCAATACTGTCCCTTTCTAGCCCTGCGAGACGTATTCTGTTCCTCGCGGGTCCCCTGTATCCCCGGCCCCTGCCGGTCCGTAGAGTCTAGCGAAGTCCCGACCGTTTTGTAAAGTATCTCCCATCTTCTTATGACCCCGAAAGGTATATTTACCCAGCCACGAAGAACCGGAGGATAGAGAACGTGACGGAGAGACCAGAGAACGGGCGAGAGGGAGGTATACCGTCGGCCGGCGCGCGGGTCGTGGTCGTGGGGGCCGGGTTCGCAGGGGGCTCTTTCCTGCAAAGATTGCCCCCCTCGCTCCAGCGTTCGGGCGAGATACTGCTCGTGGACCGCGAGGAAGAGCATGCGTTCATACCCCTGATCCACGAGGTAGCCGTGGGGCGGATCCACCCCGGCAGCGTCCGTACCCCGATATCACGCGACGACAGCGCCTCCTACGGGTTCTTCAGGGCTGAGGCGAGCGGCGTGGATCTGGACAGCAACACCCTCCTCACCTCGTCCGGGGAGGTCAAATACCGCTACCTCGTCCTCGCGCCTGGCAGTGTCGCCACCCCTCCCCCCGAAGACCTCCTTGGATATTTCCAGACCTTCTGGAGCCTCTCGGACGCTTTGAAGCTCCGCGCCTCGCTGAACGAGGCCTGGCAGGGAGCGCTGAGAGGAGAGAGCCACCCGACGGGCGGGCTCACGGTCGCCATCGTGGGAGGCGGGGCGACGGGGGTCGAGCTGGCCGCCGAAGTCGTCGCCCTCTTCGACTACCTCAAGAAGCGCGCCGCAAGGGCCCCCGCTCTAGCGCCGAAGGTAGTGCTCCTGGAGGCGACGGAGCGGCTCATGGACTGGTTGGAGCCCTACTTCCACGAGGTAGCTTTAGAGGAGCTCACCCGCCTCGGGGTCGAGGTCCAGCTGAACGCTCCGGTAACGGACGCGAACGACAAGGGCGTTAAGGCCGGAGACGAGTGGCTCCCCGCGGCGACGCGGGTGTGGGCCACGGGCGTCCGAGCCAGCCCCCTCGTAAGAGACCTACCCGGGGAGCACGACGATGCGGGCCGGGTTGTCGTGGACGAATACCTTACGCTCCCCGGCCACCCGGAGGTCTACGTCCTTGGGGACAGCGGCCTCTACGAGCACCCTGACTTGGGTCCCCTGCCCCCCACCGCTTCCGTCGCGGTGCAACAGGGCCCCTACGTCGCCCGCGATCTGAGGAGGCGACTGCGAGGCGTGCCGCGGGAGAAGCGTCGGCCCTTCGAGTTCTTCGATAGAGGCTACGTGGTGAGCCTTGGACCTGAGAGCGCCGTGGCGACGGTCGTCGGCGGGAAGCTGAAAGGCCGCCCTGGCCAGGCTTTGTACAGGAGCATCTTCCTATACTATATGAAAAGCTTCCGGGGACGGCTCCTCACGGGGGCCGATTGGGCAATGGAGCAGACCCTGGGACGCGTCGGGTTTGAGCACCGGCCAGCCTCCGAGCGGGCTCGCTAACCCTTAACCTGCGCCCACCTGTTCCCTAGGTGCTCCTCGACGATCCCCGGCACGTCTTCGGGGGTTACGCGGGTGTACCAGACGTCGTCCGGGAAGACGAAGACGACCGGCCCCTCCTCGTGGCGGCGGGTGCAGGCGTTCCGGAGTACGGCCGTCGGCGAGAATCCCAACTGCTCGACCTCCTCGCGAAAAGCCTCAAAGAGCTCGCCGCCGCCCTTGGCCCCGCACCGTCCCTCCCCCGGCGTAGCGCAGACAAAGATCTGCGTCCAATTTGCAACGCTTCGAACTGTCATGCTCGAATGATACCTCGCAGCCAGTCGAGGTAGAGGTCCACTTATCGTAGCTTCAGGAGCCTCACTTAGCACCTCTCGCCGCCTTCCCCACCTCTCCCCCTCCGGGGGCTCCCCTCGTCTCGGGCGACCTCGCGGCTCTCACACGCTCCTAGGTGGCACCAACCTCGCACCCACAGAACACTGTCCGCCATCCATCTGCCCGGCGAGCATCAACTGTACGAACTGAGAATGCCCTGAAGGTCCGCTTCTCCGCCATGCTTGGTGAAGCGCCGGAGATAGAGCTGGCACTGGTCTAGCGATTAGGCGCTCGTGCCCTGCTCACTCGAGGGGCGCTTCACCGAGCTTCGCTCCATCTTCGTCCAGGAGATATCCCTCGGGGGCGTAGCCAGCGCCGGTTACGGCGTAGGCACCCTCGGTGGTCATGAACTCCTTGACCGTCATCTCGTTCTTGATGAGGGTGCCGGTCTTGTCCGTGCAGATCACGGTCGTCGAGCCCAAGGTCTCGACCGCCGGGAGCCTGCGGATCACGGCCCGCCTGCTCGCCATGCGCCTCACGCCGATGGCGAGCGCGATGGTGACGATGGCTGGCAGCCCCTCCGGGATAGCGCCCACCGCGAGCGTTATCGCCGCTAGCGTCGCCTCTACGACGGGGTAGCCCCTGAGCATCCCCACCACGAAGAGCACGGCTGCGACGATGACGATGGCGAGCGTAAGCCACTTGCCTACAACCGCCAGCTGGCACGTGAGTGGGGTCAAAACGGAGGTAGTCTCGTGCAACATCGAAGATATGCGGCCGAGCTCCGTGTCGTTTGCCGTGGCGACGACGACGGCGGTTCCCGTCCCGTAGGTAACGTGTGTGCCACCGTAGATCATGTTGTTGCGATCGGCGAGGGGCGTCACCTCCACCAGCGGCTCGATACGCTTCTCGACCGGGACCGACTCTCCGGTGAGGGCGGCCTCGTCGACCTTGAGGCTACGCGCCGAGACGAGGCGCATGTCCGCCGGCACCCGGTCGCCGGAGGCCAGCTGCACCACGTCGCCAGGGACGAGCTCAACCGCCGACAATGTCGCCTTGCCACCATCGCGCAGCACGGTAGCGGTCTGGGGAACCATATCCATGAGGGCCTCGATGGCCTGACCGGCCCGGTACTCCTGGACGAAGCCGATGATGGTGTTCAAGACCACGAGCCCGTCCACGACCTTGCCCATCAGGACCGCCAGGGCTACGGCGCCGAGCAAGACGTAGATCAGAGGATCGTTGACCTGGCGCAAGAGGATGTGCCAGGGGCCGTCGCCCTTGGTCCGCCTGAGTACGTTCGGTCCGATGGCCTGCAGTCGCATTCCGGCCTAGTTGCTGCTTAGGCCAGCAGGCGAGCTCCCGAGGGACTCGAGGACCTCCACGGAACATCTCGAGTGCCAGGGTGGGCCAGGCGACTTGGTACCGACCGCGTTCTTAGGGAACATCTTCTTCTTTACCTTCTCCGACGCTGTGACCAGAGAAACACACCGCTTTGCCAGGCCCTCGAGCCTTCTCGCCCGTTCGCGCAACGGCATCTCTGCACGTGGCATGTCTCGTTCCAGTTCGGACGATCCTAATACACCTGCCGGTACGTCGCCAATTTACCAAAGCCCGTTACGAGTGTAGTTCATGTCCTAGGCAGTACGATTATCAGTTCCCGTAAGAGACCACCCGGGCCATGGCGCTCTCTATGTGGTAGAGGTTGTGGCAATAGAAGAGCTATCCCCCGGGGTTGTCCGCCACCAAGTCCAACGTCGCCTCGCCCGTGTGCGGCTCGACCAGCACAGTGTCCTTAAATGATCCCCACCCCGTGCCGTTGCGGACCTGGAAGAAATGCCCGTGCGGGTGCATCGGGTGAGCCATCATACTCCGGTTGCGAAGGTCACGCTTAACCACTCGCCTTCGCGAACCTCCAAAGGATCGGCGTTAGGGTAGCTCTGGCCGTTTATGGTCCTGGCATAGCTGCCCATGCCGCCGGAGGGCGTCAACTCGTGTGTGCGATCCGGACCCTCTCGGACCTCTTCGACCGCCTCCTAAAACGGGAGGTTCGCGTTTCTCGAGAAAGTGTACCCTGCGTGATGGACCGTCATTTCAACCTCCTTTTTCCCGCCGCGGGCCTGGTGCGCCTACTCGAAGTAGATCCAACGCGCCCTGCTCCTTCATGAGGGACTCCTTCGTGTCAAACCTTCCCCTTTCGAACGTCGTTTGCAGGGCCTTCCCAGTCTTCCTCGATTGGGTCGAAGGCCAGGAGCAGCAAGAGGTTATTATCGGACGGGCCGCTCTTCCTGATCCATCTTGACCAATCGTCTCATCAGAACTGACCAACTCAACAGTATTCGCCGCGTCCATCGGGACGTCTGCCTTTGGTCAATACTTGTCAACCGGATGGTACATTTTGCTCAAGGCATCGCGATCGGTCCTGAGTACAGTAGTATTCGACGAGTAGAGGGCGAAGGGATGCTAGGGCTATGAAGGCCTCGATCGGCGCGAAGACCGAGCTCACGAACCCGACCGGGGAGCATGAGAAACCGAAGAAGTCGGACGGACGATTCCTCTGGCGACACATAAGCAGGGCGCGGGAAACCATAAAAGGGGAGAACCAGCTCGCCGAGTACGTAGCACGGCTCGAGATCGCCGAGTGCGCCAGGATCCTTGCGGCCAGCCCGATCGAGCTGCCTTCCCTGGCCGTCCTTCGGGACCAGTGCCGGGTGGGACCGGAGGAGGAACGGAGCTTCGAGGAGGTGATCAAGGCCTGGACCCTGGAAGTTCTGTCCGGCCTGGATGGAGGATAGGCATCGAAAGGCGCCTACCGAGACAAGCTTGATAACGAGGAGGACATGAGCATATTCTCAGGCAAGATGTTGCTGGCCACCGACGGGTCCGACGATGCGGCCCTCGCCGCCAGGGCAGCCGTCGACATGGCTCGGAAAACCGGGTCCGAGCTTCATGTCGTCCACGCCTGGCACTCTGTGCCGTCCACCCGTTTCGAGTCCTACATACACGCCCAGCTCAAGCGGGAGGCACGGGAGGTGCTTGCCGAGCAAGTAGAGCGCATAAAGGGCGACGGAGCAAACGTCGCGGAGGCCCACCTCAGGGAGGGGCCGGCGGCCGACGAGATCCTGGACCTGGCGGAAGAGGTCGGCGCAGACCTGATAGTGATCGGCAGCCGGGGCCTGGGACCCGTAAAGCGGGTCGTTCTGGGCAGCGTCTCGGAGGGCGTCGTACACGACGCGACCCGCCCCGTGCTCGTGCTCCGCGGAGGCGGGTGGCCTCCGGAGCGGGTGGTGATCGGGGACGACAGCTCGGAGGCGGCAGAGGAAGCAGGGGAGCTGGCGGCGGGCATAGGGAGGATGTTCGGGGCGAGGGTAATCCTGGTACGGGCCTACCGAAAGCTCCCAGAGATGGACGTTGAGGGGCGCGAGCTGAACGCGCGGATGGCAGACGACGAGCTCAGGCGCGAGGAGAGGAAGCTCTGGGAACGGGCGACGCAGATACAGGAGGCCCACGAAGTCCGGCCCGCGGTTCGCCTCTCCGCCGGCGACCCCGCGGCCCGCATCCTGGAAGCCGCGGAGGAGGGAGACGCCTTCGAGAAGGCGTTGGTAGCCGTCGGCAGCCGCGGTTTGGGGACGATGCGGCGCATGAGGCTCGGCAGCGTCTCGACCAAGGTCTTGCGCGCCGCCAAGGGCCCGGTCTTGATCCACCCACATCCCGGCGATGTCCACGAACGGCGGGTGTGAGAGCCCTGGAGGTGGCCACGCTGGGAGGAGCACACGTTGCATGAGAACCTCAGTTCCACCCGCACGGCATGGACGAGACCAGGTTCGTCGAGCTCTTCACCGTCGATAGGCCAGTTATCTTCGCCTTCCACGGCTACCAGCGCGCGATCCACGAGATCGTGCACAGGCGGCACGTCGACGTCGACCGTTTCCACGTCCGGGGCTTCAACGAGCAAAGCCCGACGACGCCGTTCGACATGGTCATCATGAACGGCATGAGCCGCTATCACCCGGCCGCAGAGGCGCTCCGAAGCGCGGGCGAAGCCCCAGGCTCGCGCGGTCAAGATTGACCATCGAAGAAGATGCTCCTGGCTAGAGACTGGAGCATCTTTCAATCGTGCTCTCTGCGGACCACCAGGACTGGGCAGTGGGCATGGCGAACGACCGCGTCGGAGACGCTTCCCATGAGGGCTCGCCTCATACCGCCCAACCCACGGCTGCCCACCACGATCAAGCCGGCTCCTATCTCCTCGGCCAGGCTGACGATCTCCTCGGCCACGGTGATGATCCCCTCTTCCGGCTTTCTGATCCTGAGGTGGGCTTGCGCCACGTTGCCCCCTTCGGCTTCGATCCTCTGTACCTGATCTTCGAGCCACCGCATGACCCTTTGCCTTGCCTCCTGCGCATCGGCTGGGCTGCTCGTCGAGTTTTCGCCAGAATAGCCACTCCACGGGAGCATGAGCCTGGCATGTACGACGTGCAACTCCGAGCTTGTAGCGTCGCACAGGTCAACGGCCGTTCGGGCTGCCAGGGCGGCGTCTTCGGATCCATCGATAGCCAACAGCACCTTCGTCGGGAATATGCTCATCGTTCTATAACCCCCTGAACGCTCTTCGGAGCCTGGTCAGACCAGTTTAGAGAGCTTCTTCAAGTTTCGAAGGACGGTCTGCGCTTCCTCCCAGCCCAAGATATGTCTCCGGCTCCACACTCTCCACTTCTCCACCAGCACGAAGTGCCCAGGATTGCGTGGCAGCTCGCGGGCCATCTCCTCTCGGAGAAAGCTCAGGAACTCGTGCGTGGATCTTACACCCTTCACCTTGAGGGTCGCCGCCGAATCCCAACCCTTCCTCTGCGAATGGGCTTATACTGTTACCGAATTTGTAATCTTTGCTTGCGAAGGTCAAGTAATAGAGATCAAACGCGCGTTAGCATTCGAGGCTAAGATGGTAGCGGTGAGAGACGAGATGATGGGCATGTTAAAGAAGCTGGCCGTATCCTTCGACGGGGACCTAACTTCGGTTGACCGGTGAAGCTGCTGTGGATCTTCAACGAGCCCTCGTCTCCGCTGGGCGTCGGCAGGGGGTGGTCTGGACCCTTCAAGAGAGCGACGATCTGAACGCCAATCTGGTGCGCTTCGGTCCCGGGCAGGGTGTGGGGGAACACGTCAACAACGAGGTGGATGTCGTCTTCGTGGGCATCTCGGGCTCGGGAGTAGTCGAAGTGGGTGGCGAAGAGCGCCCTTTAAGCGCCGGGAAGATGGTCTTCGTCCCTAAGGGCGCCGGGCGTTCGACCCGAGGGACGTCGGAGGGATTTGCCTACCTCACGGTTCACGGTCGACGGGGACCACTTCGCGTCGGCCCTGTCGGTGGAACCGACGCATGAGACGGCGCACCACCATACTGCAACGGCGCGAAAAACCATGTTAACCACGGGGTTTGTGCCTCTTGCCCAGAGTCGTAGAAACCGGACACCGAGAAGGAGGTGAAAGCGTGAAGCGCGCCGTAGAACTCAGGGACCTTTCAGACCACCATCATCAAGGCCTGGTGCAAGCGCGGCGACTCCGAAGGGTGGCCGCCGGTGAAGGGGCAGCCTCGACCGAGGAGGCTGCCATGGCCTTCCTCGAGTTTTGGCGAGAAGGGACTACCGCCCATTTCCGCGAAGAGGAAGAGTTGTTGCTCCCGGTCCTGGCGCGGTATGAGGGGGACCTTGGCCACCCGTCCGTAGTAGAGATGCTTGCCCAGCACGCCCGGATCCGGGGCCTCGTCATGCTATTGAGCGATGAGGTTAGGTACAGCGCCGTCCGTTCGGAGACGCTGCAAAACATCGGGGAACGTCTCGAGGCGCACATCCGCCTCGAAGAGCGGGAGGTGTTCCCTATGGTCGAGGAGGCCCTGCCCAAAGAGGCGCTCGAGGAGTTCTCCTCTCGGCTGGTGGTCAAGGAAGCCCGCCCACAGGCCGAGCCGTGGGTCCCGCCCTCGAGCATCTCTTATAATCCCGGGCCCGGGCCCGGCGACAGCGAGGGCGGCGGCTGGAGCTGACGCCAACCCTTAAGCAGGGTAGGGCGTGTTCTTGAAGAAACCCGGTATTCGACCCGTGTTCGTGAACGCCGCCTTAAGGGCTGCCTTTTAGTCCGCCGGTTAGTTCCCGTTCGCGCCCGGCTGCAATGCTCTTTCAGGCAGACAACGACACGTGCATCAATGCAGCCTAGAATGCTAGCCAGTGGCTACTCCAAAGTACGATGTGGTCTTCGTCGGTGGCGGCCTGGCGGCTCTGTTACTCTTGAAAGAGCTGCAAGAGGCATTGCCCGAACGAGTCGCGGTCATAGATCCGAGCCCACCCCTGGAGCGACCACCGGTCCACTGGAGCTACTGGAGCCGGGGACAAACTCTCTACGATAGCTTCGCCATCGGAGCTTGGCGGCGAGCTAGAGTGGCGGATATGCCGTCGAAGACCATCGCTCCGTACACTATGAGGCTGGTGCGCTCCACCGACGTGTTTGCGCACATGGCCGAACTACTAAAGTCCGCCCCCGTCGAGTGGATACATGCCGAAGCGCGTTCGATCTCGCGCCGAAACGATGAGCTATATGAGATCGCGACCAACGATAGCCTCATATATGCCCGCTGGGTGTTCGACAGCGCCCCGGATGTCGTCCCCACCTTCCCATCGCCTCGTCAGCCGCGGGCAGTACTGAGCGGAACTGGCATCCAGGTCAGCTCGGATCGGGGAGTGTTCGACTCTGCGACCGCCACCCTGTTCGATCCCCTCGACGAGAGGTCCTTCGCCTACCTGCTGCCCCTGAGCCGCACCGAGGCTCTGCTCGAGTCAGCCTCGTTCGATTCGGTCGCCCGAAAAACAGACGAGACGCCGTTGCTCCAGTACCTTCGGGCGCGGCATCCAGAAGCCTACTTTACCGTCACACACGCGGAGCACGGCTCCATACCGCTCGGGTTTGCGCCTTTGCAAACCATCGGACCCCGGCACATCTTGCTCGGCACGAAACGCGGCCTCATCAAGCCCAGCGCCGGATACGGCATAGTTCGCACCGCCAGGGAAAGCGAACATCTGGCTCGCCTCTGGCGAGAAAATCTGCCTCTGCCACCGGGCTGGCGAGCTAACTGGCGGTGGCGGCTGTTCGACAAAGGGTTTCTACAGCTCGCCGCGCACGATCCCAGGTTGCCGCTGGCGTTGGTGCACCGCGTCATGCGCGCCGTTCCCCTCGCTCAATCGCTGCGCTTCATTGACGAAGAGCTTCCGCTCCGGCAACTGGCGGCGGTTTTCCGGTCGGCACTTCCCGTCGTCCTCGGCAAGCGGTAGTTGCTATGTAGAGACTTCGTCCGCCGATCTCCTCGGCGTGGGCCTGACGCTGGAGTCATACCCCATGCGGAAAAGCAGTTGCGGAAATCCTTCCCGTTCCAAGAGTTCACGCAACCGCGGACGCAGCTCCGCGACTTCTATCGGCTAGTTCAAGAACAGGCCGTGACAACAACCCAGCCTATCCCCAGCTGCCCGTTCACCGCCCGGCCCTCACTCCTCACCGCTCTGAAGTGTTGAGGCGTGGTAGTAGTGATCTATTAGAATAAAGTAAGTATGCAGGTATGGCGTTATGAGCTAGGAGCCTGGGTGGAGGAGGACGTACCTCTCTCCGAGAGGTACCCTTTCTTGCCCGAAGGGTACGACCATTCACCCTTCATGACTCTCGGGGATACCAGCCCCGGAGCCAAAGGAATGAGTGTAGCCACCCACGAGGCCAGGGAGGGGCGCGGTTATCTCATCATAGTCTTTGCGGGGGAGGAGGCGATGGACCCCGTACTGGTCTCCGACCTGCCGAGCTTGCTAGACTTGCTTGGCAAACTCGCCCCCATAGTTAGCGCTTCTAAAAGTTGAAAAAACTGGCACGGAATCTTTCGCCGACAATCCCTCCTTTTGTCGATCGGAGGAGGCAACCCGCCTTTCTAGGGCGCAATCCCCTTCATAACAGCTTCTGCTCTCTACCCGCAGGTCCTAGAGCTAGTAAAGTAGCCCAGCTTCCCTCCGAGCTGACGTTCGAAGTGAAGTCCCACCTCCTCCGCTCGTAAACGCATGGAGTTGAAGGCAACCATGTGCGCTCGGGGAAGGATTCCCTCACGTGAAGTCCACAATCGGCTTTTCCAAAACCGGCTTTGACCCCGAGTTGTAGGCAGCGCGGACCGTCGTGGGCATCTCTCCTCCCGGTCCACAAGCTAACTTTGTTGGTCCCGCAACTGGGTGCAGCCCAGGACCAGAACCCTTCTCAGGCACTAGGGGGGTCGGCGAACTCGACCACGGTAGGCTCGACCAGCCTTTCGAAGTCGGCGTACCCGACGCTCATGGTGTCGGTATGAGTGCCAGCCCTGAAGACTATCCTCTCATCCTCTGCGAAGGCCTCGTCCACGTAGACCGGCACGTCGTAGAGGTTGCCAAAGGGGGGCATGGCCCCCACCTCGCAGTCGGGGAAGGCATCTTCAAATTGCTCCTCGCTAGCAAGACGAAAGTCCTTGGCACCCAAAGCCTCGGCCGCCTTCTCGGGGTTGACGTGGTAAGGGGCCGGCAGCACAAGCATTACTATCTCCTCGTCGGCTAAGATTATCACGGTCTTGGCGAACATCTTGCCGGGGACATGCTCGGTAGCGGCCACCTCCTGGGCTGATACGGTCCTCGGTGGTGCTGAGCCTCGAAGGGGACCTCGTTCTCGCGCAAGTAACCCTGCAGCCTCTGCTTACAGTCCACCTCACTACCTCCTTCGTCCTTATCCATCCTTGGTTCGTTTTCCAGGCGGGCAGACCAGCACCGGACCCCTCGCTACCCTCAAGATCTTGGTCGAGACGCTGCCTAACATCACCCGCTGGGCCGCGCCCAGACCACGGCTGCCCACAGCAATGAGGGCCTTCTCTTCTTCTTTCTCCTCGGCGACCAGCAACATGGCAAGGGTTGGCTCCGTCTCGATCAGCCTGCGTTCCGGTCGGCTGCCCCCTATCGCTTCCAGCTCCTTCGCACGCTCCTCTAGGGCTCGCTCCTCCCGCAAGAGCGCCTCGTCAAGCTTGCGGCGATCCTGGGCACTCCACCCACCTATGGGTTCGGTAGGATCCTCGTAGGCGCGCACCAGGATGGTATCGCTCCCGAAGAGCTTGGCGATCTCCCCCGCAAGCTCGCCGGCCCTCTTCGCTGGGTCCGACCCGTCGTCAGCTATGACGATCCTCTGTGGTGGCCAGGCCTCCTGTCCCCCGCGCACAACAAGGACTGGGCACGAGGCGTGGTAGACAACGCCCTCGGAGACGCTTCCTATGAGGAGGCTACCTACTGAGCCCAACCCCCGGCTGCCTATCACTATGAGCCCCGGTTGCAGCTCTTCGCCAAGACTCAAGATCTCGTCGATTGGGGCCCCTTGCCTGAGTAAGGCTTCCTTAACGGTGCCCCCTATCTCTTCGATCCGGCTTACCTGCCTCGCAAGCAGCTCTTGAGCCGCTTGCTCGTTCAAGCGCGTATAGTTCTTTAGTATCCCACTGGGATAGGCAGAATAGGGAGCCACGAACCGCCAGGCATGGACGGCATGCAGCTCCGAGTCGGTCTCATTGCACAGGTCGATAGCCGCTCGGGTCGCCAAAACAGCATCCTCGGAGCCGTCGGTCGCCAAGAGGATCTTAGTAGGGAAAATGTTCATCTCTTTGGTCTCCTGCGCCATCTACACCAAGCTCTCTCAAATTATGTTGGGCGAACGGAGATGTTTTCTTCTAGCCCCATGCCGAGCCGCGGCGACCCAACCTTGCTCGGAAGATCCACGACGGCTTGCGACTGGACAGCGTCCTCGCCGGCACACCATCCCCAGACTAGCCCCTCAAGCAGCGAGGTCGAGGCAAGCCGGTTCGCCCCGTGCAGATCTTTTCCTGCTACCTTCCCTGCCACCCAGAGACCCGCCAGGCTGGTGCTACCGCTCGCGTCTACTACTCTCTCTACTTCGGGATACCGCCTTTGCCTCTGTTGAGGGTACAGCTCGTATAATGTCTGTCGCTAGGGACCGCCTCGTGTGGCTAAGGGGACGTAGAAGGCTAATGACTTCGTTTACCGCTTCTCTTCGCGCACAACCATTACCGGGCAGTGGGCGTGCCTAACGACGCCGTCAGAAACACTACCCAGAAGCAGCCGTCGTACGCGACCCAAACCTCTGCTGCCCATCACCACTAACTCGGCGTCTATCTCGTCTGCCAGGATGATGATCTCCTCGACAGGCCGGCCCAATCTAAGATGCGTTTGCTTCACCTTGCCACCGGCAGCCTCAAGCTGCTCTGCTTGGGTATCCAAGACCACTTGAGCCTCTCTTCTCACGGTCTCCTCAGCGACCCCGGGGGCGACCCTCGGTACTTCGGGGCCAGGATCGATATACACTGGCACGCCCCTGACATGCACGATGTGCACCTCTGACTCGGTCTTAGCAGCTAGGTCAGCGGCGGTTCTGGCGGCCAAAGTCGCCTCCTCTGAGCCATCGGTAGGTACCAAGATCTTTGTTGGGAAGGTGCTAGCCGCTCTCTCTTCCTCCCCCCTTTCTCCCCTCACAACCAAGACCGGGCAGTGAGCGTGCCGGACAACCGAATCGGAGACGCTGCCCATGAGAGCTCGCCTTACCCCACCCTGGCCCCTGCTGCCCATCACTATAAGCCCGGAATCGATCTCGTCGGCTAAGGCAACTATCTCCCGATCTCGCCGGCCACTCCTGAGATAAGACTCTGCGATGGTCCCGCCAGCCTCCTCGATCTTCTTCACCTGCTCATCGAGTAGATCTTGAGCCTCCTGCTCAAGGCTTCGATAAACTTCCGACAGTAGATCACCAGATTCTGGAATATCGTACCCAGGGCGGTACTCCACGCGGGCGACCGTGACGACATGCAGCTCCGAGTCGGTCTTATTGCAAAGGTCGATAGCCGTTCGGGTTGCCAAAGCAGCGTCCTCGGAGCCGTCGGTCGCCAACAGTACCTTCGTCGGTAATATGCTCATCTACTTCCCCTTTCCGTCTTGTCACTCTCGGCATTATAAGCCCAGCGAAATCGCCCCGTGCTTGCTCGCCGCGCTCACCAGCACCTTCATGTTGCTTTCTCCTTCTCGTCTTGCGGCTTGCTTCCTTTTGCAGCATGTTGCTACAGATCTGAGGTGAGCACACGTCCAGTAGGACTACTCCGCCGGGGAGCGTTACAGCTTGACGGCCGTGCCCGAGGCGCTGACCATCAACATGCTACCCCCTTCGCCTATCTGAACGGATTCGTAGTCTACATCCACCCCTACTACCGCATCAGCGCCCAGCTGCTCAGCCTCCGTGACCATCTCCTCAAGGGCCGTCTCCCGCGCCTGCCTCAACGACCTCTCATAGCCGGCCGCACGGCCTCCTACGATATCCCTAAGGCCAGCAAAGAGGTCCCGAAAGACGTTTGTCCCCAAGACCGCTTCGCCGGTTACGACGCCAACGTACTCGGCTACTGGCCGCCCGTCGATGGCGGTCGTCGTAGTCACTATCATAGAAAAACTCCTCTCTTGTACCGCGCCCAGCGGTGGGCGTTGTTGGCTTCTTTACCCTTGGTAGTCAGCCTTCACCCGTGCTATCAGTGAGGCCTTGCGTATGCTCTGCGATGGGTTCAGGTCCTTCTCTCAGGGTTTGGCGCCTCCAACAAGAGAAGCACCCTGTCTGCTTCTTCTATGCATGCTCATCTCCTTATCCGGCACTTTTGTTTAGCGCTTACTCCTCCCGCTGGACAGTAATCACGCCCATGACCATCGACAGCTCCAGCGACAGCCGCCGCTCGGCTCGGTCGTAGCCTTTGTCCTCGAAGTCTTGCTCTACGTCCTCGCCGGTCACGTTGCGGCCAAAAAGAGCCACTAAGCCATTCTCGGCCTGGGCATCGGCTCGCACAGCCGCTTCTTGTGGCACCACCACCGTCAGCGCGCCCTCGCCGACACGGGCTTCGACCTCTGTTGTATCCTCGGGAAGCTCTATGTCGCTCAGGTTGACCTCGAGCGATCCCGTGCCCAGCTCGTAACTATCCTCAAGTTCGTCGATGCTCCTTGGCTGCTCGGCACGAAACGAGAACTCGCCCTCGCGATCGCCTACAGAGCTGAGCAAGCTCACGATCGCCACCCCCGCTGCTACGGTAGCAAGCACGAGCACCAGCAGGATGCCTATAGCTATTATCCACCTGACCGGCAGCTGTGCTCGTTAGCTCATCACCACCCTCCTTTGCGTATGATGTCACACTTCTCACAGACCTTTCTGCCGCTTATTTTGGCTGGCACCCCACCCTCGTCATACGGCGTCACCGGGTACCGAGCACGATGTCCGCTTCTGGGCCGCGAAGGTGTATCTCGGGCTCAGCCCTCTCTAACTCATGCGGCTAAAGAACACCGCCCCTGCTACCAGCAAACCTAGCAAAGCCAGCAACAGGATCAATATCACCGGGAACAGGACCACAATAACGGCCTTGCCCGTGGTTGTCTGATGCATCTCCCTGATGCCCACCACGGCAAGGTAGATCCCGTACAGCCCCAGAAGCCCTCCGATGATCGGTATCCAGCTCACCAGGGAAGTGACCGCCGCATAGGAAGCTACCCGGAAGGTAGCTCCGAAACCCGAGTTCGTAGCCCCCACGATCAGCATCACTAGCAGGTGCGCAATCCCGGCTATAACAAAAACGCTGATAGCGCTGCCTATAGGTGCGAAGATCACCGACCCTATAAATTCCCCGAAATCCTGGTTCTCGGGAACTTGGAACCCGTACCCTGCCACGAAACCTTCTCTGACTCCAACCAGCCCCAGAATACCGCCGAGGATCACAGATATCTCAGTACAGATCAGGGCGAAGACCAGTGGATTGAGGAGGCTACCGCTCCGGGGCAGACCCGCGAAGAACCCTACCGGCTGAAGCACCACCCGGCGCACTGTATCTACGAAGCTTTCTACCGGGTTGGAGAGATCGTAGTCTCCCTCCGACATCCTTCTAGCACCCATCTTTTTCCACGCTCCTATCTCCTACTGCTCCGTTCCTAAGAATAGCGGAAGTAGAAGCCCTGACTCTAAGACAGTGCGTCCGACCGCTTCAGTCGCGCTTCTTGCAACTTCTCCCCCGTGCGTCCGACGCTCTTGTAGCTCCTCCTGTCCGTAAGAGACGTCTGCAATTTTCGCACACGAGAGGGGCTCCGGTCTTTCGCTTGGACTTTTCGGACGGTTTCACAGGCTGGATTCTCGGAAACATAGCTGTGCAGTGGTGCGCCTTCTTTTTTATCCTACTTCTGGTTGGCTACGCGGCGAGATAAGGACGAAAGGAAGGATCATCAAATGGTGGAAGGAAAGCGTCCCCAAAAACGCGGCTCGGGGTTCCTCAGGCTCTTCGAGCGAGGAGTCGATACCGCGACTCGCAACAACGTCACGGCTTACGGCTACTCCGTTAGCATCACCTGCGCCTTCGCACTTCTGCAAACCTCTCGAAGCGATACCGGAGCTTTAGAGATCGTTGTCTTCGCTATAGGAGCTGTCGTCGCCTTCGCGCTGATCGCAGGCGTGGCCTCTGGCTTCTTTCAGGAAGAGCTTGAGGACCAGCCAAGCAACGTCAAGTCACTTGCGGGAGCGTTATCCTTCCTTTCCGTCGGACTTGCGCTCGGGGTCGCATACGCCGTCGGGACACTGATACAAGGCACTGTAGCGTGGCCGGTCAGCGCCTTCTTGACGACCGTCGTCTATGTAGCCTCGGTTGGGATAGAGTTGGCCGTGGCACACCGAATAAGTGGGAGCGATGAATAACGGCGCGCGAAGGCGGATTGTCCCTATTCACCGAATTGCCGACAAGCTCTGTTCTCCGAAACTTCTATGCACGACTCTGCATAACACAATCTAATCTAGCCGGGATTTCCCGCGTCTTGGCGGTTCCTGCAGGCCGGGAGCCAGCACCACATCTTGTGATGTCGCATAAATTGCGGGATCTTGATTAGGCCGCAGGCGGCTCGGCGTAGGTTGAAGCGGGCCAGGGCATAATAATTAATAAGTGCCTCTTTGGGCAAAAGTGCGACAAGTAAAGGAGAACAACTCGTGTCCAGGAAGAAGGAGAGCGGGAGCTTTGGCGAGATGGTACGCCGTGGCGCCGAGAGGTTCGCCCGTGATCCGCGTGCACAGCGCACCGCCAAAAAGGGGGTTAGCCAGTTGTTGCAACGCCTCCGTCGTCGATAAGGTTGGCAACCGGATCAACGTAGCGTGCGTAGGCTGGGGGCAGGATGGCTAGTCCATAACGGTGAGGGCCGGGGTCTCTATCTTTTG
>Ga0126305_10000314_pt1 | contig 21258 bp, 32 predicted proteins | sample Plot26_FD_92536 | JGI IMG/M metagenome (GOLD analysis project Ga0126305, IMG submission 92536) | Serpentine soil microbial communities from UC McLaughlin Reserve, CA, USA - Plot26 | ecosystem: Environmental > Terrestrial > Soil > Grasslands | place: USA: UC McLaughlin Reserve, Lake County... | reverse complement strand
GTAACGGTCCAGCTCTAGTCAACGAAAACCCAGCAGGCAACGAACCAGCAGGCTTCAACAAGTAGTAAGAAGCCTATCCTTTTCTTTTTCTTTTTATACTACAGTATTCCGTCAGTAATCATATTCATTGTCCAAAGATCAAAAAAACAGTTCACATAACAAACAATCACAAACACCTTACATAGCAATCGGTCTATCTTTCTTTGAAGACATCAATCCACTTGAGAAATGCTTAGACTCTGTATTAGGTAATCCCGATCTCAGACCCTACGTCAAAGTTCTGGCAGTAGATGGTAAGTACAAAGGATATCCGATAGACCATGATTTATCAGAAGATGGATCGAGAGAACTCATCATGGATTATGCCCGAAGATACCCTGGACTGGTCCAACTTTACGATTACCCAAATGATCACGAGCGATTCAAACGACAAAAATACGTTAACTTGGCAGCCGAACAAGAAATACCCTGGTTATTTATACTAGATTCAGATGAATGGATTCAAGTTCCAAAGGTAGAGCGGTTTATCAAAGAACTGAAGAGAATAGAGGAAGACTGGTATGAAACTAACATTGAAAACGCCTTACCAACGCAGAGAGTGGGCAATGTAGTAACTGTCATGTGTGTTGAGCTAGGTCAAGATTCTGGTCTTCCAGTACAGACAAAGGGAGTGCCACGCCTTTGGTACAGACCGCAAGATATGCACTATACGACTAAGCACTACTGGTTTGCAAGGAAGGAGGACATACCAGATCCAAATAAAACGGAGAATTTCAGACAGGATAATCTATCTCTAATCCTCGGTGCAAAATATAAGTCATTATCTGTAAGCAATATTGTGATATGGCACTCACACCAAGACAGAGATGATGATAGAGAGAAAAGAAGGAAGTACTATGAATATGAGAGGTTGCCTAAGCTAGAAGGCTCACCTAAACTAGGTATATTTGATAAGGAGAATATCAAGCAATGAAGATGAAGAATATAAAGAAGTTGTTGTCTTCAGACTTGAAGACAATACACAATGATGTTGATGATATGTTGTATGCTCTGCCTGTTATAACTCCGATACATCCTAACAGAGTGCGATTATATCAAACAAAATGTAGATTAGAATATTGGATTATGAAATTAAATATCAAGAAGTAATAATAATAATAATAAAAATATGATTATCTTTGCATGTTTCAACGCATGGACAGGCGACCCACCTGGTGAAGATTTGAAGCTACTAACATTTCATGAAGAACAAGCTGAGGCATGGGTAGCTAAAGATCCATACAAGAGTTCGGGAGAATATAGCCAGAGTGGAAGATACTATGAGTGCTGGAAGATAGGTGTCGAGCAAGAAGAGCAAGGAGAACAATAATAATGAAACTCAGTGATGTATACTCTCCGCTCCATTGTGAAGATTGTTATAAAATCCTAGGATATTGTGAGAATATCCAAGGTACTGGTTCTACATTGTGTCCAGATTGTTATGAGAAAATGTGGATACTTGACAAAGATAATATCAAACAATAGTTGAACTTGACATAACATTAATGGTAATCGATGGCAAGATGTTTGGATTACCCACAGAAGCCATGAGCTCTGTAGATGAATCCAAGTTCAGTGCACTAAACAGACATACACTACCTTGTGAACTGTGTAAGAAAGAGATTGCAGGATATATGTTATGGAATGAAAAATACGGAAAGCATTGGATATTCTTAGGTGATGTCTGTTACAAACGATATAGATCAGACTCTGTTGATGATGTTGATGAAACAGAAAATAATACAAATGCAGCAGAGGGGGCTGTTGAGAGTTAATGATGTTGAGGAAATAAGAAAGCATTTCCCAACAACCCCCATGCTGTTGCATACAATGAATACACAGCAAAGACAGCCAGCCCTTGCTTGCCCTTTTTCGTCGTCCTTGTAGTTACTGCCGCTTCCATCTCTCTCCTTCCTTCCTTCCTCCACCGTTCTTCTTCTTCTCCCCACATCGTCTTCGTTATTGCCATCCCAATCCATCTGTCTGTCGGTTTTGTAGTCGTTACTTATTACACATCAACACATTACCATCTTCAGCCTCTACATCTCTGTTTGAAGTATAGAGCTGCTGTTTTGGTAGAGTGTGTCCGTTCTAGGATAACGGGACATGATATATGTGATTTGCTATTGATTGTCCCTATAATTGGCTCTTGAACACCATACTTCTAAAGTTCTCATTGTTTTGATTTTGAATTCTTCTTTCAGTATAATATAATTGCCAATCGTAGCTTCAGACATTCAATGGCGGCTTTCAGGTGGAGCCGCTAACGCCACCATCGCAAACTCAAGGGGTGGCGCTATCTCTAGCACCGCAGTAACTGACAACACGCTTGAGAACCTATTCCCTTCCGTTACAGGCCCACAGGCTACTTCAGGTGCAACGCATTACCGTTTAATCTATCTTAGAAATGCACACGCAACTTTAGCTTTAACAACCCCTAAAGTATGGATTGACCAAGTCACTGCATCAACATCAGACGAAATAGCACTAGGATTGGACCCAGGTTCTGTATCCAGTTCTACTACAGACTCTACTATTAACACGACTGAAGATGCTAACGGCACATCAACTCCAGCAGGTGTCACATTTTCTACTCCTTTGATTGGAAGCCCCTTATCACTAGGTACTGATGTGACAGCTAACGGTGGCAAGAAAGGCATATGGATTAGAAGGATTGTAAACGCAGGCGCTTCAGCTTTCAACGATAACAACGCTATCATAAAGGCAAACGGCGAGACGACCGCTTAGGGTTAAAGTTAGAACATGTCAATTAAAACAGTCAGTGGCACAGATACAGGCGACTCAACTCACGTGGGTGGAGCTGACTGGAATAAGGTTGCCAACTACTTTAACGGAACTGCTTCTGTCATTAATGCCTCGATAAACTCAGACACTACATTTGCAAACAACCGTATGAAGTTATCAAACGGGTCTTTCATATCCACAGTCTCAACGGCTAACATAACAGGCACTCATACAATGGCATGGCCACAACCACAGGGTCAGACATCTGATAGATTACTCTCAGTTTATTCTAATGATTCAATGTTTAACAAGACTGTAGCTGCGTGGGATAATAACATCGCAGGCACTATCAAGTTCCCGTCTATTCGTAAGTTTGGAATGATAGCTGCTGGTCCTGTAACAGGTGGAGGTTCAGGTGAAGGTTTGCTATTTGGATTCGTAGATATGCCAGCTCTTCCAGTGAGGGGACAAGATGCTACATTTGGGTCTTATTGGCGATATAACACGACCACCACATCCAACACTCCCACAGGTACAAGGGTGCCAGCAAGATGGTGTCTCAAAGAATACTTGCCTTACTATAGATGCAAGTTCCGTATGTCGACAACTACTAACACTAGACTGTATTTTGGTCTGTCATATGAAACGTCGATACCTGCAACCGACACACCTAACGATAACCCAGAAGCTTGTTTGTTAGTGGGATGGCGGTCAACAGATAGTAACGTCGTAATCATAGCAAACGCTGGACCATCTGGCGGTGCTGGTACTACTCCTAGTGTAACATCTACGTCGGTAACAAAGAGCTCAATGTCCAATCAGGTAAGACAGTTGGAGATTAACTTTACATCTGCATCTTCTGCTACTGTTAGAATATTGGATGGTAATGCAACACAGGTGTTAGCGACTAATACGATTACTACCAACCTACCACAAGATTCTATGTGTCCATCTCTTGTAATGTCTAATACGACTACCGCTGCAGTAGACTTTGACTTGTTCTTCGAAGAGATGGACCAGAAGTTCTAATCAGAAGAAGAAGATGATGACTTATTCTTCTTCCTGCTTTCCCATTCCTCTTTGAATTTTTTAAAACACTCAAAACATAATGTGCCCCAGTGCTCTGTACAATCCTCCATTCCAAGCTCTTTCCAACAATTGTCACATCTAGAGATTTCAAAGTCTGCTGGATCTCTCGTGTTAAAATACTGACGAGTTAATCCTCCTAGAGCAGTAGTAGTCAATACTTCCCATACCTCATTCATTGGTTGTTTCTTCTGGTGACATTTTAACATTCCATTAGGTCCTTACGAAGATTTTGGCCAATGTGTCCAGGCTCAGAAAATGAAAGGACACGACGATGAATCTGCTCGTCGAATATGTGGTGAGATGCAGCAGAAGATTGAGGGGGGGAGCAGCGATAAAACCAGAAGGGAAGCCGCAATCATCAAGACACCAAACAACGCAATATCATACCAAGACAAGAACAGAGATAAGGTCTATCTCAAAGTATTCCTGATTGACGGTTCAGTCAACAAGAACCAGTGGGGAGTTAGACCCGACTCAATCATCAGAAACATCTATTCTGCAATAGGAAAACCAGTAGTTCTATATCGAAATACTGGAAAGGAACCAGACGCATCTCAGCGTGTTGTGGGTGAGTATGACCATCCTTACTTGGGTGGCTCTGATTCTGTTCATCACGCTTTAGCATATCAAGACCTGTTCAGGGTAGCAACTTACATCGATGTCTTTGAATCTTCTACTAATCCAGGACAATGGTATGGCGTTGCTGAAGTAACAGACGACGGTGTGAAACGAGCGATAAGGGAAGACCCAGACTTACCGATGTATGTATCGCCTACTATCCAACTGCTCAATGCAGCAAACGAACCAGAGAACGCTCATGCACAATGGACATTCATGCATTCTGCTATTGTTGACAGACCAGCCTTTGGTATCGATAAGGCCTACATTGGCGGACAGTGTTCAGGACAGAGAGATACTTGCCTTCTACAATTAAGAAAGGCTGCAATAGCTGCTAACGAGAATAATGAAGTAGGTTGTGGTTTCTGTACTTACAAAGCGACAAAAGAGATTCAGCTAAGGATTAGACAAGCGTCTTCTCCTTCTTCTTCGAAACAAACTTCTGTTAGTTCATTTGACAAATTTAGCGAGAAGTTAGAAACTAGACAATACATAATGAGTAACGACAATAATCAAGGTAACGATTCAAACAATAACAAAGACCAAAACCAACAAGAGCAGAACAAAGACACTCAACAACAATCACAACAAGACCTAGAGCAGCAATTAAAACAACCAGAGCAGAGACAACAAAACCAACAGACTGTAGAACAGCAACAGCAAGAAAGCAAGACTACAGTTACTAAGAAAGATAACAATAACACTAACAATAACACTAACAACAAGAACGCCTCTGCAAGTGAGCTTCTTGATACTGTCCAACGTCTAGCAGCTGAGAATAGGAACCTTCAACTCCAACTTCAAACAGCAAAGTCAGATGTTGACACGCACAAGCAGATTAACACCCAGTATGAGACACGTCTTGCAAGCCTAGAAAAGCACATTGAACAAGAAAGAGCTTCACTGCGAACACAGCAGATTTCAAGCTATGTCAACAATGCACCAGCTTACAGACTATTATCAGACCAAGAGCGAGCAAAACAGGTAGAGAACTTTGTCAAAGGCTCGATGTCAATTGAAGAGATTCAGAATATCGTAGAACCTCTCAACGCATCAGTAGCCAAGCAGTTCCAATACCCGAACAGGTCAGCAAGTGCAAGAGGCCCAGCGAGATTATCATTGGGTGGAAACACTGGTAAGACAATCGAGGTAAGGACTGCAACCGCATCAGCTGAGAAATCAGAAGATGAAGTTCCGTTCTATCTGCAAGTTTCTGATATGCTTGCCGCAAACAACAACGGAGGTAGGGCATAAACATGGTCCTTACAGTCACAACACCAGCAGTACCTGGAGCATTCCACACTGACGCAGAACTCACACAGATGAACGTCTTAGCAGCAACAACATTTGCAGCTGGCGACGTAGTCATGGTTGACCCAGCAGACGATACAGCGAAGCAAGCAGGCGCAGGTGCAACCCTGAAAAGATGGGGTGTAGCAGTCGAAGCATCATTAGCAACAGCAGCTGTAAAGAAGATCAGAGTCGCAATAGCGGGTCATGTAATCACAAGAGCACAAGGCGCAATCGCACCACACAACCGTGTAGTTGTAGGTTCAACAGCTGGTAGAGTAGCCGAAGCGGCAGAAGCCTCAGTTGTAGCTAACAACATCGTTGGAACATACATTGGAAAAGCTGACGGAAATGAGCGAGATGGTGTAGCAGTAGCAGCAGCAGCAGACGGTGACCCGATTTGGGTAAGGTTAGGAATCGGGGGTTAAGTGAGATAGAAATGTCAACATATAACAACGAATCATTCAACAACAACAATAGCAACAGCAATAACAATAGAAACTGGGCAGACGAGTATTATTTTCTCAAGAAGCTTGAGACTCCAGCAGCTTGGTACAATCCAGCAACAAAGTACGAAAAAGGCGGACCTGAAAACGTAAGAGTCCTACCACAGACGATATATCTCGGCGGCGAAGAAGTGCCAACATGGGAAGAACCAGTCTTTGATGTAGCCAAACTCAGGAAGGCAAAAGAAGCTTACAGAACTGGTAGCATCAACGGAGACCAACTACAATACAGTCCATGGATTTCAACAGAAATGGAAGAGGTGGCAAAGGATTACTTTAACGTTCAGAGATATGGCAAGTCATATCTTGACAGCCCATTCAGAAAAGCGTCAGGTGTTATCACATCACAAGACGGACCAGCAGCAATCAACGTAATCCAAGTGTTGGCAGAAGTATTGGGCATAGACAACCGTAACCTGATACTTGACCAAGCTGTAACAAATGCAGCAACTCCAAACGTCGTCCTTTCAGTAGACCAATGGTCTGGCTTCGGTGCATCAATTGATGTTGGCGAAGGCGTAGAACCGCTGACTAAGAAAGGTGCGTACACCAGGACAGAATATGCGCTAAAGAAGGACGCTATTCATATTGGTGTGACTGACGAGGGCCAGATGCGTTTTGACCGTGATATGTATGCACAAAACATACGACAGGGTGGTCAAGCACTTCGTATAGCCAAGAACCAGAAGATTGCAACTGAGTTAGAAACTGCTACAAGCGCTGGTACATTTGGTGACTGGTTAGCATTCTCAGCAGGCGGAAACAGGACAAGGGATGCAGCTCGTGATATATTCGCCGCAGCCGCTATCGTAGAGGCAAACGGTGGTATTCCAAACACAGTAGCATCACACAGCAGGGTGTTCAATGACTTCGTAGCTAACACTCAGTTAGGTCCAGGAGGATTCGGTTCTGCAGTAGAACAGAGATTCGGAACCAATGTATTCAACAACCTACCGCAACTGTCAGGGTTCTCGTGGTATGTCGACAACTTCAAGACTGCAACACTTGCAACCGTATACGACAAGAGTGCAGTATTGTTGATGCAAGGTCCAACAAAGGTGGAACAGTACAGAGATTCCAAGAAGGGCCTGAACGGATACATCGCTCGTGACTGGAACGCAGTCAAGATAATTGACGGAACCAGAATCAGGAACGTACTCGGCGTATCAGCTTAAAACAGCTGACGCCCAAACTCTTTCTTTTCTTTTTTTATTTTATTTTATTCAACAATCACTGTTATTTCGTTTAGTTCTTCCAAAAAGCTTATACAACACGCCTCTGTGTCCTTAATAGGATATAGGGAAAAGAGAGAGAATATGAACAGTAGTAGTAGTATTTTGAATCAGTTAAGAAACAAATTAGCTGGAAGAACCAGTAATAATAATAATACAAACAAAAAACAACACCAAAACGACAATGGCGAAGGAGGAGCCATTATATTCAAACCAGTAGCAGCGATTGTTATTGCATTGTGTATCACACCAATGTTATCTATTGCTGTATCAGCACAACAATCATCAGCATTTGATGCATCAAGAGGTGCTATCAATGGTGCATTGGGAGGCGGAGGCGGAAGTGGAGATAATAATATAGTGACAGCAGTTCCAGACGTACAACAGAAACAGCAACAACAAGAAGAAGACGAAGAAGCAGCTGTACAGCGACGACTGCAAGAACAACAGCAACAACAAGAACAGGAACAACAGAAACAAGAAGAAGCAGCACGACAAGCTGAGGAAGCCGCAGCAGCTAAAGCAGAAAGAGAAGCAGCAACACGAGAAGCACAGGAAACTAGAGAGGCTAACAACAACGCAACAGCTACCGCAGTAGCAGCATCAGCAGAAAATAATAATGTAACAGCAGCAGAACCAGAACAACAAGAACAACAACCATTACCAACAGAAGTTCGAGTACAAACAACATTAGCAGCACAACCAACTGCTACAGCGTTGGTACAACCATCAATAATTCCAGTACAATCAACAATGACAACACCATCACCAGAAGAAGAAGAAGACAGCAGTGACGATGACAACACCGATGAATCAGAAACAACACAAGAAAGTGGTGGTGAAGTACAACCAGTTGAACCACAGACAACGACTAATGAAGAGATAACAGCAGAAGAAGAAAGTAGTGGTGCAACTAATAATAACAGTGCAGCAGCAGCACCAGTACAACAAGAAGCAGAATCAGTAGTAGTGGATGATAACACAATCACAACTGCAACACCTGAAACTGGAATAGTAACAACACAGATACCAACAGACCAACAACTCGCAGAAGCAGAGACAGGTACATCAATAGAACCAGAAGTTCCTTCTTCAAGTACAAGTCTGACAGGAGCATATACCAGTAACCAAGCAGGGCCTGACCCTAGAGTTTATGCACCTCCTAGCATACAGACACAAGACTATGCTATCTTTGCAGATGCATTAAGAGAAAGGGGTATGAACTTTGTGGATAAGGATATGACCTTTAGCATAATGCCAGGCACTTTAGACAGAGATGTAGTGTCTATTGACGGTATGCCAGGTGTATTCGACCAGCCACCAGTTCAACTGATTACTGATGTCGTACAAAGGTTCGGTTACCAGATAGTAGAATACACATTCGACACAAACGGACAGCTAAAAGCAACGTTTGTTGAAGCGTTCTGATAACAACGACAACGACTACAACAACAACAACACTAGATATGACAGTAACTTGTCAAAGATGTGATAGAGAGGGTTCAGTCTGGTACACGGTCACAGACTACGGACCAGATCAACAACGAGAGCAGGTTATGGGTGGTGGTAAGAAGAGGATTTTCTGCGAATCCTGTTACTCTATCCATGAGCTAGAAAAAAGGGTTCAAGATTTAGAATCTAATATGCTTCAGCTAATAAGGATGAAAGAACTGATAGAGAACTAGGAGAGGCTGGGAGAGAGAATGACAGCAACAGTAGTACCACCTACGGTAATCGATAGTCGTGCAAGAGAAGCGCTCTTAGAATACGCAAAGCGAATAGGCATGGACCCACATGGTCCTTGCACTCTGTGTAGAATCGGCAAACGAGAGTTTCTATGCTTTGATCCAGAGGTAGATGCAGCAGAGTATCTTTGCAGAGATTGCTTTGGTGTTTACGTGAGAGGTCTAGAACAACAGCAGAAGAAGAAAGAAACACTGTGATGTATTAATTGATAGAAGAACCTGATAGAGTATGCAAATCCTGTAGCGCCGTTCTAGGACGTGGTCATGATGTTTTCTGGATCATGCACCCAGCAAAGAATCAAATGCATGTTTTCTGTGAAAAGTGTGCGAAGACATATCGGGAAATGATTAAAAGAAGAGGAGGAACTCTAGAAACTATCTCAGAGCAAGATCGTTATTCTTAGAGATAAAAATAAAAAGAGATAGAAAATCATAGAAAAAAATGAAAAACATAATTGAATGTGGTATCTGTAACGAACAAGTAGCAGAACAAGATGGCTTTAGATTCTATCAAAGTATGAAGACTGCCGAACACTTTAACAAACTACAAGAGCATATGAGTAAAAACCCAGGCCATGTATATTTTATGGTATTTGGTATTTTTGGAAAACGGTTAGGAAAGATAAAAATAAAAAGTGTGTTCTGTGGCAGGGAAACCACAGATTTTTAAGAAATGAAGATGACTAGTCGTCGGCGTCTGGTGTTCCGTCGTAGTTGTCTGTATTGATGCTGTTTTGTGGTTGTTGTAATGATGGTTGTGCTTGTACTGCTGGCAGAACTCTACTACCGTTGGGTGCATAGACAGCGTTATCTCTGAACTGGAAACCATTATCGACTGACATTCCTGTCTTGCCTATCACTATGCTTATGTCATCTCTTGGGTCTGCTGGTGTGTTACTATCGGAATATAGAAGCATGGCACCGTTTGGTCTAACTTGGATATGCATAGAGTTGGTTAACTTTTCTGCAAGTAATCTTGCAAGGTAATCTTCAACGAACTTCTCTGTCTCGTTTGATATCTCAAGCCTGTTGTCTAGTGTTACTGAGTTGGCTGGTTGTTGTGCATAAGCAGTAGTAGTGGTAGCTATTGGTATTAGTGTAAGTAGTGAAAAAGAAAAAAAGAGGAGTGGAGTTGACGAGCCTAGTAGTTTATGCGCCGTCATCTTCTGTGTCAGTTCCGTCCATGTTGTCGGTTGTCTCTCCGTCACTGGTGTCTGAGTTGCTAGGTTCTGTTTCTTCTGGTTCTTCCACTACTTCTGGTTCTGAGTCGGTTGTTGTCGTTGTATCGCCGTCAGTTACTCCTCCTACTGGATCTTCATTAGGTTCTTCTTCAGTTGCTGTTGTCGTTGTGGTTGTATCTGTTGTTGTTGGACTATCTGTTCCAGTCAGCGGTTCTCTCACTCTTGGACTTGCATCATTTGTTGTAGTAGTCGTCGCTGTAGTGTTTGCTGATGTTGCTTCATCATCAGTCGCTGATACATCTGCTCGTTGTTCTGCTAACGTGCTAGCCAATGGTGATGTCGTTGTCGTTGTGTTTGTTACTGGTCCTGGTGCTGTAGTGCTCGTTACATTAGCGCCAATTACCTGCTGAGCATTCTGTGAAATTGTCTGGTTGACATTTGCACCGCCTGACTCTACTATTTGGTTAGCACTCTGGTTAATGATTGCGTTTACTGTGTTGTTGTTGCCAGTTACGTTAATGATTTGGACTGCGTTCTGTACTATGTTCTGGTAGACTTGTGTAATGTGATTGACGTTTACGAATGTGTTGCCACCACCGCTTACATCGTCACCTTCCTGTATCAATCTGTTGATTGTGTTCTGTATGGTTATTCTTGTGGTGGTATCTAAGTTGATATCGTCGTCTGCATTACGATCTTCACCATCTGCTCGCTCTTCTACACACAGCACACCTGTTGATGCTTGTAGTGCTTCACTACCTGAGTTATGTACGACTGTTAACCAGCTCATAAGGTCTCCAGGTAATGCAATTGGGAATGATTGAACTGTAGTCAAATCCTCGTTTTCATACATCTGCATTGAACTTACTGCAAATTCACCGTTGTCACAGTCTGCAAATATTGCTGTCATTGTATCAGCTTCTGTTGTTGTAACTGGTGACCATCTTATCTGGAACTTCAAGTCACCGACCTGTCTTTCATCACTTGTTAACTCTGATACTGCTGATTGTTGTGTGTCAATAATTGCTCGTGTTGTTGGGTCAGTGTCGTCGGTTGTTGTTGTTTGCGCTTTTGCTAATCCGCCATACGATACTCCTGTAAATAATAGTCCGCCTACTGCAAAGAAAACCAGTGCTAAGGTCAGACGATTGTGTTGTTGTTGTTGTATTGTCTTATTCTTATTTTTGTTTATCAAAGACGTTCTCTCTGATAACAAGCTAACGTGCGGGAGTATTTCTACTTTGTGAATGTCTCCTCTACCGTTTTTTGTGCCATCTTCGTTATTTTTCATACATCTATCATATGCTATAGCCACTATATATCCCTATAGTTATTAGAATAATGGAGAAATAAATAAAAGAAAAGAGGAAAGAAGGTGAGAGGTTAGACTATACAGCCAGGTTTGTTACTGGTATGTTCTGGATTGTTCCGTCTTCTGCTTCTATGACGGCAGTCCTGAAGTCTCTGTATGTTGCACCACTGTTCAGTGCAGTCTCACAGTCGTCACAGAATACTGCAACAACCTTACCAGAAGGTGCACCAGGTGGTGATTTGAATGCTGGAGTCTTACCATCTGCTTTCTTTGGAATCTTGTACCCTGTCAGTTCGTGATAATTCATGTTCGCCGACTGAGTCATCAAGTTCCCACAGAAGCTGCACGTTGCTTCTTCCCTGATCGTCCTTTTGTTGAAGCTGCCTTTCCCTTTCGAGTTGTTGTCTTTGTCGCCGTTGCCTTTCGTCCCTTTTTTACCTTTGACTTTGTTGCCTTTGTTCTTGGCATCCTTAGGTTTTGCTGTGGTCTGTAATTTAGGTTGTACGTTTGTACCTTGATCAGCTTGTCTGTAATCTACAGCTTGTTCTGGATCAAGTCCTGCATCCTTTGCTACTTTCTCAAAGGATTCGGTTGTCTTTACACCGCCAGTCGTGTTGTCTCCTTTATCGTTAAGATTGTGATGTGTCATTTCGTTATCAATCGTTTATTCTACAGACAAAAAAAGGACTAAGGAATACTTCCCTTTTGCGCAATCTCTAGCATTTTCTTCTGTAGATAGATATATGCACCCGATAACTGAGAAAATGTATAGAGACGCAAACATAGACCCGCCTCTTAAAACTGAAGATTTAGTTAGAAAACGATTTGACGAAGAAACAAGGGGTAAACCACGTAAATACAAAATAGACCAGATGTATAGAGTTAAACAACTAGACAGAGATTATATCGTATATAACCAGACAATCTTCTCTGAAGACTTTCCAGGCAATGAAAGAACGTGTTTTGAAACTGTAGGCTATCATGAAGAACCAAGATTTCAGAAAAGATATAATCCACAGACAGGTCGACCTGAAGCAGAATCTATTCAAGGCACCGAAGTAGTGTATGATATCCCAGCAACTAAGCAGAATATGATGAATATTCTAAAAGGTCCAGATGTTATTCCAACCAACACCAGTTTTGTGCTAAATATCAATAACGCAAAATACGGCGGGTTAACCATGGAGGAGTTTACAACTAAACACCTTGATGACTTGATCCAGAAATTCGACAAAGGCTACTATCCAAGACAGGCAACTCCGTTTGGTGATGAGGACGACAACGATAACAATAATGGAACTGTCAGACAACTAAGCAAAGATAGGATTACTGTTGAACCAGAACAACAGCAGCAGAAAGAAGAAGGAGGAGAAAAGGATAAAGAACAAGTCATAATGGAAGGTATGAAACCAAACCCCAAAGCACAAGAAGAGCAGATAAGGACGGAGGATAAAGAGGGCGAAGAAGAAGAAGAGGAAGAGAAGGAAGAAGAAGAAGAGGAAGAAGATCAACCTACTACCTCCAACAAAACACAGCAATCATTACGGGGTTCAAAACAACAGAGAGGAAGAACCCAACGTTAAAACGAGAGTAAAAGCTTGACAGACACTATAACGTGGGATGGTTGGCGGCGGTAGTAGCAAACGATGAGGAATGATGATGAGGATTCAAGTCTAGCAGACAAAATACCAGAAAGTTCGTATCCTCTAGTAGAAGCCCAGGAAGGAGGGAAAAGAGAAGGAGGAGGAGAGGACGGCGCAAATAATAATAATAATAACAGTAATAGTAGAAAAAAACAGCAGCATAGAACTATTTCCTCAGAAGAGCGCTCTATCCCCTTCAACTGTTCTATGCCATACTCTGATCTTGTAAGATTAGAAAGTGAAGCTTCCAAGTTGGGTATAAGTCGTTCTGAATTGTTACGTCGTGCTATACAACTTTATTATCATTATCAAGAACAAGAACAATAGTTCTTCTTCTTCTTCTAGCTAGCTAGCTAAATAACTAATTAATTATTAATTGTATGGTAGTCCTCAATGCTATATTCGAGGTATATACATTTGGAAAGATAAAATTCTATATGTCCTCGTTTATTAACAATCGAATCTGTACCCCAAGGGGGCTTGTTACATTGGTGGTTGTGGCTATAGTCGCAACTATGGTAGGCAATACTATCACTATATGGTATCACCAAATGATAATCAACGACCAAGAACAGATCAGCACTACCATAACAGAACACCTAGATACGATTAACAAAGCAGCTGCAAATGCAGAGCAAGCAATCCTGAACCAAAAAATAGGTGATCAATTGGTTATAGAAAACCATGAGCTGATTGCACAGAATAACGTATTGCTAAAGGAGATAGCGAATAACACCGCAAGTTGAGCGGCGGGGGAGAGACTGCTGCTGGTCCGTCACTTGAGTGGTTCATATCGCTTGGCAATATACTTGGCATTGTAATTTCAGTAACAGTAGTCGTTGGTGCGATTTTTACCCTCGTTAGGTATCTACGTAAAAACGTAACAAAAGAAGTCCTCATGCTCAAAGATAGTGTGAAACAGGATATGACCCATGTAATTGACAAACTATCATACCAGTCACAAAAGATGAATGAAGGTTTCGAAACATCAAAAGAGCGGATGGAAGAACTAAAACAGAATATTTCAAAGTTGGAAAACCGAATAGACATGAATAGAGAGGAGCTTTTACGCCAGATGGAGTTTGAGAAAGAAGACTTAAAAGATCGCATAAGTGCACGTGGTGAGGAAAGCAAACAACTGACTAGACAGCTTGATACGCTCAGAGAGGAATATCATAGATTAGACATGGCAGTGAGTAATAAAATTTTTATCAATACTAATGATGAGAGCAGCGGCAGCAGCAGCGGCGACGAGCACAAGGAAGAAGAGGATAAGAAGAGGAAGAAGAGAGGAGGGAAAGAGTAGAGAGAGAGGGGGGGCAGAGCAGAGAGAGAGCTAGTTGGTTATTATTATTATTATTATTATTATTAGTTCTCGTGTTTATGACTCAAGACCTAGCTTTTAGAGTAAACGATAAGAAATGGCTAAAAGCAAAGCACTTTCAGATAGCAACCGTACTATCATAGGATTCGCTGTGACAGCGATCATAGCTGTTGCATTGTATATGGCAACGCTACCAGACGACCAACGCCCGCCAGCATATGTGTATGGTATTTTAGGTGGTATCGTAGTCGTAGCACAGGTAGCAAAAGATTACCTAGGCGTAAGGGACGCATCAACTGCAAGGGTTGCGAAAGAAACAGACGCAACCATCGTACAAAACAGGAAGGTCCAAGGAAAAGTTTAACAACAGTAGTAGGACCTTCTTTCTCCTCCTTCTTTTTTTTCTCTCTTTTTCCTTTTCTTTTTATTTCTCTTTCGCTCGTGTCTAATCTGTTGACGCCATTGATTCAATGTGACCACGAGACAATCAAAGCACACAGTCTTAAGTTCTGCTTGAATGGGAGCGCCATTCCAATAATCACCGCACAATTCGCAGAAATAATTAACCATGCTGTTCATTTCTTTTTTTTATTTATTTATTATTATTTCATTTTATTTCTTTGGGAATTTCTTCTCAAGCTCTTGATTCAGTCTTGCCGCATCTATTGGGTTTACCTGGTGCATGAGCCAGTCAAGCTTTTCTTCGAGTCTATCCTGGCCTTCCCTAGACTGAGGTGAACCAACATACCAAAGATAAGCCAGGAGAACGACTTGTAAGAATAGTTGAAGCATCTCTGATTGCCAATTTTCAAAGACATCCCTCGGGAATGTGTAGAGAAGGTCCCCGTCTTTTTGTTCACTCGAGACTTCCGAATAATACGCAAAGACAAAATGAAGGATGAGTGAAACACCGAATAGAGCACCTAGGACGTAAGCGAAGCCATGCTTTTTGAATGTGTGTATGGTAGATTACCCAAATTATTCTTCCTCAACTGGATAATAACCCCTAACATGATATGGATTCTTTTTGCACCTGGGACATGATTCGGGATTGTGATTAGTGTAGAAATACCAACCACAGTTATGACATTCTACTATCATTATTATTATTCATCTCCTCTTTTCTTTTTCTTTTTATGACCTTTTTACGATGTCGTTTTACCTCCTCTTCTTCTAAGGCTTTCAGTCTTTTGTTATGGTCATACAGTTCGTTCTGTTGCATCTCCATACCACGTAATATCTGCATAATCACATCATGAACTGTATGATTGTGTGCAACCTGTTTATCTTTGAAATTTTGTATGCCTTCACGAATCTCGGCATAATTACCAAAAGGAGAAGCCATCAAACATCTGAACTCTCTCTATACGCCTTTATCAACCGTCTAATAACTGCATCATATGTCTCATTTTTAGCACCCAGATCGATTAACTCGCTTTTTGTTTCTGGATGCAGTTGTATAGTCGTTATTGGTTTTCGTACCATGTGTGTCGTTACCACTTTTCGTGCCATAGCTATATGCTACTATAGAGCCTATATAAGTCTATAGATATTAGAAAAGAAAAAGAAAGAGAGAAGTAGAAGATCAGCGCTTCTTAACTTCTGATGCTTGGTCTATCTCTGATGCTTTGCGGAATGGGAATATATCCAATGCTTCAGCACTAGGACCTTCCAAGTTGGGAATCTGCTCAAATCCTTCCTGGTTCATGCGGTCCCTCATCAGTGTGTATATATCCCGTCTGCTTGCATTACCCTGGAATTCTCTCATGATACTGCAGAAGTTATAGGTGAATGCACCTCTCACTTGATTACCACCTAACAACATCTCCCATGATACTTGGTCTTCTTGACATCCTGACCATAAGACATTGTTCTGCTTTACGATATCTGGACCAAAGATTGACCTTGCACCAAACATAAGCCTCTCTGAAAAGCCAGGAATCATTGAGTTGAGCCTGCTTCTGTGATTTACTGGTGGAGGTAGGTAACGTTGTTTGCGACTGTATAGACCTGAGTTTATGTTAAATGAACGGGTGGCAGAACCTGAGAAACAGCTATCCAACACCACATCTGTCCTAACACCTGCTGGTAGTTTCTTACTGAAATAGTCGTATAGTTGGTCATCAGTAATATACTTACGAGCGTTCCAGCTTATGTCCCAAGGACAGATTATCTCGTCGTATCTATCCTGTTCGTCGTTATTTAGGTCTGCAACCTGTGAACCATGGCCTGAATAGTAGAAGATGCAGACGTCTCCTGATGCCATATCCTTAGTCAGCCAATCCAATCCTGTTAAGATGCCGTCAGTGCTTGCCTGTTCGTTTATCAACAGCTTCTGCTTAGATGCTGGAAACCCAAACATCCTGAGAGTTGAGGCCATGTCCTGAGCATCTGCTACACATCCTGAGAGGTTATTGTTGGGGTTTTGATATTCGTTTATTCCAACGATTAATGCTTTTCGTCTAACGTTTCTTCGTTTTGCAGTAGTAGTGGTAGTATTAGTGACACTATCTAGCGCTTCTTGTGCTACTTCTGTTGCTGTAGACATACTCAGCGGTAGTTATCTGATAGGTTTAGGAAGTATACATTTCTCAGAATAATATAATATGGTAATCGCCGTTCGTGCAGACGTTAGAAAGAAAGCAGGTAATAGAAGCCCTGACATCTTACCTGATGCAGATATTGACGAAGCTATACAGGGAAGCGACGTTATAGTTCAAGCAGCCCTCAACAAGTTTAATTGGACAACAGATGACCCTGGATATTATGCTGTCAAAGAAATCTCTGAGCTCTTTGCAGCTGCTGACATCTTATCAAGATTCCAAGACCAGCAAGACAAGAGTATAGAAGAGTTTGAGCGTGCCAAATACCTATTGAAGTTACTACAGGATAATTTCTCTGCAACTACAGGCAACGAGGAACAAAGCAATATAATCACCATCGTATCCCCAGAGTTTAAGACATATCCAAAGAATCCAACAGCTGTGTATAAGCGTCCATACGGTAAAGGAGAAGCTGTAGACGACTTGGTCTCACTTGGGTTAGGGACTGACTGACTGACTGACTGAGAGTAAAATAAAGAAAGGGGTAGTTAAGCCCCTTGTCCTTCTTTGGTGTTGGTATTATTATTATTATTTCCTTGGTCGTCGCCTTTTACTTGTTGTTGTCGTGGTCTACCGCCACCAGCTTGCTGTGTTCCTTCTGCTGCTTCTGTTGATGATGATGATGTAGTAGTCGTAGTCGTCTCTTTCTTTTCATTCGATTGTGCCGCTGCTGTTGATTCTTCTGTTTGTGACATATTATTATTCAGTTAGATAAACTTCCTCTCTCTTATCCATTTCGTAAATATCCATTTCGGTTGATCTGGTGCTGTCGGATCAACACCTTCGTGGTATGTATCTCTATCTAGACTTCCATCCTCGTTTACATTCCACCACATGATAGCCCTTCCAGCTTTGGGCTTTATCTTCAAAGCATCTGTCCTCTCTTCATTAGGTACTCGAGGGAAATGAGTCTCTCCTCCGTGTTCCACATCAGTCAGATAAACCATGAATGTGATAATACGCTGACCACCTCTTGCTAATACTGCAGTATTCTGAGGCCACGAAGGGTCAAAGAAGTCCCAATGAACCCTATAATGTTCACCTTCTCTATACCTTACAACCTGCAGTTGTTCGCCGTTTTCCACGGGTATCTTGGTGATATCCGCAATCCTTTGTTCGATTTTAGCAATGAGTTCTGTTTCGTTTCGTCCAAACCACATCTGACTGCTGTTTCGATAATCTGTTGTGGTGTTGACACCTTTCTCAACATCCCACCCAGTTGAACCTTGCAACCGAGATTCAGCCAGTTCAATTACTTGTCGACATTCCTCTGGTGTGAGGAAGTTGTCGATTACTTCATACCGCATATGGTTTTAGATGTAGAGTATTTTAAGTCGACTAATGGGTAACTACTCTATGATAGACATGTCTTGGTTCGAAATATGCTATCTGGTTCTGTTAACAGCAGTTGTGATAGGCGGTATTTATTATACTGTTCAAGAATCAGAAGCCTTTGACATTTTACCAACAGTTGACCCAGCTACTGATAGTAGAACGTTATTATCAGGCACCCCAAACATCTATAGATTCGGCCAACCAGTGACTATGAAGAACGTAACATACTCAGATGGTAGTGTAGTACCTACTGCAACTATGTCAATTGAACAGTTCAATCAAACATCGCAGAAGTGGGAGATTATCGGGTATTCAAACACACACTTACACAAATTAAAGGTAGACGCAACAGACAAGGTAGATGTTAGTATAGGACACACAGACAGGATAAACATCAAACAAAAAGCACCAACAACAATACCACCAGTAGTCGATTAGTAACTTCTCTATATCTTTTCTTTAGACATTGTTTTTATCGAATGTCGACCTATGGAATTGCTGGCTCAGATCCAGTTGCACCTTTCAGTAATACGGTTAACACCCTACTCAAAGACGCCATAAAAACAAGATGGGATGCCGATTACGTTACACCTCTAGGAATAACTTATCCAGTATCTACAGATATTATTTGGCTTACAACTTGGTATACAGGATATAGAGACGTCGAAGTGGTCTTTCTACATGGATTTTTAGATCAAGTACCAGCAACTACCGACCAGCGCTATGAACGTGACACCGAGACAGTTGACTGCCATATCTGGGTACGTGGGGGCGGTGGAGATGTTGAACCCACTGCACTTAACAAGACGTTGAATGGTTTGAAGACTGTCATAGCGAAGAATAAGACGACTCTAATCCCAAATGCAAATGTGTTTGTTGCATCAAGTCAACGGGCTCCGACAGAGAAAGACGACGACTTTAGGAACATGTGGCATTATCTAATCAAGATTCGGGTCAATTATTGGAGCGTAAACACCAGCTAAGAAGCAATCTTCCTCTTACTTCTCATGATTTCTGCGGATGCTTTTCACTACGATAACAAGTCATGAACTTAGTAACAATCAAAATCACAGTACTTGACAATGGCGCAACGATAGAAGGAGGATTCTCCTACTAGCCATGTCATACAAACTAACAGGCGGCTGGCTAGTACAAAGACAGCTTCAGTACGTCGAAGAAGTAACATACGGAACAACTCCAACCAGTCCAACATTCGTACATGCTGGTCCAATCACAGACTTATCAGACTCGCAAGAAACACAGGCAATCAAATACAGACAGATCGGTAGCAGGGACATGTATGCCATGATCAAGACTGGTGAAATGTACAGCTTTGACGTGACATTCAACCCACTCGATTCAAACCTTATCGACTACGCAATCAACTTACCAGGCACAGGCGCAGGAGGAAGAGACATTGGTAAATCTTTGTCATTCATCAAGTCAGCACTCATCAACGGTACTGAAATGTATACTATCTACAAGGGCTGTGTAGCAGACTCGATTGATATTTCAATTGCTGCAGACACTCCTATCGAAGTAACAATCAGCTACATCTGCAAAACTATAACCACACCTGCAACATCTCACGGCTTAGGTACAGTAACATTTGGTACTAACCCAACGTTGATACCATGGACTAACCTATCTGGTGGAACTAACCCGTTCACATGGAACGGCACCGCTGTAGATACACCTTCATGGTCAACCTCTATTACGAATAACATCGAGCGTGTCAAAGTAAACGGAGAAATCGATGTCAAGTTCACAGAACCAACATTGAGAGACGTTACCTTTGAATTCGATACATTCCACAAGGATGCCACCCTGATTGCAGACCAGAAGGGTTCAGGTGCAACATGGAACGCAAGACCAATGGTCTACAAGCTGACTGGCCCATCATCAGGTAAGAGGTTGACATTCACCGATGCATATCTAGAATCACTAGAGATGGCAGATGCGACTTCGTCAACAACTCCAAAAACCGAATCATACACAGGAACAGCAAAAGCAGTCGTGTGCGAAACCTATTAAATTAATAGGTTCGTCCTCTTCTTTTTTTATTTCGTTATTATTATCCTTCTTAGTTCTCGTCTTTTGGTTGGTAACCAACTATTATTAGACTTTGTCAGAAGCAACAACACCGTCACCAGATGTACCTACACCAAATTCAGAGGGACAACAAGGACAACCTCCAACAGCATCAGATGACAATAATAATAATAATAATACATTAGCAGAAGCAGCAGAACAACAACAAGCTTCTAGATTTGCAGATACATTTGATAAAGAGATTCAGGCATACGGACATGCTTATATAAAGAAAATCATGGAAATGTCAAAACAGAAAGTTTACACTATTACTTTAAACGTTCCAGATCCATCTGGTAAGAAAGAGCCAGACCCATGGGAAGAAGGTAAAGAGCGAGAGGTATACATCGGTACTGAGAAGAAAGATTACAAACCTCGTCCAATATCCGCACAGGACTATCATAGAGCTGAAAAACTCAGAGCGAAGTTCCAAAACGAGAAAGACCCCGATAACGTAGCCGATAACCAAGCACGCATCTATCAATTCCTATCTTTCTGTTATCTT
>Ga0126305_10000313_pt1 | contig 21343 bp, 23 predicted proteins | sample Plot26_FD_92536 | JGI IMG/M metagenome (GOLD analysis project Ga0126305, IMG submission 92536) | Serpentine soil microbial communities from UC McLaughlin Reserve, CA, USA - Plot26 | ecosystem: Environmental > Terrestrial > Soil > Grasslands | place: USA: UC McLaughlin Reserve, Lake County... | reverse complement strand
GATCGTGAACTCGAGGTGTTGCGAATGCTTCCGAGCCGGTTGACGTTGCGTGAGATCGCCGGGCAGCTGTTCATCTCCTTGAACACGCTGAAATTCCACCTCAGAGTGATCTACCAGAAGCTCGGCGTGGGTTCCCGTGAAGAGGCCGCCAACGTCGCGCGACGCATGACGAGTCTTCGTCGGCCGCTCACCAGCTCGGCCCGGCAAGCCTCCGGAGTTCGTCCCGGCCCATGATGCTGTCGCAGCCCTTGCATGGCCGGTGAAGCGGCCGGCTTTTCTTGCTATGCCGAGCTCGCCCGATGTCACATCAGTAGGGGTGTCCGGGGCGGGGGCGATTGGAGGTAGATCATGACCAGTATCAACGAGGAGAAGGTTGGGCGCCGCCTCACCACCCCGCGTGCCGCAGCCGTGGCCGGCTTGCTGTTCGCTCTGCTCTTCAGCACTGTGCTCGTGCTTGTCCGTACCGCCCTGCCGGGTAGCCAGTTCCCCGGCAGCGCGTCGGTGGCTGAGGCCGCTGGGCAACTCAGGTTTGCAGTCATTCTGATGCCGTTCGCCGGCATTGCCTTCCTCTGGTTTCTTGGAGTGGTTCGAGACCGGTTGGGGGAACTGGAGGATCGTTTCTTCTCATCGGTGATGTTGGGCAGCGGACTGCTGTTCTTGGCCATGCTGTTCGTGGCGATGGCGATTGCCGGCGGCATACTCGCCGGCTCCCTTCGCACTGCCGGCCCTGTCGACGACGGGATCATGAGATTCGGCCGAGAAGTCATGCTCCAGATCAGCAACGTGTACGCACTACGGATGGCTGCGGTTTTCATGATCTCGCTGGCAACCATTTGGCTCAGGACAGGCTTGATGCCCCGCTGGATCGTGGTCAGCACGTACGTTCTCGCGCTAGCCCTCCTCGTGGTTACCAGCCTCAGCTTGTGGATCACGCTGGTCTTTCCTGTCTGGGTGTCCATCGTCAGCCTTTTCATCCTCCTCACGGCGTTCAGGGCTCACCGCCGGTCGACGTGACCTCTCCTCACCCATCGCGGGTGAAGCGCCGCGGCCACCGGGCTCATCAGACTGACACCGACAAGGGGCCGTCGGCAGATGAGGTTCGAGCGTGGAACTCATTGCATTGAGCCTGATACTTGCCGCGATCGTCGTGTGGGCAGCTATCTCCACGCGGGCGGCGATCATCTCCACCCCGATCTTTTTCGTTACCGTCGGAGCGCTGCTCGGCGGGGGAATGCACTTGATCCGCGGCGATCCCGAGGCCCATCAGATCAAGATTGTTGCCGAGGTGACATTGGTGTGGGTGCTGTTCGCCGACGCCAGCCGGGTACGGATCTCGGATCTGCGCGCTGATCACAGCCGGTATGTCCGGCTGCTGGCTGTGGGACTGCCGCTGGCGATCGCCTTCGGCGCAGTGACAGGGTTCGCTCTGCTCGATATCAGCCCTTGGTACGCCTTGCTGCTCGGAGCCGCGCTGGCACCGACCGATGCGGCCCTGGGATCAGCGGTGATGTCCGATCGGCGGGTCCCGCAGCGTGTGCGGCAGACGCTCAACGTCGAGAGTGGACTCAACGACGGGATCGCCACCCCTGTTGTGATCGTGGCACTGGCGGGCATCGCGGCAGATGCAGGGCTTGCTGGTCATCCTGGTCTCGAAGGTTCGTTACTAGCACTTCTCATCGGCGCCTGGCTGGGAGTAGGAATCGGCGCTGGTGGTGGCCTGCTGCTCCGACAAGCGAGTAGACGTGGTTGGAGCTCTGAGGAATTCGCCGGCCCGGCCGTACTGGCACTGTCGCTGTTGGCCTATGTGTGCGCCGTGCTGCTGGGCGCGAACGGCTTCGTCGCCGCATTCGTCGGAGGGTTCGCGTTCGGGATTTCCGCGGGCCGGGGCGGGGAGAAAGAGGTCTACTACGTCGAGCAGACCTGCGGTCTGTCATCCATGGTGTGTTGGCTGCTGTTCGGTGCGCTGGCAGTCCCAACGATGATGACAAGCCTGTCCTGGCAGGTCGTGGTCTACGCCATACTCAGCCTGACGGTCATCCGCATTCTGTCGGTTGCCATCTGCCTGCTGAGATCGGGCACGGATTGGCGCACCACCGCTTTCATCGGCTGGTTCGGTCCCCGCGGTCTTGCTTCAGTGGTCTTCGCCTTGATCGCGCTCGATGAGCTGCGGGATGTGCCGGGTCCACTACAGGCTGTTGTGGCCACGATCGGATTCACCGTGCTGCTGAGTGTGGTCGCTCACGGGCTCAGCGCCCATCCACTCGCCGGCAGGTACGGGGCGAGCCGTGATGCCTCGGAGCACAGGACGAGCGAACCCGAGCCGGTCGTGCGCCGCCTGGTGAGCAAGCCATGACGGTCTCCCTTGTGCTCACCCGATGCGGGTGACGCAGGATCACGGGAATCGATTCATCGTTGAGATCAACTGGTGTTCCTGAACGAAACGAGACCGGAATGTCGAGGGCTGCTACCTATGAAATTCGGGTCGACGGCGAGGTGCCAGGTGATGTGTTCGAGAACTTCGAAGGCCTCGTCCGGATCACACGATCGATGCACACGACACTGCGAGCCGACCTCGCGGACCCGGCTGCCCTCTACGGCTTGCTAACCGCGCTGCGCCGAGCGGGCCTTGTCCTGCTTGAGGTTCGGCGCGAACCGTGGGCGTCACAAGCTCAAGCGACGGATGCCGAAGGGCAACCTTCAAGCTAGGAGAACTCCTTTAAGTCAATGCCTCCGTAGACGGTTTCACCACGCCTGCAGGGCGATGTGGGCGAGGGTGGCCACCGACACGATGGCGCGGCGCCCGCGACGTTCCGAGTCCCACCGATCCAGCGGCCTTGGGAAGCTTGTGAGACCGAGAATGATCTTCGGATATGCTTTGTGTCCTGACCTTTCGGAACAGGGATCGCGTGACTACCGCGGAGAGCGTCTTCAGCAGCGAGGACGCAGAAGCCCCCCCAGCGCTGCAGCAGCTTGACCTATTACTGGAGACGAAGCTTCACCCGCCCCCAGTGCGGCGGAAGTGGTTGAGCCGCCCTCGACTCGTCGGAGAACTCGATCGGGCGACTGAACGCCCCGTGACCCTGGTTGCCGCTCCCGCGGGCTATGGAAAGACGACGGTTGTCGCCCAATGGCTCGACATGATGACCGATCGTTCGGTTGCCTGGGTGGGTCTCGACGCGGCTGACAACGATCCCGTCCGGCTATGGGTGCACGTTGCGACGGCTCTGGCGAGAGCGGGCCGTCCCATAGCCGACGACGTCGGCGAGCTCGTAAGCCTGAACAGCAACAAGATCACGACAAATGTGCTGCCCAAGATCATCAACTCGCTGGCTGCCCTCCCCCATCCCATCATGGTGATCTTGGATGACTTTCACTTCGTTCGCGCCGATGCCTGTCTCGAGCAGGTCGACTTCGTCATCGAGCACCTACCGGCGAATGCCGGAATGATGATCATCACCCGGGCCGATCCAGACCTGCATGTCGGCCGACTCCGCGTTGCCGGCAAGCTGGCTGAGATCCGAGCCGATCGTTTGTCCTTCGACGCCGGCGAAGCGTTTGCCATGTTGGCAGCCGAAGGGGTTCGGCTGTCCGAGACGGCTCAATCGGAGCTGATGGACCGAACGGAAGGATGGCCCGCGGGCCTCTACCTGGCGACCCTTTTGCTGGTGGGTCAAGATGACCCCGACCGAATCGTCCACCAGCTCAGCGGCGACAACCGGGTTATCGGCGACTATCTCACCGAGGAGGTCTTGAGCCGACATCCAGCTGGCATCCGCTCCTTCATCACCAGCATCTCGATACTTGAGCGCTTCTCCGCTCAGCTCTGCGACCACCTGTTGGAGACGACCGGCTCTAGCAACACGCTGCATGATCTCGAGCGATCGAATCTCTTCCTGATGGCACTTGATCCGGAGCGGCATTGGTTCCGGTTCCACCATTTGTTCGCGGCTGTCGCCCGCAGCGCACTCCAGGCCGAGGACCCGAACCGGGTGGCGATCCTCCACGACCGGGCGGCGGATTGGTTCGCTACGCATGGATTCACCGACGAGGCTGTCAGTCACGCCATAGCTGCGGGGTCCTGGGCCCGGGCTTCGCAGTTGTTACAGACCAACTGGATCCGTTACGTCGACGCCGGCCGTACTGCCACGGTCCAAAGTTGGCTGCAGGCCCTGCAGGCCCGCGAATCGGAGGCCGAGCCAGCGGTCTTGGTGACTGCTGCTTGGATGGCTCTGGCGACTGGCGACGAGGCGTCATTGAACCGACTGCTGTTTTTGCTGGCAGATATCCACGACGATGCCGCTCTACCCGACGGCGCCCGTTCGGTGGAGTCTGCGGTCGCAATAATTCGGGGAATTTCCGGCTTCGGCGGACCAGTGGACATGCTCACCGCGGCAATGCGGGCAGTGGAGTTGGAGACGGATGGAGACTCACCGTGGTTCGCGTTCGCATACTTCGCCCTGGGCCACGCTCACTATGTGAGGGGCAATCTCGACGCGGCAATGAGCGAACTGCCCAAGGCCGCTTACAGCACCGCCGCGTTTGCGCTCGTCAAGCAATTCGCACTATCGGTGATGGCCATGGTTCAGCGGGAGCAGGGAAACAGCGAGCGAAGTCACCAGTACGCGCTGGAAGCGATGGAGGTAGTGGAGGCTCAGTCAATGCGCGTGATGCCACAAGCATCCATGGCTTTCACGGCACTAGGCGAGAGTCAAGCCGCCACAGGAGATTTCGATGCCGCAATAGGTACTCTCAAGGAAGGTCTTGCCCTCCGCCGGAATACCGCTGAGCTGAGCCCGTGGCCCACAATCCACCATCTGCTGGCGATGAGTCGGGTAGAGGCGAACGCCGGCGAGCTGCAACAAGCCGAGCACCTGATCGATGAGGCGGCACAGCTGATGTCTCGATTCCCCGAAGGGATGGAGGCGATGCGGGGTCGACTTGCTGACGCGCGCTCGAGCCTTCGCCAACCGCGCTCGCCGGAGTCCGCGACCGAAACGCTGACCGCTCGCGAGTTGGAGGTGCTTCGCCAACTCCAAGGTCCGATGACCCTGGCCGAAATCGCCTCCGAACTGTATTTGTCACGCAACACTGTGAAGACGCATGCACAGGCCGTATATCGCAAGCTCGGTGCGAGCTCCCGGTCAGATGCTGTGCGCATCGGCCGCCGACGTTCGTTGATCTGAGTACGGTGTGTCCAGGCATCTCACCCGGGTGAGATGCGTGTTTGGGTGGGGCGAGTTCCAAGACCTTGTGGCGCAATAGTGCTGTCACCCGAAACGCGGACTTTGGAACATATGACGCAGGCACTTGCACGCTCGGCCTCGATTGACCGCGCGAGTCCGAGACAACCCGGCCTGCCGGAACACGCCGGACCGGTCGTCTTCCGGCGTCGGCTCGCTGAGCGGTTGTCGGTCGACAGTCAGGGTCTGCTGACGGCCGTCGAGGCGCCGATCGGCGCCGGCAAGACTCTGGGCGTCGGCAGTTGGGCGGCCCAGTCAGGATCAGCTGATGGTGTTCTGTGGCTCAATGCCGGCAGCCACGCAATTGATGCCCCAAACTTCTGGAGCCGGTTTCGCTCAGGCCTGATTGATGTAGGGGCCGGACCACTGCCGCCGGTTCCTCCGCCAGACAGCGCGGACTCACTATGGGCAGGCTGGCTGATCGCGTTCGCCGATGCCCTGCGTGTCGGAGGCAGCACATGGATTGTGGTGCTGGACGACTACCCGATTGGGCCAGTCAACTGGCTGGGCCAGCAAATCTCAGCTTTGCGCTCCCGGACCGGACGCGCTGTTCGACTGGTTCTGATATCTGCAGGCTCGGCAGCCTTCGATGTGCGGGGCCTACGGGTGGCCGGAGAGTTCTCCCGCATCGGCGCCGAAGAGCTGCGGATGGACGAGACTGAGGTAGCCGAGATGCTTGCCCTTCGCGGGGTGTCACCCGACGCATTCACCGTGTCATCCGTACGGGCCTGGTCGGACGGATGGGCGTACGGGGTGGATCTCGCGGCACATGCCCTTCAGACTTCACCCTGGCTGGAAGCAGTCGAAGGCTTGAATCTCGCGCTCGACCAGCTGCTGGATCGAGAGGTGCTGGCGCAGTTCCCAGCCGCCGGACGAGAACTCATCATCAGAACCAGCGTGGCAGCCGAGGTCACAGCTGGCATGGCCCGCAGGGTCATGGGTTCAGATGTCCATTTATCCCCGGGTCAGGTCGGGTGCCAGACAGGCTTCGTCGACATCCGACCGGACGGATCATTTCGATGCCACCCGCTGCTCCGGCGTTCCGCACTCCGCCGGCTCGACGAGCACTGGCCCGCACTGGCTCAGGAGGCTCGGCGAGCCGCCGCCGGGTGGTATCTGGAGAACGCTGAAGGATCCGCGGGCATCGAGCTCGCAGCCGAGGTGGGAGACTGGAGCTGGGTCGCCAGCGCGCTCGTAAGGTCACTGGCAGTGCCAAGCATTGTGCTCGGTGCCGCTAGCGGCATCATCGCCGGTGCCGCGGACAGAGACGACGTTTGCACGATTGAGCCGCTCATCGCCGCCGCAGCTGCCGTGCGACGGGGAAATCCTGATGAGGCCGAGGCTGCCTTGGCTCGAGCACGCGACCAGCTGGCCGGGGGTCGGGATCCGGAACTCGCCCGGCTGTTGAGTGAGTCCGTCGTCCGGATGGCGATGTCGAGGCAGCGTTCCGATTACGAGACGGGCCTTCACTGGCTTGCACACTGCCGACGGCTCGCCATCGAGCTCCCCCTTCCGCAGAAGCTGGCTGCTCCGGAGCTTCCACGAATTCTCGATGCATACGAGGGCGCATTCCTTCTGTGGAGTGGTGATCTCGACCGGGCCTTTGCTGTTCTTGAGCCCGCTGCTCATGCAGCGGCCGTCTCCGCTGCCGAGCAGTTTGCCGCTGCCGAATGCGCGGGGTTGTTGGCGTGGCTGGAGGCTCTGCGCGGGAACCTGACCTTGGCAGCGCGCCACACGGCGGAGGTGGTGAGGATCCGCCCCGCCGACGCCGACGAGGTCGGAGTCGGCTACGCCCAGCTCGCGGCCGCATGGGTTCACTTGGAGCGAGGCGAACTCGGCCAGGCCAGACAGCGCCTGGACCATGCCAACCACCGCGGCGAACGGGCCCACGAACCATGGCTCGCGGCCGGCCATCGCCTGGCGGCGGCTCGAGTGGAGACGGCCGCCGGCGAGCCCGACGCCGCACTACGGATGCTGGCGTCCGTCCGACGGATCCAGCCTTCGGCCGGCTGGCTTGCCGACCGGTTCACAGTGGCGGCCGCTGAGGCCCACCTCACCGCTGGCGACCCCCAGAGGGCTCTTGCAGTGCTGACTCCTGAGCCGACCCTGGCTTTCATCGAGGCTCGGGTGCTCGCGGCCGCAGCTCGCCGTGCCATCGGTGACAGGCGGGGCGCTCGGGCACTCTTGACTGCGGTGGAATACCGAGTGGCCGAGGCGCCGCTTCCGCTAGCTGTTCAACTGTGGAGTCTCAAAGCTCAGCTTGCGGTCGACGCCCGGGACAACGAGCGCGCCAAGTCTTTGGTCGGCCGAGCGCTGCGGACAGCGAGTCGCGAGGATCTGCGGTTGGCAATGTCTCTGATGAGGCCGTGGTTGACGGCCTTTGTCGACCGGATACCTGAACTGTCGCGGACCTATCGGAGCCTGGTGACCCCGATCACATCGACATCAGACCGTAGGACCATCGAGCCGGCCGGGTCGTCCGACGGCCTGCCCGAAGACGCTCTGCTCGAGCCGTTGACCGAACGTGAGCTACAAGTTTTGGAGCGGCTGGCATTCCTGTGCACGACCGAAGAGATCGCCACTGATCTCTTCGTATCGATGAACACGGTGAAGACACACATCAAGAGCCTTTTCCTCAAGCTGTCTGTCAACCGTCGAGCCGACGCCGTTCGTCGCGGACGTCGGCTCGGCCTGTGCTGACCGAGCGACGAAGGCATCCCCGACATACCCATCCCGCCAGCTCGATAGGCCTACGAATCTGACCTTCGGCTGGCTGGAGGGATGGAGTGGTTCCAGGTGCTAGATCCGTGATCAGGCGAGCACCTTGAGCTTGGCGCGCTCGTAGTCCTCAGCGGTGATCACACCGCTGTCTCGCAGTTCCGCCAGCTTGCGCAGCTCATCGGCTGGACTCGTTGTGCTGGCGGTCTCCTGCACGTAAGTACGGAAGCTTTCTTGCCGTTCGCGCGCTGCCTGCATCGCGCGCTGGTTCATTGAATTCCCGCGCGCGATCAGATAGATCAGAACGCCGAGCCACGGCAGGATCAACAGCAAGAACGTCCACAGGGCCTTGGCCCCACCCCCGAGCTCATGGTCGCGGAAAAGGTCGCTGAAAATGGAAATCAGCAACCAAATCCATGCCACCAAGAGCATGAACCAGAACGTCCAGACGATGACGTCCCAGAGACTGTCGAGCATAGCTTCCTCCTGAATCGTGCCGTGGCCACCACGGCGGATGACACGCCATCATTGCATGCAAGATCTGCCATCGGCTTGAAATCACCCGCCACGGGTGACTACTTTCAGGTCAAGCTTCGCGCGCTTCGCCGCCGTGTGCAGTGACGGCATATATCACCAGGATGCTCAAGGCCACCATGATTGCCGACCACAAGGGATTTGCCGCGAGGAACGCGAGGTTCGCGATGACACTGAGCCCGGCCACGACCACGGTCAGTGCTCGAGCCCAAGTGGCTCCGCGGAGCAGCGCAACCCCAGCAACCACCACGACGATGCCCAAGATCAAGTGGACCCAACCCCAGGTTGTGTAGCTCACTTCGAGCACCAGACCATCGCTGCGAACCAGGTAGTAATCATCCTTCATCAGTGCGACCAGCCCCGCGAGGGCGTGCGACGCACCCAGCAGCATCATCATGACGCTGGCGAACACGACCCACCCGACCCAGCCGGTGTACATCGTTTGAACGTCGGATCTGCGGCCGACGTCGGCTTTTGCCATGACCAGACTCCTTAGACTCGTAGCCTCAGCGGGCTTGCGTGAGCAGCATCATCTCCGGTTTAGCAGTTCGGATCACCTTTTGCGGTTGAATCCGCTCACCCGAGACGGGTGAAGCAGGGGCGGCAGAAACCGGGCAAGAGTGGCCCATGGTCGATCCGTCACAATCTCCAGATTCGGCGATCTATGAGATCCGGCTCGGAGGCGAGATCCCGATGAGCATGCGCGAGCAGTTTCCGGCTATGACTGTCTACCGCAGCCCGATCCAAACCATTCTGTACCGCGACGTGACTGATCTGACCGAACTCGATGTGCTGTTCGAAGGGCTCCAGTGCATGAGCCTGGTGCCGTCGGAAGTGCGAGCCTCGCTGCTGTCGAACCAATCTGATCTTCGAACCTCCGTTGGAGAGACTGACGATGACTGACTTGGGGTGGCCGGCGCTCGGACACCAGCCTGACCGGCAGTTCGGAATCGTCAGATCCTACGAAGTCCACGTCGACGGATTGCTCAGCCCTCCCCTACTGGGTTACCTGAGGTGGTCTCATCGCGTACAGCCCGAGCAGAGCGTCGTCCGCCTGCATGCGCGTCCAAATGAGCTCGACGACTACTTGCAGGCGTGCTCGGAACACGGGCTCACAATTGAGCGACTGACCCGCCTCGAGTCGGGGCCATGACTTTCTCAGCCTTGCGACAAGACTCGGAACGGGCCAAGCCTCAGGAAGAGCATCACGCCCACGAGCTTCTCCAGATCACGCGTCGCTTTGAGCGGACCCACGTCGACAGTATGGAACCCCATGTCCCGCGCGATCGCAAAAACCATCTCTTTCGCTGCCGGATCATCACCGGCGATCAACACTGAGGCGGCGATTCCGTCAACCGATGGCTCGGTCAGATGCCTCGCATGGACATGGTTCCAGCCCTTGAATACCCGCGCGCTCGGCAGCCGCTCCTGGATCAACTCCGCCGTCGACTTCCCTTTCAACGCCTCCCACTCACGCTTGTTGTAGGGATAGGACACGTCGATGACAACGGTCCCAGGCAATTCGCCGACCTGGCCGAGCGTCTCGTCCATCGCCTGCCACGGCACAGTGAGGATGACGACGTCGGCGTTCGCCCCGGCGTCCCTGTACGTCGCACCGCGTGCGGCGCCCGTCTTCGACGCGGTTGCGACCGCCTTATCCGGGTCACGCGAACCAACGACGACCTCGTGAGTCGGAGCGAGGGCCTGGGCGAATCCTCGGCCCATCCTCCCGGTGCCGATAATGGCGATCCTCACGCTCTCCCATGCTCCTCGCCGTACTGATTACGCCCTTCATAATTAAGTCGCATGAGAGGCCAGCAGGCCGGTAGAACGATCGAATCTATTGTCTGATTGTGAAAAGGGAGGGTATTGAGGTAAACATCAGCAGGGGACATCAGCTTGCGCTGCAAGTTCCTGCCTGAGTCAAGAGCTTCGGAGCCCGGCTGTCCGGCTTGGCTAAACCTAGGGTTAAGGAGTCCAGCATGCGAGTCAAGAAGCGCCTCAAGCGACGCGTCAAGAAAGGCATCAAGAGCGTCAAATCGGCACCGCCCGAGGCCTACGTTGGCGGCGCAAGCGTATTGGTGGGAAGCGCCGCAGTGGTGCTCCTCGCCACCACGAAGAGCGGCCGAGAGATACTCGCTCGTACGTCTCAGCTAGTCCTCCGCTCAGAACAGGACGAGCCGGAGTCCCCGGATTCCGACGTGCAGAAGGACGCACAAAAGAAGACGGCCAAGGACCACGACGTCGAGGATGAAGCAGAAGAGGACACCAACGGTGACGGCGAATCCGAGGTCACAGACCTGAAGCCACGCACTCAGCGACCGCCCAGCCCCAGGGAGGCGCCCGCCCCGCGGAAAGCCACCAACGCCTAGGCAATTAGGAGACTGGCCTGGTTCGCTTCAGTCAAGATCGTTCTGACGGGCAGCCTGCACACTGCCGACCTTCAACCAGCTGAGCCAGCACAAGCCGGTAACGATCGCGACTGTCGTGGCCATCAGCGCACCAGCGATGGCGAATACACCGATCTCGGAGACGACTGGGGTGTCAGGTTTGATCAGCCGCTCAGGCGCAAACGTCCAGCTGATTCCGAGCAGCCAGCCGACGGCGTTGAATCGGATCCACTGGCCGGCCGTTGGAAGGACTGTTCGAAGCAGCAGGAACTGAGCAGTAGGGATGGAAAACAGCAGGACCAGCGCGAGAACCACAGCAGACGGCCAGGCCACTCCGGACGGCAGGGAGATCCGTTGAACGTAGCTCGGAATCAGCCCGATCGACCATGCCACAACCGCCGCGATGCTCGTGGCCAAAGGCCACAGACGCACAACGCGTGAAGGCAGCTGTAATCGGGTCATGGCAATCGCCTGACCCCTGCCCACCAACGCCCCCTCGAGCGCGGCAGCACCGAGCACAAGTGCATAGTCGGACATGCGCCACACGTCCTGTGTTGCGGCCAGCGCAGCGGCTACCGTAAAGCCGGCCACCTGACCGGCGACGGTGCAGCCAACCCAGCGGCGAAAGAACCCTTCGCCGCCAGACGCGTACCGTGAGACGACCTCGATTCCCAGCCGCTCAGGTGCTGGTTGTGTCGCCTGCTCTGGCATCATCTGGCCACCACCAACCGAAAGTACCAAAGCTGTTCGACTGACACGGCCCATCTAGGAATTGCAGTTCGTCCCCGACATGCTTAGCTAACAACATGTGCAGATGGATGGCCTACTCCGGCGACCCGATCCTGGCCGAGGACCTGCTGTTCCGGCCGGTGCATTCGATCATTGACCAAAGCCTCCATTCCCGTCTGGGAGCCACCACGACCAACGGCGACGGCTTCGGAATCGGCTGGTACGGCGAGGCCGACGGGCCGGCAGTATTCAAAAGCATTGATCCGGCCTGGAACGATCAGAATCTGCGCGAGATCGCCGGCCGGATTCGCACACCGTTGCTGTTCGCCCACATCCGGGCGTCAACTGGAACGCCGGTACAGCGCTCCAATTGTCATCCGTTTCGACACGGCCGCTGGCTGTGGATGCACAACGGCGCAATTCGCGACTTCCACCGCGTAAAGCGTGAGCTGCTGATGGCGGTCGATCCGTCATTGTTTCCTGACATCGAAGGGTCTACTGACTCCGAACTGCTCTTTTTTTTGGCCCTCACCTTTGGCCTGACCGATGATCCCTTTGACGGGGTCGCGCGCGCTGTGGGCCTGGTGGAGAGGGTGGGGCTCGACAATGGCGTCGACTACCCCATGCAGGGAACAGTGGCAACCACCGATGGTCAATCCGTTTGGGTTTTCCGCTACTCCAGCGAAACTCAAAGCCGGTCGCTGTACTTCTCAACCGCTGTCTCGACGCTGCGTCAGCTGCACCCAGACATAGAGATGCTCCAAGGCTTGGGTGAGGAGACTCGCTTGGTGGTTTCCGAACCTCTCGGCGATCTTCCGGGGGCGTGGAACGAAATTCCCGAGTCATCAGCCGGTGTGATCCGTCCCGGGGCAGACGAGATCCGCCCTTTCCAGCCATTACTTCCTTGACCTTGGGATTGACGTTTAGACGAAATCCGTTCGGCCGAGTTTCGGTAGTCCACCTCGGACTGCCCTGATTTGGCACAATCTCGGACAGATCCTCGACACGATGAGGGAGGACAGCTAGCCGAGATGTCGAATCGCAATCCCCAGGTTGACGCCTGGTTCGCCGATCGCGACGGCCCTATGACCGAGGCTATGCAGTTGGCCCGGAAGTTGATCTTGGACGCGGATCCTCGAGTAGAGGAAACGATCAAGTGGAAAACGCCCACCTTCTCCTACAGTGGCAACATCGTCAGCTTCAACCCGTCCAAGAAGCTGGTCAGCTTGCTCTTCCACCGCGGCGCAGAGATTCCTGGCGAGTTTCCCTCCCTGGTCGGGGAGGGACAACTCGTTCGGGTAATGCGTTTCGCCGACAGTGCTGAAGTCGAAGCCGCCAAAGAGGAACTCCAGTCGGTCATTCGAGCGTGGTGCGAGAGCCGGTGATCATCCCTGGATCGGTGGCCGTGGTCAGCCTCGGATGAACTCCTCGACAAGATCACGAGCGTTGGAGTCGTCGTACTGAACCGGCGGGCTCTTCATGAAGTAGGAGCTTGCGGATAGCACCGGGCCGCCTCGGGCCGCCATTGCCAATGCCGCGGTCCTTCGCAATCTTGCAGGATCTAATGGCATCGATGATGATGATCCCGGCGGAGCTTGGCGAGTCCCACGCTTCGAGTTTGTACTCCAAGTGCACCGGCACATCGCCGAAACCCCGCCCTTCCAGCCGGACCAGCGCATGCTTGCGGTCGGCAAGGAATGGAACGTAGTCACTGGCACCGATGTGCACATCGGCATCGCGCATTTCGTGCGGAACCTGAGACGTGACAGCCTGGGTCTTGCTGATCTTCTTCGAGTGCAGCCGCGACCGTTCCAGCATGTTCTGGAGTCCATGTTTCCGCCGAAGTTCAGCTGATAGGTACGATCGAGCCGCCCTCCCCGATCCTCGAACAGCTTGGCCAGCACTCGGTGAGTGATCGTCGCGCCGACCTGGCTCTTGATGTCGTCACCGACGATCGGCACACCCGCGGATTCGAATTCAGCGGCCCAGGCAGGGTCGGACGCAATGGCAATGCATTGACAAATCCGACACCGGCATCGATCGCGCATTGGGCATAGAAAGCGTCCGCCTGTTCCGAGCCCACTGGCAAGTAGGACACCAGCGCGTCAGCCCCTACCACGACAATGGGCCACCCGGATCTCAGTCACGGCTGAACTGCAGCTGCCGCTGAAGAGCCGTCAGACGCGTCCCGCCAGGTCGACAAATTGGTAGCCCGCGGCCCGGTAGTCGTCGATGATCCCCGGCAAAGCGGCAACCGTTGAGCCACGGTAGCCACCGCCGTCGTGCATCAGGACGAGGGGATGTTCCTCCTTGAGCCCGCGCAACGCCCGCTTCCGCAGGATATCGGCGAACGTGACATCGCCGGGCCGCTGGCCCGACCAATCCCGGGTGTCGACTGACCACATCACGATCGACAAGCTCGCCTTTCGGCTGACCTCCGGGGCACCCTTGATGACCCCGCCGGGTGGGCGAAACAGGCACGCCTGCTGTCCGGTCGCTTCGGCAATTGCCTCGCCGGCTCGATCGATCTCCCTGGTCAAGGTCGAAGCCTTCCAGCCAGACGACCGGTTTGGCATGTCGTGTGACCAGCTGTGATTGCCAACCATGTGCCCCTCACCGACGATTGCCTGAAGCATCTCCGGCATCTGCGCGACCTCATGGCCCAGGACGAAGAACGTGGCGCGCACCTGCTTTTCACGCAGGATGTCGAGCACCTGGGGTGTGAACTCGCCTGGGCCGTCGTCGAAGGTCAGTGCCACCGTGGGTGCTGCGGGGTCTCCGCCGGCTATCGCGGGAGCGGCGGAGATCGGCTGACTCGCCGGTGTCGGACATAGCAGTTGGGCAGCGCTCGGCGGCGCAGAAGTCGCTGCTGCGGGCTGAGTTGCCGATTCAGCTGCCGCGGGCTGAGCTGTCGATCGATCGGTCGAACTCACCTCGGCTCTGCGACCAGTTCCCGCAACGGCACGGGTGATCATGACGACGATGAGGACGAGAATCAGGACGAGAATCACGGCGAACACGACAACCCGGTCCCAGTGCACCCGAAGCTGTCCGCCGTAAGGTGGCGGTTGACTCGCGACACCTGCTCGACGACTGGCCGTGGACACGCCCGGCGGTCGCGGCGGTGACGTGACGGCCATGGACTCATCCTGTCGCCAGCGCGCTCGACCGCCTGGAATTTCGAGGCGTGTCCTCGAACGGCAGTTACTCACCACCGTTTACAGCGTAAAAGTACTGGTCTGCAGCCGTTGACCGATGAAGCCGCACGACCTATCGTCAGTTAACAGAAATCACAGCAGCACCATGCGAGAAAGGGGGCGTCATGTCCGACGGCGACGGCTGGCTGCTTTTGGCCGCCGTTGCAGCGATCACGTTCGCCGGAGCAAGTGCTGTGCCGACAGGTAACTCAACGCTTGAAGACACCTTTCGAACGACAGGGCCGAACTCGACCATCAACTCAGCATCCGGGAGCAACATTCCGAGCGGCCCGTTGGCGGGTTGCCCGGGATTCATCGTCGGGCAGCGGACCGACGCTGGTATGACGCTCCGGGTTTACTACAGCCCGGAGTCTGGCGGTCTCAACTGCGTCTCGGGGACCCGCAACAGCGCCGTTGACTCCGATAGCTATCTGAGAACCGAAATTCGTCTGTCCAGCTACTCCGGTTCCTCATGGCCGTCGTACGCATACGCAACTGGCAGATTAGGCCAGGAGACCGTGAGCGGCGCCTACGTCACCGATGCGAACGACCTCTGTGTCAGCGCCAATGTCGCCTACTATCCCGGCGACGGAGCACCACCTCAGAGCATCAGCATGCGACAGTTCGCTTGCCGCTGATGTTGGTGTAGCGGGTCAAGATCAACTAGCGGCCGGTGCCCGCGTAGACCACGGCCTCCTCCGCAGTGTCGAGGCCGAACGCCGTGTGCGCCGCCGCCACTGCCCGATCGACGTCGTCTTGATCAACGACGACCGAGATTCGGATTTCGGAGGTGGAGATCATCTCGATGTTGACACCGACCTCGGCGAGCGCAGAGAAGAACCTGGCAGTGACCCCAGGGTGAGATCGCATGCCGACACCGACGACTGATACCTTGCCGATCCGGTCGTCGTAGAGCACGTCCTCGAAGCCCACATCGTCCTTGATCGCTGCCAGCGTGGCGATCGCAGCGCGGCCATCAGTGCTCGGCAGTGTGAACGAGATGTCGGTCCGAGCAGTCTGAGATGCCGAGACGTTCTGCACGATCATGTCGATGTTGATCTCGGTCGCGGCCACCGCCTCGAAAATCCGAGCCGCCTGGCCCACCTTGTCGGGCACACCCACGATCGTGATCTTGGCTTCGCTCCGATCATGGGCGACCCCGGAGATGATGGCCTGCTCCATTTCGCTTCCTTCCTCGAGCTCGGTGACCCAGGTGCCCGGTTTGGCGGTGAACGATGACCGGACATGCACTGGTACGTTCTCCCGGCGCGCGTATTCGACACAACGCAGGTGCAGGATCTTTGCCCCAGACGCTGCCATCTCGAGCATCTCCTCATAACTGATGTGCGGAATGCGACGGGCGCTGGGCACGATCCGCGGGTCGGCGGTGAACACTCCGTCCACATCGGTGTAGATCTCGCAATAGTCGGCACTCAGGGCTGCGGCGAGCGCGACCGCGGTCGTGTCGGATGCCCCGCGGCCCAGGGTGGTGACGTCCTTTGTGTCCTGGGCGACGCCCTGGAAGCCGGCGACGATCACGATGTCGTCCTGGTCAAGGGCCTTGGTGATCCGGCCGGGGGTGATGTCGATGATGCGGGCGTTGCCGTGAGTTCCGGTGGTGATGATCCCGGCCTGGGAACCGGTCAACGATCGAGCGTGCAGACCCTGATCATGAATAGCCATCGCCAGCAGGGCCGCGCTCATCCGCTCACCCGCGGTGAGCAGCATGTCCAGCTCGCGGGGTGGTGGCAGCGGTGACACCCGCAGCGCCAAGTCCATCAACTCGTCGGTGGTGTCGCCCATCGCTGAGATCACCACCACAACATCGTTGCCCTCTTGCTTGGTGGCCACGATCCTTTTGGCGACTCGTTTGATGCTGTCCGCGTCGGCGACGGACGAACCGCCGTACTTCTGCACAACGCGGCCCACACTTGCTCCTTACCCTCAGTTCGGCAGTCAACTCTAGGTCATCGGTATCGGAGCGCCGCGGGTTGAAATACTGGAGTGTATGACCGAGCCAGCCCGACCGGCAGAGCGGGATCCAATCGGGAGGAAGACCACCAGGATCGGCGATGCCGAGCGGGACAAGGCCACCGAGTTCCTGCGGGAACACCTGGCTGCCGGTCGTCTGGACGCGGACGAGTTCGACGAGAGGCTGACCCGGGCGCTCAATGCCAAGGTCGCTTCCGACCTGGACGCCCTGTTCACCGATCTTCCTGAGCCTCGGCCCGGCTCCTCGATCGTGCCGGCCGAACCGTTCCAGGCACCGCCGTGGCAGCCGCGGCAGCCGCCTGTTCCGGGTTCGCAGATAGCTGCCACTACCCCGGCCCAGCCGCCCGGCCACTTCAGCCGGAACTTCGCGATGATCACTGCGGTGACCTGGACTCTTGCGATTGTCTTCTGCTTCGCCACGGGCTGGCAGAACTGGTGGGTCCTGTTCATCCCGATCTTCATGTCCTGGGGAGTCAAACGGGCCCGGCCCTAGAGTGAGCCCGTGATGGAGATTCAATGGGGCATTGTCGGGCCGGGGCGCATCGCGAACTCGGTGATCGGCGACTTCAGACACGTACCGAATGCGCGACCTGTAGCCGTGGCCAGCCGGTCGCTCGAACGGGCACAGGCGTTTGCGGACAAGCACGGCCTGGAACGCGCATACGGGTCGTACGGAGAGCTGTTCGCCGACGACCAGGTCGACGCTGTCTACATCGCGACGCCGCATCCCCAGCATCTCTATCCGGCGCTCACAGCGATCAAGGCTGGAAAGGCAGTGCTGATCGAAAAGAGCTTCACGGCAACGGTTGCCGGGGCGGAGGAGATCGTACGAGCTGCCCGGTCCCAGCAGGTTTTTGTGATGGAGGCCATGTGGACCCGCTTCCAACCGGCGATCGTCGCAGCCCGCGAGCTGATCGCCGACGGCGCCATCGGCGAGGTCCGCCAGGTCTATGCGGACCTTGGAGTGGACCGGTCGTTCGATCCAAGCGACCGGCTGTTCAATCTTGATCTTGGTGGCGGCGCCATGCTCGACCTCGGCGTCTACGTGGTGTCGTTCGCGCAGCACTTCCTGGGCAACCCGGATCGGGTCGAGGTCAGTGGTTCGCTGGCGCCGACCGGCGTTGACCTCGAGGCGGGCATGCTCCTGAGTTATGAGGATGGCCGAGCCGCCGCGCTGCTCACTTCGCTGCGAAACCCAACGCCCGGCATGGCCCGAATCAACGGCACCCGCGGGTGGATCGAAGTGCCCCCGCGCTTCCACCATCCGACACACATTGTGCTGAAGCGCACAGGCGCGGATCCGGAGGTGATCAAGCGGCCGCCGAGGGGCACCGGCTACTCACATGAGCTGACCGAGGTCACCGAATGCGTCCTCGACGACCGAACTGAGAGCACGATCATGCCTCTGGAGGACACGTTGGCGGTCCAGCGAATCCTCAACTCCGCCTGCGAAGCTCTCGGCGTGCATCATCGCGAGGACGAATCCCTGGCTTACGCGTCGACGTAGCGGCGGCCCTCGAAAGCGCGTCCCAGCGTGACCTCATCGGCGTACTCCAAGTCGCCGCCCACCGGCAGGCCGCTGGCCAGCCGGCTGACCCGTACCCCGAGGGGGACCAGTAACCGGCTCAGGTAGGTTGCGGTCGCCTCGCCCTCGAGGTTGGGGTCCGTCGCAAGGATCACTTCGGTGACGGTGCCATCAGCCAGGCGAAGGCAGAGTTCTCTGATCTTCAGGTCGGCGGGACCCACGCCGTCGATGGGACTGATGGCTCCGCCAAGCACGTGATACCGGCCGCGGAACTCGCGGGTACGCTCCACGGCGACGACATCCTTGGGCTCTTCCACGACGCAGATGATCGTCTGGTCCCGGCGCGAATCGCGACAGATCCGGCACTGCGTGTCCTCCGCAACGTTGAAGCAGGTTTCGCAGAACTTCACCGTGTCCTTGACCAGCTTCAAAGTCGCGGCGAGCCGGAGTACGTCGTCAGGCTCGGCGGCCAGGATGTGAAAAGCAAGTCGTTGCGCACTTTTCGGCCCGATGCCCGGCAGCCGGCCGAGCTCGTCGATCAAGTCCTGGACAGGACCTTCGTACATGCCTGACCCGGCTTCGGCTCAGAAGGGTAGGCCGCCGCCGAAAGCACCCGCCAGCGGTCCCAGCTTGGCGGAGGCTAGCGCTTGGGCCCGGTCGGAGGCGTCACGCACGGCCGCCAAGATCAAGTCGGCAAGCATCTCGGTGTCTTCGGAGTCGACGGCTTCTGGCTTGATCGCCAAGCCGACAAGTTCTCCGGAGCCGGTCACCGTTGCGGTAACCATGTCGCCACCGGCGTTGCCCTCGACTCTCATCTCGGCCAGCTCCTGCTGGGCGGTCAACAGCTGTTGCTGCATGGCCTGCGCCTGGGCGAGCAGACCGGACATATCGCCTTCGGGAATCATGCGCGTTGGGCTCCTTTGAGATCAGTCTCCGACCAGCCTACGCACCGTGCTCCTCCTCGGCGATGATCTCCGCGCCGAGGTGGCGCTCCAATAGATCCGTCTCTGATGCCACAGGTTCGTCAAGATCCTGGTCCCCAAGAGTGGCGGCAGCATCACGATCGTCGATCGGCTCCTCCGCGATGACGGGCTCGGCTGGCCGCCCGGGGGTTTGCCTGGCCTGCTGGGGCTGCGCTGAAACGTCGACCATTGTCTGGATGTTGAAGTCCGCGCCCAAGACGACGATCAGCGCTTCCCGGAGGATGTCCTCGCTGCCACCGCGACCGAAGCTGTCTCTGGCGCCGGTGTTGGCCATGGCCAGGGTCAACGTCCCGTCGCGGACGTCGGCTACCTGGGCGTTCTGACTGAGCAGGATCCAGGTGAAGCGGCGCTTGCCCTTGACCTCCTCGAGCACTTCCGGCCACAGCCGGCGTACATCCGTCACGGAGAGCGTGGGAACGGGCGGCGGGCTTGTGCTCACCGGGGTGGAGCTTGTCGAATCTTCGGCCAAGTGGGCTGAGCGCGTCGAAGCCTCAGTGAAAGGCGCCGAGCCTGCCGACGCCTGCTTTTCGACGGGCTCAGGCCACGCTCGTTCGGGCCCAGGGCGGGTTTTCCTGGGCTCAGTAACACGGGCTGACCTTGCCGAGACCTCCGCACTCTCTGAGTCAGCCCGCGGTTGGTCTGAACCGACCACGCCGAGTCGGCGTTCCAGCCGATCGAGCCGGGCATGGATGCCACGGTCGTCCACATCGGCTCCGGGCAGCAAGACCCGGGCACACATCAGTTCCAGGTGCAACCGAGGGGCGGTCGTACCCCGCATCTCAGTCAGGCCGGTCGCGATCACCTCGGCGGCTCTGGTCAGCTCGCCGGGCCCGAGCGCCGCGGCCTGGGAGGACAGCCGCTCGGCCTGATCCGGGGCGACCTCCACCAAACCAGAGGTGAGCGCATCCGGAACCGCCGCGACCAGAACGAGGTCACGAAGCCGGCGCAACAAGTCCTCGGCGAACCGTCGCGGATCCTGCCCGACCTCGATCACCTTGTCTACGCAGGTAAAGGCGGCCCCGGCGTCACCGGCGGCAAAGGCGTCCACGAATTCGTCGAGCAACGAGTCTGGTGTGTAGCCAAGCAAGGCAGCCGCCTGCCGATAAGATACTCCCGACTCTTCAGCCGCGCCAAGAAGTTGATCAAGAACTGAAAGCGAGTCCCGGACAGACCCAGCACCGGAGCGGACCACCAGCGGCAGCACAGCCGGCTCCACCTGGATCCCTTCCGCGGCGCAGATCTTGGCGAGGTAGTCGGTGAGCAGGCGGGGTGGCACCAACCGGAACGGGTAGTGATGGGTCCGCGAGCGGATGGTACTGATCACCTTGTCGGGCTCGGTGGTGGCGAAGATGAATTTCACATGTGGCGGGGGCTCTTCGACGAGCTTCAACAGAGCATTGAAGCCGGCAGTGGTGACCATGTGCGCTTCGTCGACGATGTAGATCTTGTAGCGGCTGTTGACGGGGGCGAAGAAGGCTCGTTCGCGCAACTCACGCGCGTCGTCGACGCCGCCATGGCTGGCCGCGTCGATCTCGATCACATCTATGCTCCCGGGGCCGTTCCGGGCCAGGTCCTGGCAGGACTGGCACTTCCCGCAGGGCTCGGAGCGGGGGCCAAACTCACAATTGAGGGCCCTGGCCAGGATCCGGGCGGAGGTGGTCTTGCCGCAGCCGCGCGGACCGGAGAAGAGGTAAGCGTGATTGACCCGGTTATTGGCCAGGGCACGCTGAAGCGGCTGAGTGACATGGTCTTGGCCGATCACATCGGCGAACCTGTCCGGCCGGTACCTCCGGTACAGGGCCAGGGGTGCGGAGCGCCGTGCTGACGGCAGCGCCGAGTCCTCGAATAGCGCCTCCTCCTGGGTGTTGTCGGGCGATTCGAAGACCGGCTCCACGCATGCACCTTATGCCTCGTCACGGACAGTGATGGATCGCCGTCGAGGCCCAGGGCACAAGAATGGAGCGGTGGAGGTACGGATTGGCATCTCGGGGTGGACGTACCCTCCGTGGCGCGGCCGCTTCTATCCCAAGGGCCT
>Ga0126305_10000311_pt1 | contig 21385 bp, 15 predicted proteins | sample Plot26_FD_92536 | JGI IMG/M metagenome (GOLD analysis project Ga0126305, IMG submission 92536) | Serpentine soil microbial communities from UC McLaughlin Reserve, CA, USA - Plot26 | ecosystem: Environmental > Terrestrial > Soil > Grasslands | place: USA: UC McLaughlin Reserve, Lake County... | reverse complement strand
CGGCGGAGATCCTCGCCGACCTGCCACTTGGGACCGAGCGGGAGGACGCCGTCCTGCGCCATCGCGACGAGGTGAAGTCGATCCTCGACCGCGAGGATGATCGCCTGCTGGTCGTCGTCGGGCCGTGCAGCGTCCATGACCCGGAGGCGGCGACGGAGTACGCGCACCGGCTCAGTGCCAGGGCGGCGGAGCTGAGCGACGAGCTGTGCGTGGCGATGCGCGTCTACTTCGAGAAGCCGCGGACGACGACGGGCTGGAAGGGGCTGATCAACGACCCCCACCTCGATGACTCCGGCGACGTCAACACGGGCCTGCGCGTCTCGCGCGAGTTGCTGCTCCACATCCTCGACGTCGGCCTGCCGATCGGGGTCGAGTGGCTCGACCCGATCACGCCGCAGTACATCGCCGACTGCGTCGGCTGGGGGGCGATCGGGGCGCGTACCTCGGAGAGCCAGACGCACCGCCAGCTCGCCTCCGGCCTCTCGATGCCGATCGGGTTCAAGAACCGCACCGACGGCAACATCCAGGTCGCCGTCGACGCGGTGCGGGCGGCGGCCGCCTCGCACGCCTTCGCCGGGATCGACGACGCCGGCATGCCGGCGATCCTGCACACGACCGGCAACCCCGACTGCCACCTGATCCTCCGCGGCGGCCACGGCGAGCCCAACTACTACCCGCCCGAGGTCGAAGACGCGCTGGTCACCCTCGGCATCGCCGGGCTGCCCGAGCGTCTCGTCATCGACGCCTCCCACGACAACAGCGGCAAGGATCCCGAGAAGCAGTTCTTCGCCGCCGGCGACATCGCCGACCAGGTCGCCGACGGCAACAAGGCGATCGTCGGCGTGATGCTGGAGTCGTTCCTGGTCGAGGGGCGCCAGAACCTGGTCCCGGGCGAGGAGCTGACCTACGGGCAGTCGATCACCGACGCTTGCATCGATTGGGAGGACACCGCCTCCGCGCTGGAGCGGTTCGCCTCCGCGGTAGAGGCGCGCCGCGGTTCATGAGGCATATGACGGCCCCAGGCGTCGCCATGCTGCGTCCTCAGTCGCCCAAATAGCGCTGCTATTCGGGCTCCCTGCGTCCTTGCCTGGCAACGCCTGGGTCGCGTCATATGCTGGCCGAGACCATGACTCAGCCCCTTAAAATCGCTGTCCTCGGGGTGGGCCTGATCGGAGGCTCGATCGGGCTGGCCGCGCGGCAGCGCCTCGACGCCGAGGTGATCGGCTGCGGGCGCAGCCCCGAGCGGCTGCAGCGGGCGGTCGAGCTGGGGGCGATCGACCGCGCCGGCTCCCTGGTCGAGGCCTGCGCCGAGGCCGACCTCGTCTTCTGCGCCGGTCCGGTGGCGGCGCTGCGCGAGCAGGCGCGCGACGCGCTGGCCGCGAGCGGCCCCGAGGCGGTCGTCACCGACGTCGGCTCGACCAAGGGGGAGCTGGTCGCGGCGCTCGGCGAGGACGAGCGCTTCATCGGCGGCCACCCGCTCGCGGGTGCCGAGACCGCGGGAGTCGAGAACGCCCGCGCCGACCTCTTCGAGGGCGCGCGCTGGTACCTGACCCCGACAGAGCGCTCCAGCGGCCTCCTCTACGACCGCCTGCAGCGGGCGGTGACGGGTCTGGGGGCACGGCCGCAGGCGATCGACCCGCGCAGTCACGACCAGCTGATGGCGACGGTCAGCCACCTCCCGCACGTCCTCGCCAACGTCCTCGCTGCCGAGGCGGCGCAATCGCTGACGGAGGGCTCCGAGCGGCTGCCCGACGTCGGCCCGAGCTTCCGCGACGCGACCCGCGTCGCCGGCTCCAACCCGGCGATCTGGGCCGACATCTTCGCCAGCAACCGCGGGGCCGTCGCCGGGTCGGTCGACTCGGTGGCGGAGCGGCTGCGTGAGGCAGCGGAGTTGATCCGCAGCGGTGACCAAGAGGCCCTGGCGGCCTGGCACGGCGCCGCCGGCGAGGCCCGTCGCCGCATCCTCGAAGCAGAGTCGGAGGCGGGACCGCTGCGCGAGCTGCGAATCGTCGTCTCCAACAAGCCCGGGACGATCGCCGAGCTGGCGCTGGCGCTGGGAGAGGCAGGGGTCAACATCGAGGACATGGCCCTGCACCCGGCACCAGACATGACCTCCGGCGCCGTCTCCCTCTGGGTGGGGGGCGAAGAGCAGGCGCGCAAGGCGGAGAGCCTCGTCCGCGATCTCGGTCACACGGTCAGCGTGCTCGGCGCCGACGAGTCGTAGGGCCTCCACTAGGGTCGCGCCATGAGCCGAACCCGCTTCGCCCCAGCCGGACCCCTGCGCGGATCTCTGCGCCCGCCGTCGGACAAGTCGATCTCCCACCGGGCGGCATTGATCGCGGCGATGGGGGATGGGGAGACGACGATCGAGCGCTACCTCGACGCCGCCGACACCCGCTCGACGCTGGCGGCGGTCGAGGCGCTGGGCGCAGACGTCGGGGGCGACCCCGCCGGCGGGCTGCGCATCCGCGGCGTCGGTTTGCGCGGCGCCCGGCCGGCGACGATCGACGTCGGCAACGCCGGGACTCTGCTGCGCCTGCTGCCGGGCTGGTTGGCCGGTCAGGAGGGTGGAGCCTGGACGCTGGATGGCGACGAGTCGATCCGCCGTCGCCCGGTCGACCGGATCACGATCCCACTGCGTCGGATGGGCGCAAACCTGAGTGCCCGCGAGGAGCGCCTGCCGCCGCTCGAGGTGCAAGGGACGACGCTGCACGGGACCACCTACGAGATGCCGATCGCCAGCGCCCAGGTCAAGTCCTGCCTGCTCTTTGCCGGGTTGCTAGCGGGAGGCGAGACGCGAGTGCTGGAGCCGTTTCCGAGCCGAGACCACACGGAGCGGATGCTGGTGGCGGCCGGCGCGCCGCTCGAGCGCGTGGGCGAGGCGGTCGTGGTGCGGCCCGCCGAGTCCCTCGAGCCTGGGCCGATCCCGGTTCCCGCCGACATCTCCTCCGCCGCCTTCTTCGTCGTTGCGGCGTCGCTGGTCAAGGGAAGCGACATCGTCCTCAACGAGGTGAACGTCAATCCCACCCGCACCGGTCTGCTGACGATCCTCGAACGGATGGGGGCGAAGATCGAGCTCGAAGACGAGCACGAGGTCGGAGGCGAGGCGATCGCCCAGTTGCGAGTCCGCTCCCCCTCCCTTTCGGCCACCGAGGTCGGCGGCGCCGAGATCCCGCTGGCGATCGACGAGCTGCCGCTGGTCGCCCTCGCTGCCTGCTTTGCCGAAGGAACCACCGTCATCCGCGACGCCGAGGAGCTGCGCCGCAAGGAGTCGGACCGGATCGAGACCGTGACGGCGGCGCTGCGCGCGCTCGGCGGTCACGTCGAAGCGACCGAGGATGGGATGGTCATCGAGGGCTCCGGCGGTCTGCGGGGCGGCTCGATCGACTCCCACGGCGACCACCGGATCGCGATGCTCGGCGCCGTCGCCGGCCTCGCCTCCCGCGAGGGCGTGGAGGTCCACGGCATGGAGGCCGCGGCCGTCAGCTATCCCGGCTTCGAGGCGGACCTGGCCTCCCTCACCTCCCCCTGACGTCGTTTCCAGACTTTTGGTTCCTATGGGGGCCAAAACTCTGGAAACGACGCGGTCAATACGCTGCCGTCATGGTGATCGCGATCGACGGGCCCGCCGGGGCCGGGAAGTCAACGGTCGCGCGCGCCGTCGCCGGCGAGCTCGGCTTTACCTACCTCGACTCCGGGGCGATGTACCGCTGCGTTGCGCTGGCGGCGCTGTGGGATGGGGCCGACGTGGATGACGGCGAGACCCTGGGCGAGCTGGCCGAGGGGCTGGAGATCGGCTTCGACGGCCCCCGCGTCCTCCTCGGCGGGCGCGACGTCAGCGGCGAGATCCGCACCCCGGAGGTCAGCGGCGTTTCATCCCGCGTCTCCGTCCATCCCCGGGTGCGCGCCGCGCTGGTCGCGCGCCAGCGCCACCTGGTCGAGGCGGCCGACTACGTCGCTGAGGGACGGGACATCGGCACCGTCGTCCGCCCCGAGGCGCCGCTGAAGATCTTCCTCACCGCCAGCGACGAGGAGCGGGCGCGACGGCGGGCGGCCGAGACCGGGGAGGACGTCGAGGCGGTGCTGGAGGCGCAGCGCCGGCGCGATGCCCGGGATACCGAGCGCGAGCACGGGGCGCTGCGCGCCGCCGACGATGCGGTCGAGCTCGATACGACCGGGATGAGCCTCGACGAGGTCGTCGCGCGGGTCGTCGCCCTGGCGCGGGAGCGGGGCCTGGCATGAGCCTTCCCACCGTCGCCGTCGTCGGCTTCCCCAACGTCGGCAAGAGCACCCTCGTCAACCGCCTCGTCGGCGGCAGCGAGGCCGTCACCTCGCCCGAGCCGGGCGTCACCCGCGACCGCAAGCGGCTGGCGACCGAATGGAACGGGGTCGCCTTCGAGCTCGTCGACACCGGCGGCATCGACCTCGGCGACGAGGCCGAGCTGGCGCGCGACGTGCAGGCGCAGGCGCGGGTGGCGATCTCTGAAGCCGATGCGATCCTGCTCGTCGTCGACGGCCGTGCCGGCCTTCGGGCCGGCGACGCCGAGCTGGCGAAGACGCTGCGCGGTGCCCCGGTCCCCGTCCTCGCCGTCGTCAACAAGGCCGACCGCGCCGACGATTACGCGATCGCTGCCGAGTTCCACGCCCTCGGCCTCGGCGACCCGCTTCCCGTCTCCTCCACCCACGGCCTCGGCACCGGCGACCTCCTCGACGCGATCGTCGTTGCCCTCGGGGAGCGGGAGCCGCAGGACGACGACGACGAAACGGTTCGCGTTGCCGTGATCGGCCGCCCCAACGTCGGCAAGTCCTCGCTCGTCAACGCCTTCCTCGGCTCCGACCGGGTGATCGTCTCCGACATCGCCGGCACCACCCGCGACGCGATCGACACCCGGCTCGAGGTCGACGGCCGCCCGGTCGTCCTGGTCGATACGGCCGGCCTGCGGCGACGCTCCAAGGTCGCGGGGACGGTCGATTACTACGCGCAGCTGCGCTCCGAACGGGCGGTGGACCGCGCCGACGTCGCGATCGTCGTCTGCGACGCCGTCGAGGGGGTCACCGCCGAGGACCTGCGTGCGGCCGAGCTGGCGATGAAAGCCGGCTGCGCCACCCTCCTGGTACTCAACAAGTGGGACATCAGCGAGGCCGACATCGACGATGCCCGCGCCCGGGTGGAGCGGAAACTGCGGCTGCGCCCGGCCGTGATCACGGTCTCGGCCAAGCATGGCCGCAACGTCGGCGCGCTGCTTCCGCGGGCCCTGCAGCTGGCCGACAAGGCGGCCGAGCGGGTGCCGACGCCGGAGCTGAACCGCTTCCTCGCCGACACCGTCGCCAAGAACCCGCCGCCGTCCCGCCGCAACAAGCGGTTGCGGCTCTACTACGCCGCGCAGGTGGGGGAGAGCCCGCCGCGGGTCGCGATCCAGGTCAACGACCGGCGGCTGATTACCCGCGATTGGGCCTATTACCTGGAGAACCGGATGCGCGAGACCTACGAGCTGGAGGGCGTCCCGCTGATCATCGACTTCGTCCCGGCATCCGGTCGCCGTCGCTACGGCGATTAACTCCGCCACCGGACAAAATTCCTCTACGCTTCCCCGCATGCCTACTTCCAAGCCGCTCGCCGAGGGCGAGTACCTCTTCACGTCGGAGTCAGTCACCGAGGGCCACCCGGACAAGGTCGCCGACCAGATCTCCGACGGCGTCCTCGACGCGATCATGCGCGAGGACCCGGGCGGCCGCGTCGCCTGCGAGACGCTCGTGAACACCGGGATGGCGGTTGTCTCGGGGGAGATCTCCACCAGCGCCCATCTCAACATCCCGGACATCGTCCGCGACACTGTGCGGGCCATCGGCTACCAGGGCGGCAGCTACGGCTACGACTGCGACCACATTTCGGTCATCGTCTCGATCGACGAGCAGTCGCCTGACATCGCACAGGGCGTCGACCAGGCTTACGAGACCCGGGTCGATCCCTCAGACGACGACGAGCTCGACGTCGCCGGGGCCGGCGACCAGGGAATGATGTTCGGCTACGCCAGCGACGAGACCGAGGCGCTGATGCCGATGCCGGTCCACATCGCCCACCGTCTGGCAGAACGGCTGGCGGCGGTGCGTAAGGACGGCTCGATGGGCTACCTCGGCCCCGACGGCAAGACCCAGGTCACCGTCCGCTACGCCGACGGCCGCCCCGTCGCCGTCGAAAAGCTTCTGATCTCGACCCAGCACGACGAGGGCATCGACTCCCAGAGCCAGATCAAGCCGGAGCTGTGGGAGAACATCGTCCTCCCGGTCCTCCAGGCCGAGGTCCCCGGCCGCTTCGACGAGGCCGAGCTGCAGGGCGAGTTCCTCGTCAATCCGACCGGCAAGTTCGTGATCGGCGGCCCGGTCGGCGACGCCGGCCTCACCGGCCGCAAGATCATCGTCGACACCTACGGGGGCATGGCCCGCCACGGCGGCGGCGCATTCTCCGGCAAGGACCCGTCCAAGGTCGACCGCTCCGCCGCCTACGCCGCCCGTCACGTGGCGAAGAACGTCGTCGCCGCCGGCCTCGCGCAGCGCTGCGAGGTCCAGGTCGCCTACGCGATCGGCGTCGCCCACCCGGTCAGCCTGATGGTGGAGACCTTCGGCACCGGCAAGCTCCCCGACTCCCAGATCTCCCGGTTGGTGGAGAGCGAGTTCGACATGCGCCCCGGCGCCTTCCGCGAGTCCCTCGACCTCCACCGCCCGATCTTCCAGAAGACCGCCGCCTACGGCCACTTCGGCCGCCAGAACGACGACTTCACCTGGGAGAAGACCGACCGAGCGGACGCGTTGCGCGCCGCCGCCGGCGCCGAGACCGCCGCCGCGTAGCTGGTAGTCCCGGCGTCAGCCGGAAAACGGGCGAACAACTGGCTGGGTAGGGGGCGAGACGACTGCGTCTCCGAACTTTTCCTCGCTATGGCGAGGACAACCTCGGAAGGGCTAACTGGGTCCCGGCGGCTGGGCCTCGCCCAGCCCGTGCGTCCCGCCCGACGCCACCACGGTCGCTTTGTCGACCGCTTCGACGACCTCGCCCGGATTCGCAACCCCGTTGAAGACGAAGTTGTAGTCGTCGGTCGCGGCGGTGTCGAAGTCGACATCGCCAATCTGCATCAGGCGCTGGTAGACGCTTTGGCGGTAGTTGACGTTCTGGACCCGCTCCAGCCGGGTCTCCTGGACCTCTTTGGAGATGATCCCGCGCTTGATGTTGAGGCGCCGGTCGGTGATCGTGTACGTCGTCGCCACCCGTTTGACGAACCCGATCACCAGGGTCAGCGCGAGGATGACGAGGATGACGATGAAGGTCGTCGCCCCGCCGTCGATCAGGTTGGCGATGATCCCCAGGACCACAGCGACGAGAACGCCTTTGAGGTAGAAGCCGAGGATCGCCCGCCAGGAGGGATGTCCCTCGAAGAGGACGTGCTCCCCGGGGTGGAGGTTGAGGGTCACGCGGGCCAGGATATGGCCTCAATCGGCGGCCGCGCAACGGAAGCGGCCGACAGTGCGGGAACTCTGCGCGGGGACATCGTCGCTCGCCCATAACCTCGGTCGATGGCAATTTTGCGGGTCGAGCCGCTGACCACCGCCCGCGCTCTGCGCGGTCCCTTCGACTACCGCCGCCCCGAGGCGATGGCGGAGGTTGGCGTCGGCAGCGTCGTCCGGGTGCCATTCGGGCCGCGGCGGCTGCTCGGCGTCGTGGTCGAGGTCGCCGAGGCATCGGAGCTGCCGCCCGAGCGCCTTGCCGAGCCGATCGAGGCGCTCGAGGCGGGGGCGACGCCGGAGTTGGTCCGCCTGGGACTTTGGGTCGCCCGCGAGTACTGCTCGACGCCCTCGCGCGGCCTGCAGCTGGTGCTGCCGCCGGGCACTGGGACGGGGAGCGCCGGGCGGACCGTGCGCACGAAGACCGAGCTGCGGGCGGCGATCCTCCCGGCGGGTGAGGCGGCGCTCGAGGACGGTGGGCGCCTCGGTGCCAAACAGCGGGCGGTGCTGGAGGCGCTGCGGGCGGGGGAGATGTCCTCGGGCGAGCTTGCGACGGCGGTCGGCGCCGACCGACAGACCCTGCGTCGGCTGGAGGGACGCGGCCTCGTCTCCACCCGCAGCGCCACGGTGCGTCGGATTCCCGGCGAGCCCGGGCTGTCCGGCGCCCCGGCCGCTCCCGAGCTATTGCCCGAGCAGGCCGAGGCGGTCGCGGCGATCGTCGCCGTCCTCGACGGCGAGGCCGGCTCCGAGCGCAAGATGCTGCTCCACGGCGTCACCGGCTCCGGCAAGACCGAGGTCTACCTGGCCGCGGTCGAGGCGGCGCTCGAGCGCGGCAAGGGCGCGATCGTCCTCGTCCCCGAGATCGGGTTGGCGCCGCAGGCCGTCGCCCGCTTCCGTGCCCGTCTCGGCGATCGCTTCGCCGTCCTCCACTCCGCCCTTTCGGCGGGAGAGCGCTACGACGAGTGGCGCCGCCTGCGCAGCGGCGAAGCCAGCGTCTGCGTCGGCCCCCGCTCGGCCGTCTTCGCCCCCGTCCGCGACCTCGGACTGATCGTCATCGACGAGGAGCACGACGCCTCCTACAAGCAAGAGGGCGACCCCACCTACGACGCTCGCGCCGTCGCCCGCAAACGCGCCGCCGACACCGGCGCCGTGGTGGTGGCCGGGACCGCGACCCCGCGGCCGGAGAGCTGGTTGGAGCTGCCGCGCCTGGAGCTGCCGCGCCGGGTCGACGGTCGCCGCATGCCGCCGGTCCAGCTCGTCGACATGCGCGAGGCCGACCCACGCTCGGGCCCGGTCCACGCCGAGACCTGGGAGGCGCTGGAAGGGGTCCGCGCCGCCGGCGCCAAGGCGATCGTGATGATCAACCGCCGCGGCTTCGCGCCCTGGCTGACCTGCCGCTCCTGCGGCCACCACTGGGGCTGTCCCAACTGCGACGTCTCCCTGATCGTCCACCGCCACAGCGGCCGCCTCGTCTGCCACCACTGCGCCCACTCCGAGCCGCAGCCGCGCGCCTGTCCGGAGTGCGGCTCGACGACGCTCTCGCAGGCCGGTGCCGGGACCGAGCGGATCGAGGAGGTGCTGCGCGAGCGGCTGGCGCCGATGCCGGTGCTGCGGCTGGACTCCGACACCGCCGCCGAACGCGGTGCCCACGCCCGCATCCTCGCCCGCTTCGACGAAGCGCCGAGCGCCGTCCTCGTCGGCACCCAGATGGTCGCCAAGGGCCACGACTTCCCCGAGGTCACCCTCAGCGCGATCCTCGACGCCGACGCGACCCTGCGCTTCCCCGACTTCCGCGCCGAGGAGCGCACCTTCGCGATGGTCGCCCAGCTCGCCGGCCGCTCCGGCCGCGGCGAGGCCGGGGGAGAGGTGATCGTGCAGACGCTGGCTCCGAACGCCGCCAGCATCGAGCACGCGGCGCGCCACGATTCCGCCGGCTTCCTCGAGCTGGAGCTGGAGCGACGCGAGGTGCTGCGCTACCCGCCTTTCTCGCACCTGGCGCGGGTCAACTTCGCCTCCGAAGACGAGGGGAAGGTGGACGAGGCGGCGAGGGCGGTGGCGCGGGATCTGCGGCTGGCGTTGCCAAAGGGGTCGGAGCTGCTGGGGCCGGCGCCGATGTTCCGGGCGCGCAACAGGTACCGGCGGCGGATCCTGATCAAGGCGGAGGACCGGTCGGGGACGATTGCGGCGATGGGGGAGGTCGTCGAACGGAAGGTCGGGGACCGCTCACTGAAGGACGTCGCGATCGGCGTCGACATCGACCCGCAGTAGGGGTGGTGGGGGAGGGGCGGGCACCCCCTCTGCCAAAGACCGTCGCGCAGCTGATCGGATTTATGGTTCAGGCGTGGCTTCTCGAGCCTTTGTCAGAGGGGGTACCGGCCCCTCCTGCGACAGTTTCTGGAGGACGGCGTCCGCTAGGCGGGGGGAGGCGGTCGGGTGGGTGTTCAGATAGAGGTTGGGCTCGATTAGCTCTAGCTCGATCAGGGCGGGGTTGCCGTTGAGGTCGGTGACGAGGTCGACGCGGGCGTAGGGGGGCAGATCGCCGAGTTGGGTGAGGGCTTGTTCGGCGACCTCACGCTGGGTGCCGTTAGGTGTCGTTGCCTCGACGGTGCCGCCCCAGATGGATTGGACGCGGAAGTCGCCCTCGGCCGGGCGCTTGCGGACGGCGTGGGTGAAGTTGCCGTCGATGTAGATGAGGGAGGTCTCGCCTTGCTCTTCCAGTGAGGGAAGGAAGGGTTGGACCATCGCGTCGTGGCGGGTCAGGACAGTCGTCAGTGCCTCCTGGGCGCCGGCCTCCCCGGCCCGCACCCGGCGCAGGTTCTTCGCCCCCAGATCGACGACTGGCTTGATCACCGCTTCCCCCCAGCCTTCGCGGCCGAGGAGTGCCTCGACGTCGGTGCTCGACCCTCGATCCACCCATACGGTCGGCACCGTCGGCACGCCCGCCTCGCTCAACTCCCGCAGGTAGGTCTTCTCGCTGTTCCAGGCGATCAGGTCGGGCGGGTTGTGGAGAGTGGTCGCGCCTGCGACCTCTCGGGTCCAGGCGAGGAACTGCTCGTGCTTCTCGTGGTAGTCCCAGGTCGAGCGGACGAGGCAGAGGTCGAAGCTCTCCCACTGCGTTCCCTCCTCGTCCCAGACGACCGACCGCGCCTCGGCCCCGCGCGCTTCCAGTGCCTCGCGGAGCAGGCGGTCGTCGACCTTCAGGTCCTCGTACCCGGCGCAGGTGGCGATCGCGATCCGCGGTCGGCTCTTGCTCATACGCAGGAAGTATCAGAACGGTGGCGATATTTAGACTCAGGCCGATGAGCGACGAGGTGAAGACGGAGGAGCGCGAGGCCGAGGAGCACCGGCTCGAAGTCGAGATGCTGGAGCGGCGGGAAGCCGCGCTCGCGCACGTCGTCCAGTTCGGCGACCCGGTTCTCAAGAGCAAGGCCTCGCCCGTCACCAGCTTCGGGCCGGAGCTGCGCTCTGAGGTCGAGCGGATGTTCGGGATCATGCAGGACGGCCTCGGGATCGGGCTCGCGGCGACCCAGCTCGGCGCCCTGCGGCGGCTGCTGGTCTTCCAGGCCGGTCCGGAGAGCGAGCCGACCGCACTGATCAACCCCGAGGTCGAGTACCTCTCCGACGAGATCGCCGTCGCCGAGGAGGGCTGCCTCAGCCTGCCGCGGGTGACGATGGACGTCGAGCGCCCGCTCTACGCGCGCTTCAGCGGCCGCGACGTCGAAGGTGCGCCGATCGCGATCGAGGCCGCCGGCCTCGAGGCGCGGGTGCTGCAGCACGAGATCGACCACCTCGACGGCGTCCTGATCCTCGATCGCACCGTCCGCGAGCAGCGCAAGGCGGCACTGCGGGCTCTGCGCGAGGGCACCGGCTACAGCCCCTCTTCTGAGGAAGAGATCGACGAAGAGGGCGAGCTGCGCGAGCCTCGCACCGACGCGTGAGGACCGCCTACCTCGGGACCTCGGACTTCGCCGCGACCGTTCTGCGGCGCCTGGCCAACTCGCCGCATCGCCCGGCGCTGGTGGTGACGCCGCCGGACCGCCGCCAGGGCCGCGGCCGCAAGGTGAAGCCGCCGCCCGCCGCCCTCGCCGCGCAGGAGCTTGACCTGGAGCTGCTGCAGGCAGAGAACGTCAACGAGGAGGCGGCGCTGGAGCGGATCCGGGCGGCGCAGCCCGAGGCGGTGGTTGTCTGCGCCTTCGGCCAGCTGATCCGCGAGCCGCTGCTCTCCGAGTTCCCGATCCTCAACGTGCACCCTTCGCTGCTGCCGCGCTGGCGCGGCGCTGCCCCGATCGAGCGGGCGATCATGGCCGGGGACGAGCGCACCGGCGTCTGCATCATGCGCCTCACCGAGGGACTCGACTCGGGCCCCGTCGCCCTCCGCGAGGAGCTGGCGATCTCGCCTGGGGAGGACTTCGAGTCCCTCTCGACGCGCCTCGCCGAGCTCGGCGGTGAGCTGCTCGTCCGCGCCCTCGACCTCCAGGCCGAAGGCGGGCTCGAGTTCACCGAGCAGGACGAGGTCGGCGTCACCTACGCGGAGAAGATCGAGTCAGAGGAGCGCCGCCTTGACCCGGAGCGCCCGGCAGTCGAGCTGGCGGCCAAGGTCCGTGCCCTCAACCCGCACGTCGGCACCTACTTCGAGCTCCCGGATGGCGAACGCCTCGGCGTCAAGCGCGTCGCCGCTGCGGCCGAGGCGCAGCTTGCGGCGGGCGAGTTGGCAGAGCGCGACGGCACACTCTTGCTCGGAACGAGCGAGGGCGCGCTGCGGCTGGAGCTGGTCCAGCCGCCCGGCGGCAAGGCGATGGTCGCCGACGCCTACCTGCGCGGCCACCCGCTGCCGGGCTCGTGAGCGCCGGCGAGGCGGCCGCCTCCGGCCGCGTCTCCCCGGCGCGCGCTCTCGCTTTCGCGACGATCCGCGCCACCTTCGAGGACGACGCCTTCACCGAGCGCGTCTTCCGCGCCGAGGCGGACCGCCTCGGCCTCGCCGGCCGCAACCGCGCCCAAGCCCAGCGCCTCTCCTACGGCGCCGTCCAGCGCCGCGGAACCAGCGACGTCGCGATCGAACGCCTCGCCAAACGCTCGACCCGATTGCTCGACCCGCCGGTGCTGGCGGCCCTGCGGCTCGGCCTCTACGAGCTCCTCTTCGCCGACGCCACCCCCGACCACGCCGCCGTCGACCAGGCGGTCGAGCTGACCAAGGCGGGCGGCGCCGCCCATGCCTCGGGCTTCGTCAACGCCGTCCTGCGCCGGGCGATCCGCGAGCGCGCGCGGCTGGTCGCGCAACTGCTGGAGAACGATGCCGACCCGGCCGGCGCCGCGGTTGCCGATTCGGTGCCGAAATGGCTGGCCGAGATGTGGTGGGAGGAGCTGGGCGCCGACGCCGCGCGCACGGCCCTCGCTGCCTGCAACCAGCCGGCCGAGGTGGCGATGCGGGTCAACCTCCTGCGCAATGACCGCGACGCGGTGCTGACGCGGCTGCGGGAGGCCGGGGTGGAGGCGCAACCGGCGGAGGCGTCGTGGCCGCTCGCCGCGCCCGAGTCGATCGTCATCGCGGGACGTACCGGTGACGCGGTCCCCGCGGCCATCGCCGCCGGCGAGCTGACCCCGCAGAGCCGCGGCTCTGCGGCGGCGGTAGAGGTGCTCGAACCGCAGGGGGAGGAGCAGGTCCTCGACCTCTGCGCCGGCCCGGGGATCAAGACCGGGCAGATCGCCGAGCGGATGGGCGACCGCGGCGTCGTCATCTCGGTCGAGCTAGACCCGGCCCGGGCCGGCGAAGTCGCCGCCCAGGCGACCCGCCTCGGCCTCCGCAGCATCACCGTGCTCGAGGAGGACGCGCGCAAGGCGGGCCCGGCCGAAGGGTTCGACCGCGTCCTCCTCGATGCCCCCTGCTCTGACCTCGGCACCCTCGCCTCGCGGCCGGACGCGCGCTGGCGCAAGTCGCCGAAGACGATCGGGCGGCTGACCGAGATCCAGGACGGGCTGCTGCTCGCGGCGGCCAAGGCGCTGCGGCCGGGCGGCACCCTCGTCTACTCGACCTGCACGATCTCCCGCCGCGAGAACGAGGATCGGATCGCTGCCCTGCTCCGCGCCTCGCAGATGGGCGAGGCGCCGCCGCTCGACCTCGATGACCTCGGCGCCCGCGCCCCGGAGCTCGCCGCGCCAGGCGAGCGCCGCTGCCTGCAGCTGCGGCCCGACCGCGACCGCACCACCGGCTTCTTCATCGCCCGGCTAACCAGAACGGCGTAGCGAAACTTTTGCTCGGGGCGCTGGTTCTCGCTACGCCTGCACGACCAGGCATGATTAGCCGATGAGCGAAGCCGACCAGTCAAGCCCGGCGGACTCCAATCCGCTGAACCGCGCCGCCTGCCCGAAGTGCGGGGAGCCGTGGCTGCGCCCGACCCAGCTGCCGGGCCGCCTGCGCTGCGTCAACTGCCTCAGCCGCTTCGAACTCGTCTCCCAGTGCCCCAACTGCGGCGAGCACCAGACGATCGCCCGGATGAGCCACACCGCCGACATGGAATGCCAGTCCTGCGGCTCATCGATGCTTCGGGAGGCTTGAGAAGAGCGACCGTCCACCTTTTGGTATTCCGAAAGTTTCAAAAGGTGTAGAAATCCTGCGATGACGATTGACGTCAGGGGACCGGACCAGATCCAGGTAGTCGGTGAGAGTTTCTATCGTCCGGCTCTGCGGGAGCTCGCTGAGGCCCGCATGGGACAAGGGGTCGGCCGTGTCTTCGATGCCGTTCTCGAATGCGATCGGGAGAACCCGTACGACCACAACGCGGTGAAGGTCCTGATCGAAGGGCGGCACGTCGGCCACCTCCCGCGGGAGCTGGCGGCCCTGGTGGCGGATCGCATCGCCGAGTTGACCTCCCTCAACGGAGAGGTGACCTGCATCGCCGAAATACGGGGATCGGATTCGGAGTTCGGCCAAGGTGTGGTGCTCGGGGTCGCCTTCGGTCAACTGGGACTGGTCGCCGAGGAGGACGGCCTCCCAGACGACGTTGAGGAATTCGCACCGTCCACCGAAACCGCCGGGCCGTCAGGGCCTCCTCGGACTGCAGGGGCGCAGGCGGATTCCCCTCGCCGAACGAAGATTGAACGTGCGGTCGAGGACTGGAAGTCAGAGCTGATCGACCTGACGGCACGAAACCGCCTCCTCTACATGAGGGACCTCCGCACCGGCACCCTCGGTTTTGATTCAGCCGCACGGGATGTACTGATGCAGCTGGTCGCCGGCAAACGGGTTGCCCTCTCGAAGCTAGTCTCCAGAACTCGGCTGCCGGAGGCACCGGGCTCGAAACTAACTCCGTTCGAAGACGCGGTCCGGCGAATGCGCGCGATAGTCCGCACCGCGCGCTCCTACGAGGAAGAGCGAGGAGTGCGGACGCTGTTCCTCGCCTGTGGGGTTGCGACCTGGCGGAGCGATCGCGCAAGCAGAGCGCCGGCCGCTCCTGTCCTCCTGGTTCCGCTCGAGATCCGCGCACGGGGCGCGAGCCAGCAGGACTTCGATCTCAGTCTGGCCGGCGACCTCGAGGTCAACCCGACCCTGCTGCACGTTTTGAGGGTCGAATTCAACCTCGAGATCGACGACCACGAGCTCTATGAGCACGCGGACATGGAAGGAGTGATCGACACCCCCGAGGAGCTACACCTCGCTTATGACTGGCTGAGCCAAAAATGCGCGACGGTTCCCGACTGGGCGATCGCCGATCGCTTCGTCCTCGGCAACTTTTGGTACGCCAAGCTGCCCATGGTCAAAGACCTAGAGGGCTCGATCGAGACCCTCGCATCGCACGACGTCGTCGCGGCTCTGGCCGGTGATGCGCAGGCGCGGGAGGCCTTGGCCGCCGCGCGTGGAGGGCCGACTGCTGAGGACCCGCCCTCGGTGGATGACCATTCTTTGGCAGATGAGTTCAACGTGCTGGATTCAGACTCCAGCCAGAGCCTGGCGATTGCGCGAGCCAGCAGCGGTGAAAGCCTCGTTCTCAAGGGGCCTCCGGGAACCGGGAAGAGCCAGACGATCGCCAACCTCATCTGTCACGCGATCGGAGAAGGAAAAAGAATTCTCTTCGTAGCCGAGAAGCGCGCGGCGATAGAAGCGGTGACCAAACGTCTGAATGTCGCCGACCTGGGAGACCTTGTGCTCGACCTGCATCGAGGTGCCGAGTCACGAAAGTGGCTGGCGGAACAGCTCGACGTCTCGCTCGAAGCCGCGCGGAGAACGGCAAGCGTGCAGCGCGGAGCGGAGGAAGGTCAGCTGGTCCGCGCGCGGGAGGCGTTGAAGCGCCATACGGAGCAACTCCACTCGCCGCACGGGCCATGGAACGTGTCCGTCTTCGACGCGCAGCTACAGCTGATGGCCAGGGGGCGCCCCTCGACCACCAGTCGCCTGCGCGGCTCCGACCTGGAGGCGATCGATGAAGAGCGATTGGCGGAGGTGGCCGATGCGCTCCGGGACCTCCTCGCGGTCGACGCCCTCTCGATGCGGACGAAGGGCTCGCCATGGAGAGATGCGAGGGTGGAGTCGGCGGACCTCGCAAGGGAGACGGTCGCACTCGTAGCGGAAGGCGGTGACCTGCTTGGAGCGGCCCGAGACAAGCTCGCCACGGCGTCCGCCTCTACCGGCCTCCCCGTGCCGCAAGATCTTTCTTCGGCGAAAGTGGCCGTCGACGTATGGAGACAGGCCCGCGCTCGCGCTGAGACCTTTGAACCGGCGATCTTCGACGTCGAGCTTGACTCGATGGTGACGGCACTGGAGCCCTTGCGGGGCTCGGCAGTGTCGCGACTGGTGGCCGGGCTCACTTCGGGTGGGTACCGGTCTGCTCGCGGTAGCTTGCGCGATTGCCTACGGGAAGGCCAAGAACCCGAGCCCTTCCTCCTCTTCGAGGAGCTCGTCGCTGCCCGGGACCTGCGCGAAAGGTGGCGGGACCTGGGGGTCGCGGACGGGCCACCCGCTGCTCCCGACGAGCTTGACGCGCTGGAGGAGGTCCTGAATCGCCTTGTCGCGACCTGCGAGCGCCTGGGGACCCTTGCCGGAAGAGACCTCGCCTCGCTTCCCTTTGACGCGCTTGACGCCGAAATAGCGGCCATGCGGTCGGATATCGACACCGTGATGATCTTGCCGTCGATTCACGCTGCGCGTCAGCTTTTCGCTGCGGCCAAGCTCGCGAGTTTTCTCGGTGAACTGGAAGATCAGCAGGACCTGCTGGTGGAAGCCAAGGAGGAGCTTGAGAAGGTTTGGTGGCAGTCGGTCGCCGACCATCTGATGATGCTCCCCCAGAACGAGGAGCTGAGTGCCTTCCGCGGCGAGCGGCACGATCAGGTGCTCGAAGACTTTAGGCAGCTTGATCGCCAACACGTTCTGGCGACCGCCCAGAGGGTGAGGAGAATCGCAGCAGAGACCGCGATCAAGGTCCAAGACCGACACCCCGAGCAGGCTCAGCTCGTGCGTGAACAGGCCAAACGCAAACGCAGGCACCTGCCCGTGCGCGAGCTTTTCCTGCGGGCCCCAGACGTGGTCACGGCGCTGAGGCCGTGCTGGGTGATGAGCCCGTTGATGGTCTCGCAGCTGATCCCTTCAGAGCGGGCGTACTTCGACCTGGTGGTCTTCGACGAGGCGAGTCAGGTGCGTCCAGTCGAGGCCCTCACCTCGATGATCCGCGGCAAGCAGCTCGTTGTGGCCGGGGACAACCACCAGTTGCCGCCGACCGCGTTCTTCGATGCAACCGCCGTCGCCGACGGCGAAAGTTCCCGGGACGAAGACGAAGAGTCGACGGAATTGGCCGACTATGAGTCGCTCCTGGATGTCTTGATGACCCTTTTCGACACCGAGATGCTGCGCTGGCATTACCGCAGTCGGGACGAGAGGCTGATCGGGTTCTCCAATCAGGAAATCTACGAAAGCGGCCTCACCACCTTTCCCGGTGTGGTTGACGGCGACGTCCTCTCCCACGTGCTCGTCAACGAGCCGCCGGGGCCGGATGAGGCGCGGGTCAGCCCTGACGCTGAGGTTCGAAGAGTCGTCGATCTAGTGCTCGAGCACGCACGCGAGCGGTCGCATGAGAGCCTCGGCGTCATCGCTCTTGGAAGTAGGCACGCCGAAGCCATCGAAGCCGGTCTGCTAGCCGAGCTGCCGAATCACCCGGACCTGGAGCCGTTCTTTGAAGAAGGAAGGGAGGAGCGCTTCTTTGTCAAGAATCTGGAGCGCGTTCAGGGTGACGAGCGGGACGCGATCATCCTCGCGGTCGGTTACGGCAAGGTTCCCGACGGCTCCCTTCCCCACCGGTTTGGACCGCTCAACAACAAAGGAGGCGAGCGTCGTCTTAATGTCGCCGTCACCCGCGCGAAGCAACGGATGATCGTCGTCTCGTCATTTCACGCCGAAGACATCGATCTGAGCCGCTCGGCTGCAGAGGGGGTGCGGCTCCTGCGCTCCTTCCTCGCATACGCGGCGCGGGGTGGCGATGCCGGGAAGCTGAGTGCGGCTTCCATCGAATCGACCGCGCTGCACTCCCTCATCTCCCGGTCCCTGGACAACATGGGGTATCCAGCATTCGAGCTAGTGGGTTCGTCCGCCGACCGCATCGACGTTGCCGTGGCCAGTCCCGACGAGGGCGTCGCCAAGGTGGCGATCGAGATCGACGGGGCTGCTTATGCCCGACGACCGTCGGTCAGAGACCGGGACAGACTCAGGCCCGACCAATTGGAGCGTTTGGGGTGGAGGTACGTCCCGACCTGGAGTCAGGACTGGTACCGGGATCCTGCCGTAGCTGCTCAGCGTCTGGCGGCGCGGGTCGAGTCGGAGTTGGCACGGCGTGAGGAGGACGGAGAGGAAGGCCGCGCGGCGCCTCCCGACGGCGGTCCCGACTGTTCTCCTCCGACGAGAGACCGAGGACCCAGGCCATCCATGTCCTCGGGAGGACCCGCGATCACCGACTGGCGTCTGCATGACCTCGTCGCCCTAGCGAGGTGGATCGAATCCGACGGCCTACTGCGCACGGGGGAGGAACTGGAACGAGAACTTATGGAGGAGATCGGCATCACCCGTCGAGGCTCAAGGGTCGCTCGTGTGTTGGCAGAAACCGTGGCGGCCCTGCGAGGGCAGACGACCTAGGCGTTGGCTATCCCTGGCCATCGGTAGGTTTGCGTCCGTGAGCGACCAGATGCGTGAGCTGCTGTCGGAGCGGCGGGTAGCGCCGTCGATCCTCTCCGCCGACATGGGGCGGCTGGGGGCGCAGGTTGCAGAGGTGATGGACGCGGGCGCCCGGGTGATCCACTTCGACGTCATGGACGGCCACTTCGTCCCGCCGATCACTATCGGGCCACTTGTCCTCAGCGGCATTGCCGACCAAGTTCACGACGCCGGCGGAGTCGTCGATGTCCACCTGATGATCGAGAACCCCGAACGGCAGATCCCGGAGTTCGCCAAGGCGGGAGCCGACTCGATCACCTTCCATTACGAGGCGACCCCGCACGCCAACCGCCTCCTGCACTCGATCCGGGAGCTCGGTTGCGGCGCCGGCATTGCCATCAACCCCGCCACCCCGATCGAGGGCATCGCCGAGCTGCGCGCCTACGCCGACCTCGTCCTCTGTATGACGATCAACCCCGGTTGGGGGGGACAGAAGCTGCTGGACACCTCCTACGACAAGCTCGAGCGGCTTGCACCCCTTGCCGGAAACGCACCGATCGAGGTCGACGGCGGCGTCGACAAGGAGACCGCTGGGCCGCTCGCCGCTGCCGGGGCCCAGCTCTTCGTCGCCGGCTCAGCCGTCTTTGGAGCTGCCGAGCCCGCTGCCGCTTACGCCGAGATCGTCGACGCGGCCGGGGCCGCCTGAGCGCCCGCGGGCGATCAGGGCACCGGTCACCTCCTGCCACCAGGCGCGCTCCGAGGCGTCGACGTCCTCCCGCGCGGCGCGGCCCTCGCACCAGCCGGCGAGCGCCCTGCGCCCGCCGATCGCGATCAGGCCCGAGCTCAGTACCGCGTAGCGTCCGTCGGCGAGGGCGACGAGATAGGCGCCCCGCTCGCTGCGGTCGCGCATGACGCGGACGACCGGGACCCCGTCGATCTCATCGCCGAGCTCGCCGTCGCCGCGTACCGGGCGCACCGTGAAGACCTGCGAGGCTCCCCGTCGCGGCAACGCGGGCGGGGCGGGCTTGCCGATCGGGCCTTTGGCCCAATGACTCGTTAGGCCCTCCACCTCATCGCGCAGCTCGCTCCGGACGAGGATGTGCAGCTCGTCGCCCTCCTGCAGCTCAGTCGATCCTCGGGGGGGCATCGCGTTTCCGTCGCGGACGATCACGTTGACGAGCGCCTCGCGCGGCAACTCTAGTTCGCGCACCCGGTGCCCGGCGATCGCGGCTCCCTCTGGCACCCGGTAAGCGATGACGTCGCCGCCCATGCGCCGGATCCGACCCGACTCCAGCAGCCGTCGGGGCAGCGCCGGCTCGTCGGTGGTCAGTCCCAGTCGCGTCGCCAGCGGCTCGAAGCTGGCTCCCTGGACCAAGGTCGAGGTGACGACGACGAAGAAGACGATTGCGAACTCTTCCTGGCCGCCGGCGATCCCCGCGACGACCGGGAAAGTGGCAAGCCAGATCGGCGTCGCGCCGCGCAGCCCGGCCCAGCCGAGCATCAACCGCTCTCGTACGTTGAGCGGCGCCAGGGCGGTGGCCACGAAGGTCGCCAAAGGGCGGGCGACGAGGATCAGCACGGCGGAGAGCGCCAGCCCTTTCAGCGCCACGTCGTCGAGCTGACTGGGGAAGACCAAGAGGCCGAGGAGGATGAAGAGGGCGAGCTGGGCGACCCAGCCGAGCCCCTCATGGAAGGCGACGACGGTGCGCCGGGCGGGGATGTTGGCGCCACCGAGCGCCAGCGCGGCAAGGTACGTGGCGAGCAGGCCCGAGCCGTGGGCGATCTCGGCGACGCCGTAGGCGAGGGCGGCGATCGCGACCGTCGCCACCGGGTAGATCCCATCGGTCGGTAGCCGCACGGCGCTGAGCGCGGCCACGGCAAGCCGACCGATCAGGTAGCCGACGGCGATCCCGACCGCGAGTTTGAGGGCCAGCAGGCCGGCCATGTCGGCCAGCCCATAGCCGGGCTCCTGGATCCATTCGATGAACCCGATCACCAGCAGCAGGGCGACGGGGTCGTTCATCCCGGACTCGCCCTCGAGTGAGCGCGCCAGCCGCTTCTCCAGGGTCGAGCGGCGCAGCACGGCAAAGATCGCCGCCGAGTCCGTTGCCGCGATCGCCGCCCCGACGATCATCCCTTCCAGGGTGCCGATGTCGAAGATCAGCTTTGCCGCGAGGCCGGCGACGACCGCGGTGAGGACGGTACCGATCGTGGCCAACGAGGCGGCCGTGCCGAGCACCGGCCGGATCTCCGACCAGCCGGCGGTCAGCCCGCCCTCGAAGAGGATCAGGATCAGCGCGATCGTTCCCAGCGTCCGCGCCAGCTCCATGTTGGAGAACTCGATGCCGCCGATCCCCTGCGAGCCGGCCACCATTCCCAGGGCGAGGAAGAGCAGGAGCCCGGGCACCCGCACCCGGTCGGCGAGCAGCGCCCCGATGATGCCCGCGCCCAGCAGGGCACCGGCGATCAGGATCAGCTCGGCGTCGTGGTGCCCCATCGCGGCGACCCTAGATCACCGCTTCGCGTAAATCGAACCCACTTCGTGCAAACAAATCCTCAGGTGTTCTCGTCGATCGAGGCGAGCCGCAGCTCGAGTTCCTCGGTCGAGCCCTCGCGCGGGATGTCCTCCTCGCGCCCGTGCGGGTAGCGGTAGACGAGGTAGAGCAGGGCGAAGAGGACGCCGGCGGTGAGCGCGAAGCCGATCTCGACCCGCCGGAACTCGTTGCCGACGATCGGCAGGAAGTTCCAGAGGATGAAGAAGGT
>Ga0126305_10000310_pt1 | contig 21391 bp, 21 predicted proteins | sample Plot26_FD_92536 | JGI IMG/M metagenome (GOLD analysis project Ga0126305, IMG submission 92536) | Serpentine soil microbial communities from UC McLaughlin Reserve, CA, USA - Plot26 | ecosystem: Environmental > Terrestrial > Soil > Grasslands | place: USA: UC McLaughlin Reserve, Lake County... | reverse complement strand
TGAAATCATGATCGGCAGAGCTTGCTACTGCCACTTTATAAAAATCAGGAAACTCAAGCACGGCATGTCCCGCGTCGAAACCTCCCGCAGAATGGCCGAAGATCCCTACCCTGTCAATATCGATCCACGAATATTTTTTTGATAATTCCTTTATGGCAAGTATATGATCAACGAGATTTTTCCCCATGTTTTTGTAAGATACATTATGAAATGCTTTGGAACGGTTTGCTGTACCCATCCCATCGATCGCAACAACAATAAACCCAAGCTCAGCTAGTGATTGATTGCCCCTGTTGATCGCCGCGGAAAATGTCCTTGGGAACATGTAGGTATCCGGACCAGTGTAAGACTGATCAATAACGGGGTATTTTTTTTGCGGATCAAAATTCGTCGGTTTCCAGATAGCACCGTAAATAGTAGTGCTGCCATCTCTTGCAGTAGCCGTAAATGTTTCAGGAAACTTATACCCGAGGGCAAGTAATCCGTCAATGTCTGCTTTCGCCAGCTCTTTTATGATCTTCCCGCTTGCGGTTTCTCTTAGCAATGTTCTTGTAGGCTGATCAGGCGTAGAAATATTATCCACAAAATATTTTCCACCGGGGGAAACAGATACATCGTGGTTGGCATTCTCAGTTGTGAGTAAGGCAAAACCTTTCCCGTCCAATCCTATTTTATATAAATGCTGATAATAAGGATTACGCCCAGCCTCTTTTCCGGAAGCGCTAAAGAAAATTGTTTTAGTTTTCTCATCAATGAAGTAGTTGTTGATATAATAGGCACCACCGGTTAACGATGTAAGCGATTTTGTTTTAAGATCCAGTACATACAATTGACGCCAACCATCTTTTTCGGAAAGGATGATGACCTTACCAAACTTTTGCAATATCCCGGAAGCGTAACCGTCAATATTTGTATTACTTTTTTCGCTATACAGCAATTCATTAGTTTTCTTATTCAGATCCAGGCGGTAGAGATCCGTTTGCTGATAACCCCGCTGCGGGTTCTCACAATAAATGTCCCGGTCTCTTTGGACCATTCTAATGATGCCTGGTTAACATTTCTGAATTCATTTAATATTTTTTCTTCCCCTGTTTCTGTATTAAATAAAACAGGCGTCATGGACACCATATCTGTATCGCCCGGTGATCCGCGATAATAAGAAAGTAACCTGGCCCTGTACAAACTGTCAACACTCCAATCGAGTAAATACATTTTTTGTCCTTTACGCAGATCACAGATAAAAGTCTGTATCCATTTTGAATCGGGCGACCAGTTTACATTGAAACCTTTGGACCTTTCACCGTTCTCTCCTTCCATTAGATCGCCCCAGCCATACCAACTCGCATATTCGAAATTCTTAAAGCCGGCACTACTTAATTGTTTTACTTCCCCGGTTGGTACGGACTTTATATACAGGTTATAATTGTCAGCATAAGCGATCCACTTCCCATCTGGTGACTGTGATTGCAACTCATTTTCACCTTCATCCCGTGACAACTGGTAAGTGGTGAGATCAAGTTTGTAAACCTTTCCCCCGGCATTAAATGAAATTGTGTTTTTGTCAATATACCTCGCCGTATTAAAAGGAAGATTGGCCGATCTCACTTGTGTCTTTAAGGAATCTGTAAGCAATTTTGCAAGACGTTCATGATCGAACAAAAGCCCCGCCTGCATATTCTGCAAGTCTATCTTATTGAAAAGCTTGCTTTCTTTATTTTGAGTAACAAAGAGAAGACCCGAGCTATCAGCCGCCCAGGCCGACTGCACATTTATATTGAACATCTTTTTACCAGTAAGGTTTTGAGGCAGAAAGCTTACCGCTCTTATATAATCACTTTTGGTGATCGTTTGTGAACCGGATGTATAAACAAAAGAGATAAGGATGATAAAAGAAATAATTTTCTTCATGCAATTAGGTTTTAACGGTATAAATATACTTATAGAATGGTCTTGCTGATCCCTCCCAAAAAACTGTCTTGAAAAAAGTTTAGTTACAACGTATATCTATGTATTACCCACAGTTCACAAAAATGAATTTTATAATAAACTGTTGTAAGTGGAATATATAAAGAAGGGTAATAAAACGAAAGAAACATCAAGAATTGATGCATTCAGCGATGGTGTCTTTGGTATTGCTGGCAATCTTTTCTCGCCTTAATGCAGGGCATGCATTAAACCAAAGATGTTCACCTCCTGTTCGGATGATCCGGTTAAACCACCTCTCCTCCCTTTTGGGGATTGACCCGTATTCGTTGTTTGTTTACAATAAATCACCGTTTATTGACGCAGTAGTAAGAGCTTGCTTCAATTAAGTATCCTTGTGTGATAATTTCTATTTGTTTAAGCAAAAAATAAAAAATGAATAACCTTTTTCAATTCGGAGAAAATGTAGAAGGGTATGATATCCGTGTTTTAAATGAGAGAGAAATAAGAGCTTCAGCCGGCATCCTGTTCTTAGCAACGTTCATTTCTTTAATGTTCGTCATATTTAAAAATAATTTTTTGCCGGTCAAATATGTTATAACCATCTTTCTTGCTGATTTCATTATCCGTGTTTTTGTTAATCCTAAGTTTTCCCCAACACTAATAATTGGACGTTTGATCGTGGGTGGCCAGGCACCCGAATATGTTGGCGCAAGGCAGAAAAAATTTGCATGGACAATTGGTGTGATGCTCTCAGGCACCATGTTCATTTTTATGGTGATCATTAATTCTTATAGCCCTATAACCGGTATTATCTGTTTTATCTGCCTGGTGTTCCTGTTCTTTGAATCGGCATTTGGGATCTGCCTGGGATGTAAATTTTACCCATTATTTTTTAAAGGCAGATCTCAATACTGCCCTGGTGAAGCTTGTGATGTAAGATCAAAACAGGATATTCAAAGAACATCCATAGTCCAGTTACTTATTGTGTTTGCTTTTGTTGCATTCATTTTCCTTACTTCCTGGTTATTCAATGATCAATTTAGCAGGAAGCCACATGACTTGTTCGGGATCTTTAGTTCTTCAAGATCTGCCGGATGAATATGCTGACAAGAATAGACAAAAGAGGTATGAAAAAAGGTGCTATTGTTTAATGATCTTGCCTGATGATATAATATTGCAGCCCTTGCTCACCTGCACTACATACATTCCTTTTGCAAGCTGTGCAGCTTCAGTAATATCGATATCGTTATTACCATCCTTAACTACCACACTCTTAACGAACATCTGCTGACCACTCACGTTAAATATTCGTACCGCGATAGTTTCTCTCCCGGTAGCCCTGTACTTAATAATGAAATTATTTGTAAAAGGATTCGGAGCCGTGTATATACTGCCCGGCTTGTTACTGAACTTTACTATTCGTGTTTGTGTGTATTTTTCAACGCCGCTTAATTCATTTGACTTAATCCGATAATAAACGATCGGCGCCTGGGTGTTCACGAATCTGTCTTTAAACTCATATGCTGACTGGCCAACTTCATATGGCAGATCATCTATAGTGGAAAAATTCCTGCCATCATAGCTGCGTTGAATTTCAAAAACGGTACCCTGAACAAATTCTGCAGACCAGTTTAGAAGGGGAATATTATTGGTAAGGTTTACTTCAAAGAAATTCCAGTTTATTGCCAGAGGAACTTCTAAATTAATTTCTAACGAACATCCGACAAAATAGGCCCTTAATGAATCAGGAACTCCCCAGGCATTGTAGATCGCATTCGGATAAACAGCTCCCGATTGAACATCATAAATAGTTGCACCATTGGCACGGGTTATATCGTATATTTTTAATGTATCGGTAGTTATCCCTGGGTCCCCGGTAGTAGCAGCTCCGGATGTTGATGTAGTTCCATAAAAATAGAGATACCCGTTCCCTGTAATTCTACCAGCTGTATGTGTAAGACTTCTGCCGTGTATCATAGGGATCGAGTGATTATCAAAATTCCAGGATTGATTGTAAATAGCTCCACTATTTGTTATAACGCCCAGGCCAAGGTCATTTCTGGCCCATACATAACTATAATTATAAAAGTTACTTGAAGTATTACGAATACCCCCTGATGATGACATGCCACAATAATTATATATTACAGCAGCCCCATTATTAAAATTAAGAAGGCCGGTGGTATGTATCTTTCCCCTGTTTTCAAGTATGCCCCCATTAACAGTAAATTCTCCTCCCACAATAAGATGTTTATAATTAATAACCTGTGCACCTGCGGTCATGGTAAGAGTCGAACTGCAATTGACCGTTCCATAATTTATAAAACTGTTAGCATCAGTGCCAGAATTCACAGTCACAGCACCGTTTAAATTGAGAAAAGCTCCATAATTATTGGTCCACGCCTGGTTACTACCACTCATAGATGTGGTCCCATTAACTGAAAAAACCCCATAATTATTAAGGATAAAATTTGTATTCGTTTTTATATTGTAATTAAAGGTCGCGGTTCCATATACATTCATGGTACAAACTGCATTATTAGGAAACCCTGCTGGTTGAAAGATCGCCATGTCCGAAACCGTAATTTTTGCGCCAGCGGAGTTAAGACCACTAATAGTTCCGGTATATGTGCCAGAAGCTATATAAAGGCTATCGCCTGCATTCAAAGTATAATTAGTGTTAGTGCCATTGTTAACATAAGTGATGGCAAAAGTGAATTTGCCAACTCCAAATGAGAAAATGATAAGTAATGCCGGGTAGGTAAATTTACGAAGCATAGTTTTCAGGGTGGTTTCACTTTTGGGATATTGAACAATGTGTTTTTAATAGGGAAATGATACGCAAACTTAATACAGTAAATACGATTTTAAAAGAGGAAAACTACGAGTTACTAACAGTGTCCATTAAAATCCTTTTGTCCCGGTGAACATCGTAATAAATGCGGACATTATAGAACCATCATCGCCTCACCGGTCAATTTCACCCTTTCGGGCACTTAATAAATGATCTCACTAAAACAAAATACCGGGCTCTGGCATAATTACTGTGCTGAATTTTATTGCTCACAGAGTTTAGAAAAGCTAAGGTGAAAAATCATAAGTCAATTAAAAGTATTCAATATGGAACACAAAAAAAGATTAGAGGAACTAAATAAAGAATCGCTTGAGAAGCTCGAAGAATATTTGAAAACAAAAAAAACATTATTACAAGAAGATCATGAAAAAGTGCACAGGGCAAAAGAAGATTGGCAGGTGGCCTGGAGTAAATTAATGGAGGCACTTATAGTACTGGAGCGGCTTGAGATATGACCCTTTCAAGTCACCTGACAAAAATTTGTGTGTAATAAATAACCCCATTCTTGTTACGGGCAGTGCCAATGCCAATATATTTATAGTCACCCAGCATATTTTTCCGGTGTGCACTTGAATTTTTCCATACTTCAACGGCTTCCTTTCCATTGCTGGCTCCAAATGCAACATTTTCTCCTATAGACCCTTCGCAGGGCTTTATTGTCTTTTTTATTTTCGACACCCGAAGATCATATCCATCATGACCAAAACTACAGCGACCGCCTGCCATATCTTCGCTATGCTTACGGGCAATTGCATTAAGATCCTCTCTCATCTCAACAGCCTTCAAACCTTTCGACTTTCGAAATTGATTACTGTATTTGAGTACATCTTCAGTTAACCGGTCTGTTAACGATCTCCCTGGTGTAAAAGACAATAAAGAGATAATTAAAAAAATAAAAACGGGCATGGAATAATTGATTTTTAACACGGATTGAATTTAATTAATTATCTGCAACTTTTGTACCATTGGCAATAAGATTTACATCACCATAACTATTTTTCTTTATCAATTTTAGATTCTTTCTCCGATTTGAATTAACTATTTTTGAAAATTAATGAGTACGAAAACCGCAACTATTGAAAATAAATTTACAAGCTACCAGGCATTGGTGATTGTATTACTTGCACTCACCCAGTTTACAGTTGTTCTGGATTTTATGGTGATGTCCCCCCTGGGTGACATGCTGATGAAATCAATGGAGCTTACCACGAGTCAATTTGGTTTTGCTGTATCAGGCTATGCTATCAGCGCCGGTATTTCCGGTCTGCTGACTGCTGGTTTTGCTGACAAGTTCGATCGTAAAAAATTATTACTGTTTTTTTATATCGGTTTCATCGCTGGCACATTGTTCTGCGGCTTAGCCACCACTTATTTCATGCTGCTCGCAGCAAGGATCGTAACCGGGATCTTTGGCGGTGTGATCGGCTCTATTTCACTGGCAATCGTGGCTGATCTTTTTCCTTTACAGCAGCGTGGACGAGCAATGGGATTTATTCAAATGGGGTTTGGCGCAAGCCAGGTGCTGGGTATCCCGATCAGCCTGTACATCGCCAATCATTTTAGTTGGCAATCACCATTTCTTATGATCGTAGGATTAGCTACCATTATTTGGTTGACTGTAGGATTAAAGCTGCAACCTGTTATAAAACACCTTGAACTAAAAACTGAAAAGAAAGCCATCGTTCATTTATGGCATACAATTACCCGCGGGAAATACTGGAACGGGTTTTTAATGACAGCCCTCCTGTCGCTTGGTGGTTTTATGATGATGCCATGGGGCAGCGCATTTGCGGTAAATAACCTGGGAGTATCGTATGAACAACTTCCGCTTTTATTTATGGCCAGTGGTCTTGCAGCACTTGTAATAATGCCATTGGTCGGTAAACTGAGTGATAAGATAGATAAAGCAAAGATATTTACTGCTGCTGCTATCTGGATGACGGTGATCGTGGTCATCTATACTAATCTTGGCCCCATCCCTTTCCCGCTTATTATGATGATGAATGTCCTGATGATGATAGGGATCATGAGCCGGATAGTTCCGGCAATGGCGCTAGTGTCTGCCTTACCAAAAATGCAGGACCGCGGCGCATTCATGAGCATCAATTCATCTTTGCAACAATTTGCAGGAGGTATTGCAGCAGCCGTTGGTGGAATGATAGTGGTTCAACGAACGAAGACAAGTCCTTTGCAGCATTATGATGTACTCGGATACGTGATCGTAGTAATAATTATTTTCAACATTATACAGATCTTTAGAGTAAGTAATTTGATCAAAGCGCAGAAGCATACGGATAAACTATAGCTAAAACACAGGGTAGAATAAATGATCCATTGTTATACGGGCGGTTTTCAAAAACTTACCGGCAGTTTCAAAATTTAGTTTAGTTTTAATGAACTACACATTTATGCCATGCGTAAAATTTCACTAGCTGCCTTTTTATCATTCTGCAGTTTTTGTTTATTGAGTGCACAAACTCCCTCTTCAACTATTTTTGAAGCTGTAAAAACCAATAATATAAAAGAAGTAAGAGCGTTGCTTGAACAGAAAGTCGATCCAAATAGTGTCGATGAAGACGGCGATCATTTGCTCATGTATGCGGCACTTTATTCCTCTCCTGATTGCATGCAATTGCTAATTGAAAACGGCAGTAATGTAAATGCTAAAAATAAAATTGACGAAACTCCATTAATGTGGTCCGTTCATGACCTTGCAAAAATAAAATTGCTGATAGAAAATGGTGCAGATGTAAATGCAAAAGCAAAAACAGGTAATACTCCATTGCTTATCGCTTCAATTGGACATGGAAAATATGACGCGGTCAAATTGCTGGTAGACAAAGGAGCAGATGTTCTTGCAGTAAATAACCGAAAAGAAAATGCGTTGGTGAGGGCGTCATTATTCGGCGATACAGCTACTGTTTCCCTGTTACTCAGTAAAGGACTTGACATTAATGCCTTCACGCTCGATTCGACAACGGCATTGATCAATGCTCTTCTGAACGCAAATAAGCCGCTTATTTTTCAATTATTAGAAAGAGGCGCAGACGCTGACGTACTGAGTTTTTTTGGATTAACCCCGCTATCATTTGCCGTGATCTTTACGGATGCCGAAGCAGTAAAGGCTATATTGAAAAAAACAAAAAAGGTCAACGCGATGGATACTGGCGGAAACACCGTATTGATGTATGCAGGTTATAACGAACACGATGACGTTGAAATGATACAGGCATTACTGGATAATGGCGCTGATGTAAATATTAAAGCCAGGAATGGCGCGACAGCCCTTTCATGGGCATCGAAAAAAGGAAATACAGCAACAGTTGCCTTATTAAAAAAAGCAGGGGCAAAATAATTTATAAAACTCTTTTTATGAAAAAATGGTTCATTCTTTCAGCAATTGTTATAGTGATCGCATCATTCACAACTGTAACAAATGATAAAAAGAACAATGATCCCGAAGCAATAAAGAAGGCGATCAATAAAAGTTTGCCATTGTTGCAGACTACCAGTCATGCTTTTTTGGAAAATGCCGGTGGGTGTCAATCATGTCACCACCAGGACCTGACGGCGGTAAGTTTATCGCTTGCAAAACAAAAGGGTTTTCAGATCAATGAGGCGGGGCTTAGCGAAATATTTGATTCCATACAGCAAGTGATAAGATCACGGAAAGAAGTGCTGATACAGAATGATGACCCGGTTGCTATCGTCATGTCAAGTGGCTATCAACTATGGGCATTATGGGCCAATCATTACAAATCCAACAAACTAATTGAAATGCTGGTAAAGAATTTAATGCAGCGCCAAACGGGTGAAGGCTGCTGGGTAAGTCCTAATCCCCGTCCGCCATTGGAATTTTATTCATTTTCTGCAACGGCCCTGATGGTCTCGGCCATTCAATATTATTCGCCCGCAGCTTTAAAACCGGAAGCTGCACAAAGAATTGAAAAAGCCCGCATATGGATGACCCGCACTGTTCCGGAAACAAATGAAGAAAAAGTTTTTCAAATACTTGGGCTTACATGGATCAATGGTGAGAAAAATTTTATTGAACAACAAGCTAAAAAATTATTGACTACTCAACGTGCAGACGGAGGCTGGTCGCAACTAACCAACCTTGAAAGTGATTCTTATGCTACCGGCCAGGCATTATACGCACTGTATGAAGCAGGATTATTAAAGCCAGATGCGCCTGCATATCAAAAAGCCGTTTCTTTTTTAATCAAGACTCAATACGAAGATGGATCATGGAAAGTAAGGTCACGTTCCATTCCCTTTGTTCCTTTTGTGCAGAATGGATTCCCACACGACAAAGATCAATTCATTTCTGCTGCCGGAACTAACTGGGCTACTATGGCGCTGACCTTAGCAGTAAAATAATTCGCAGCTCAGGAGACGTATCTAAGCGCTAAATAAAAAATCCTGGTTTCGAAACGGATCAATCTCTAAAAATATGTTGTTCCCTCAATTCATTACATTCGTCTTCCAAAAAAACTTTATTTACAAACTACTTTTATGAAAAATGCGTTAAGGCTGTTAACGATCCTGTTTCTTTTGCCACCAACTATTTCCTTTGCACAAGGCAAAGACTCATTGATAGTAGCAGCTGTCATAAAAGAAGCAAATGAAAATTCACAACTGAAAAATAATGCGCACGAATTACTCGATGGTATTGGACCGAGATTAGTTGGCACACCAAAAATGCAACAGGCTCATGATTGGGCAGTGGCAAAATATACAAGCTGGGGTATTGTTGCCCGGAATGAAAAATGGGGTGAATGGCGTGGTTGGGAAAGAGGCGTTTCCCATATTGACATGGTACAGCCCTGGGTAAAAACTTTGGAAGGCACACAGGTTGCATGGAGCCCATCTACCGGTGGAAAAACAATAACCGCAGCTCTGGTCATTATTCCTGATGTAGCAGATTCAATGGCCTTTGTACAATGGCTACCCAATGTGAAAGGAAAGTTTGTAATGATATCAATGATGCAGCCTACAGGCAGGCCAGATTATAATTGGACGGAATTTGGAACAAAAGAATCAGTTGACAAAATGAAAAAAGAGAGAACTGAACAAAATGATGCATGGAGAAAAAGACTCGGCAAAACAGGATTATCAAATAAGGATCTTGCGCGCGCATTAGAAAAAGCAGGCGCTGCCGGAATAGTTGGTTCTAATTGGTCAGCTGGTTTTGGAGTAAATAAAATTTTTGGCGCAAGTACCACAAAAATTCCAACTATTGATATTGCATTAGAAGATTATGGTTTGCTTTACCGCTTGTTGCAATCAGGAAAAGATCCGAAGATCAGCGTAAGAACTGATTCAAAAGAATTGGGCATGGTGCCAACCTTCAATACAATTGCTGAAATAAAAGGAACTGAGAAGCCAAATGAATATGTAATGCTATCTGCGCATTTTGATTCGTGGGATGGTGGCACCGGTGCAACGGATAATGGTACAGGAACATTAGTAATGATGGAAGCAATGCGTATTCTTAAAAAAATTTATCCAAATCCAAAGCGTACAATATTAGTTGGTCATTGGGGAAGTGAAGAACAAGGATTGAATGGCTCCCGGGCATTTGTAGAGGATCATCCTGAGATCGTAAAAAATATGCAGGCATTGTTTAACCAGGATAATGGTACTGGCAGAGTTGTAAATATTGGCGGCGCAGGCTTTGTACATTCTTATGAGTACATCGGCAGATGGTTAGCGAGGGTGCCATCGGGTTACAAACAGGAACTCGAAACAAGATTTCCAGGTGCACCTTCAGGCGGCGGATCGGACAACGCTTCTTTTGTTGCAGCCGGTGTACCGGCTTTTGGGTTAGGTTCCAACAGTTGGTTATATGGTAGCTATACCTGGCATACCAACAGGGATACATACGATAAAATTGTTTTTGATGATCTAAAAAATAATGCAATACTTACTGCGATACTTGTGTACATGGCTTGTGAAGATCCCGGTACGACATCAAGAGAAAAAATAGTTTTACCTGCCAACAGGCAAACCGGTGAACCGGGCAAATGGCCAGAACAAAGATCACCAACAAGAAAAGGTGGAGTTGATTAGAAAGTTTTTATTTACCCGCAATGTTCAATAATAAAAGGTCATGAAAGACAACACTACATTCTTCGCGCCTATGATTTACCTGAAACAAGTGGCGCCCGCGATTGACTTTATGGGGCTGCAGTTGATGCAATTGTTTTACGTCAATGAAATAATGATGATGGCAGGGTGTATGTGACAGAAATGTCTATTAACGGAATTTCATATGCATGAAGAAGTAAAGACGAAAAATGAATTAAGGCCCGAAACAGTAAAAGGCACCTGTATTGCAATCGGGTTGTTTGTCGATGATACACATGCAGTGATGGCAAAAGCGGTGGCAGCAGGCGCCGTCGGGTTAGATCCGGTACAACATTATGGTTTCGACTACCGAGAGAACTTTTGCCGATCCGTTCGGGCATCATTGGGCTGTTCAAAAAAGATCGGTAAGTAATTAATTTTCATTTCAGCCAATAAAGTCTAACTTCCCGCGTTCTAAAATAACCCGTACCTGTAAAAACTGAAAATCATTCCTTATGAAAAAACCATCCAACAGAGGAAACGGGGCTGCTATTATTGCCCGGTTAGAAGATCCCGACTTACTTCAAATTTTAGTGGAGAAATTAGCTGAATGCAATGTTGCTTTGGGCTATTCTTTACAACAAGTACAGCCAGGTTGGAAAGCCATAGATACTTCTTCTATAGAAGTTCTTGCAAGCGTCGGCATACATTTTTCCAATGAACAAGATCCTATCAACACTTCTTTCGTCACAAGTTTTTTGTTTACGTGTATTAAATCGACAGAAGGGAAATATGATCTTACCTGGAGTCATTCGCTTTGCTGATAACAACTTTATAAAAAAGGCTGCCCCGATTGATCGGGGCAGTCTTTACCTATACAATTTTTAGCTTAATCATCCTTTTTCACTTTCTTTTCACCATCTTCTATTTTAGTCTTCGTATCACCATCCTTGATCTTTACTTCATCTCCATCTACTTTCTTTTTATAATCGCCATACTTGATCTTGTATTCATCATCAATGTCATATTTACCATCACTTGTTTTTGCAACATGCCCATTGACGATATCGCCTGTTGCCCCATAAATAGTGTCCTTTGTTTCCCTATCCACGTAAATATAAACAGGCTCATGCGTTTCAGTATTTATCATTCTACCTGTTTTCTCATCTTTTTCAAGATTTACGTATTTGCCTGCGGTCAGATCATAATACCGCTCCCTTTTACAAGCTGTAAATATTAATGTAACTGCGAGGCTTGTCAATAATAGTTGTTTCATAATCTTTTTATTTTGATTCTATAAAACAATTATCAGACCACGCCGACCGGTTTGTTGGAATGGGTAAATATTACCACATCGAAATAATACTCCTCACTTACCTTTATAGTTGTTTAAGCTTCGGCACCATTTTTATTGAATTTCAATATGCTTCAGACGTCCGCCTTGCAGAAAGTTGTGCTTTTTTTAATGCTTTGTTTCCTGATCGTTGCAACGATCTATTTTGCCAAACCATTCCTGGTGCCTCTGTGTTTTGCAGGTTGCTCGCTATGCTTTTTCTACCCGTGAGTCGTTGGTTTGAGAACAAAAAAATACCGAAGGGCTTTTCAATTCTGCTTTGTATAATTATCTTTTTAGGTTTTATAACCGGAATTATTTGGCTTATTAGCTGGCAAGTGACCGATCTAGCGACGGAATCTACAGGTATTGAGAGTAAGGTACGGAAAATGATCAGCGAGATCGAGAAATATATCGGTACTCATTTTGGAATTTCGAAAAAACAACAGGAAAAAATAATAACTGAACAGACGCAGGAAAATGGCGGCATCGTATCCAATTTAGGATCTTCTGTCACCGGTTTTGTCATTGATTTTATCTTAGCGTTGGTTTATATTTTTCTTTTTATGTTTTATCGCAGCCGGATAAAAACATTTGTGCTGCAAATTACTTCTTCGCAACATAAGAAGAACACGGAAACGATCATCCGCGATATACAGAAAGTTTCGCAGCAATACATAACCGGGCTTGGTATGATGATAGTTTGTCTTTGGATCATGTACAGTATTGGCTTTTCGATTGTTGGTGTTAAATATGCAGTCCTATTTGCTATTATTTGCGGGCTATTAGAGATAATTCCATTTATTGGAAATCTAACCGGTACCCTACTGGCTATTTTAATGGTAGTTATCCAGGGTGGGGGTACAGGAATGGTGTTCGGCGTCGTAATTACTTATCTCGTCGTTCAATTTTTGCAAACTTATCTGCTGGAACCTCTTGTTGTCGGCGCTGAAGTAAATATAAATCCACTGTTTACGATCATCATTCTTGTTTTAGGAGAATTAGTTTGGGGAATTCCGGGAATGGTGCTGGCAATCCCATTATTGGGAATTGTCAAGATCATATGCGATCATATTCCTTCCTTAAAGCCCTATGGCTATCTAATTGGCAGCGATCGAAAGAAAAAAAACATGCTATTAAAAAGAAAAAAATAATTAAGAATAAGTGAATAACTAAAAACACGGATAATAAAGTGCCGGACTCACTTGGATCATAAAAAAAGCCGTTCATATAGAACGGCTGTCTGGTAAATGTTTTCAAACTTAATTAATAAATCTATTTCGTACAAGGCCAACTAAGCCATTGCTTCCATTTCCCGGTCCTGCAGCAAAATAGAGGTAATAAGGATTTAGGCCATTTATTGGCGGAAATATTATTCCCCATAACCCGTCGATCTCTATCGCTTTGCCGTTTGTAGAAAGCGGGCCCAGGGAATTTCCGTTTTGGTCAAACGCATTGATATGCCCATCACCATTATTACCAACCAGGATAACATTTATTATTTGAGTTTGTCCGGACTGATCCCAAAAACTAGCGGGCGCTGAAGTTATTCCCCATGGAGCGTTCAATTTACCTTTTGATGCAAATCTTTTCAACAATGTACCATCTGTACTGAATACATTAATATATCCATTACCCGGACCGACCTCTCTTTTTCCGGTCGCATCTTTCTTTGCATACATCACATACAATTTACCATCACTAATGATCTGGATATTGAATGGAGAATAACCAGCCGGAAGATCAGGATCGACAAATGGTTTATTCGTTACCATATTCCAGTTTTTGTCGAATACATCTATCCTGTTCTGGGCAAAATTTGCGACATATAAAAAGAAATCACTTCCAGAATTAGCAACTGCTATACCCAAATAGGAAGCATCCGGCGACCGATCTATTTTTTTTACAGCAGCATTGCCGGTGTTCCATCCTGAGATTGTCCCGTCTGAAGTTGCAAAAATAAATTGAGCAGGATTACCATTAGGAAGTTTAAAATCAGAAGTGGGATTATAAATATGCCCGGTAGGATGACCTTTAGCAGAAATGCCTGCAAAAGGAATGCTTACCGCACTTCCCGCCGCTACACCATCCCTGTTATAAATAGTACTGACCCCTTTACCTTCAGATGATACCCATGCAGAACCGGAAGGAAGAAATGAGATGCCCCATGCATTAACCAGGTTAGCATCGATATTCAGCGGTTTGTCGCTGACATTATTCCCAACAAGATTTAACTGTACAAAATTCTTCAATTCTTTCGGTGCAATGTCGTTGTCTCGGGCAGGGCGCAAATCAAGAGGGCCCTCCTTCATACTTTTTTGACAACTGAATGTAATGGATAATAGCACAAGAAGGAAAGCAACTTGAAATGCTTTGGTTCGCTGTTTCATAAAAATGTGATTTAATGGTGACTGATTATCCTCTTTCTAAGTTTTATTAGGTCTTGATTAAGTTTTACAATGAGGATGATTTCAGTTTTAAAACTAGAACAATGTGAAGTCCTGCTGACAACAGAATTATTCACCGGTGTGCATATGTCATTGTTTCTATATTATCCTTACGCGAAACGAAGGGCTAAACTGCTTGTTTTATCGAATTTGTCAATAATGTTTATCTTTAGCGCATGCTTTTTGTAAAAGAACATTTAAGTGCCGGCAATAGTTATAATTGGACGGATGAATTCATATTTGATGGTACGCCAAGCCGCAGACTTTTTGACCGCCAAAACGGCAACCAGCTCCTTTTTATCATCAATCTCTATGCTTCACACAACGACAAGTTTTCAGGAGATCACGTACAAAGGCTCGAAGAAATGCTGGTGAATAAATTGCCGGAAGATGTCAAAAGTGAGATCTCCGTTCTGAATTGGCTAAAGGAAAATGGCGAATTGTTTTTGGTACGCCAATAATCAACATCAACATCGGTCACGCAGGCCCCTCCAGGGTTTAAAAATCTGGCAGGGTTTTTATCTTATCTTAATACTGGTAGTTTAACTTTATTCATCACCGAATAACTTTTGTTTATGCGTTGGATAGGTGGCAGGGAAAGCTCGAATGTAGATGACCGTCGCGGTTTTTCAGCAGGTGGCGTTGCTGCAGGCGGGGGCATTATCGGCGTAATTGTGATCGTGCTTCGATTACTGCTTGGCGGCGGCGACACAAATGATGGCTCGTTGCCACAAATCCAGCTTCCCGGCCAAACCCAGCAATTGAGTCCCGAGGAACAAGCTGCTGACGAAGAAAGAGCAAAATTTGTAAAAGTTGTTTTAGGATATACTGAAGATGTGTGGGATCAATTATTCGCCCAGCAGGGGAGCCGCTATCAACAACCGACACTTGTTCTTTTCCGCGGTGCTGCTCAATCAGCGTGCGGTTATGCCAGCTCTGCTTCCGGTCCTTTTTATTGTCCGGGTGACCAGGAACTTTATATTGACCTTTCTTTTTACCAGGAATTGGAAGAACGGTTCCGGGCGCCGGGAGATTTTGCCATGGCATATGTGGTGGCACACGAAGTAGGTCATCATATTCAAAAGTTGTTAGGCATTTCTGATAAAATGGATAGAATGCGGCAGCAAATGAGCCGCGAAGAATATAATAAATATTCTGTGATGCTTGAACTGCAGGCTGATTTTCTAGCTGGTGTCTGGGCACATCATGCACAACAAATGAAAAATATCCTGGAAGCGGGCGATATCGACGAAGCATTAAACGCCGCTAACGCGATCGGTGACGACAGGCTTCAAAAAGAATCGCAGGGCTATGTAGTTCCTGAATCATTTACTCATGGTACCTCGCAACAACGCATCTATTGGTTTAAAAAAGGATTTGATACCGGAGATATGAAACAGGGCGATACTTTTAATGATCCTTCTTTGCAGTAAACCGGCATACCACAGAAAAAACCAGATACCGTCAATACTCTCGGGTATAGTGTATGCGTTCATTCCTTCCTCATTACTTTTAATCGATAGCGGCGGTCAATGTCAGCATCCAAAAAAATGCTTCCGGCTAAGAGCAAAAAAGAAATTTGCACTTTAGTAAGCAACAAATAAAAAAGGCTGCCGGGTCGGGCAGCCTTTTACTAATCAGGTTGGACTTATTTCTTTACAAACTTTGCGGACCTGGTTTGTTTGCCATCATTAACATGCACCAAATAAAAACCAGGAGAAAGTTTCGCAATATTTAATTGTGTAAGCGTATTACCACCGCTTCCCTGCTGTATTACTAATTTACCCACCAGGTTATATACTTTGATGTCCGCTTTCTTGTCAACTCCTTCCACAAACACATTCAGCTGATCACCCGCGGGGTTAGGGAAAAGGTTAATTGCAAACTTTGGGCTTACATTTTCCATAGAAGCAGTAGCTGTTACATCAGTGGTAGTACCTATTGTTTTAGTTGCAGTAACGGTTTGCACTCTCAGCGTATAACAAGATGTTGCACTATTTGCATTGCCTGTCGGATATACTTTTGCATAATAAACACCTGCAGCAACAATTAATGAGATCGTTTCATTTTTACTACCCTTATTTTTTGATACAGCAATTTGTGTTCCGCTGCTATTTAATAAGGCAAGGTCATAGTTGCCGGGTAATGTAGTTAACCAAACATTGATCGTACCACCAGTGCTCACGGTGAACTGATAATGGTCAATATCATATTTTGGAGCGATGGTTCCTTTCGCATCTGTATTTACACTTATTGAAGCAGCGCCGCTGATAGTGCCGTTTGTACTAACATCGTAGGGGCCGGGACAAGATGATGTGGGTGGAGGCATTGATCCTGATGTGGTGAACTGCGTGTTGCTGTAGCTACTGATTTCGGAGAGACTGCAGTTTGCAACTACTCTCCAATCATATGAGGTAGCCGCAGACAAACCATATAAATTGTAAGATGTTGAATAGGTAGCGGAGGCTGCAGTGAGCCAGCTACCTGAAGCTGTTGCCTTATACTCTACACTATAAGCAAATGCACCCGTCACTGGGCTCCAATTCATGGTTGCAGCGCCAGATGTAATATTAGATGTGAAAAGGCCGCCCGGAGGACTACATGAACCTATCGCCTGTGTGGTAAACCGTGTTTCCGTATAGCTGCTGATACCAAAACTGCAATTAGCTCTTACTCTCCAATCATACGAAGTGGTTGGTTCCAATCCCGATAAAGTCCATTGTAAACCGCTTGTACCAAACCCAAAAGCAGTCCAGTCGGCAGAACTTGCAAGTTTATACTCGACATTATAACTGGTAGCACCACTAACAGGTGCCCATGTAGCAGTACCAGCTGTTGCTGTAATGCTGGAAGTTGAAAGACTAGTTGGTGCACTACATTGCGCACTAACACCATAACCTGCGGATACTAAAAGTAACAGAGCTAATGATCTCATAAGAAATTGAATTTTGAAGGGTTTAAAAATAGAACGGGAATGTAATATATACGCACAATCGTTTTTAGGCAACCGCCAAACAACGAATATGATGCCAGAAAATTACCAGGGACAATTAGCAGCATTTTTATTTTTTTTGTATTACGATTTATTCTTTTACAAATTTGACTTGTGCATTTTTACAAACTTGCTTTTTACAGTTAAATTGGATCTGATAGCAATTAGGAAATCCTGTTGTACTAAAAAATCCTTTTGGTTCACATATCTGGAATCAAGGTAATGCGATCGCATTTCGTTTTTTAACCGCGATGCCGGCGGTACATTTTGTTCAGGAATTGTTTTGTCGAAAAGCTGTTGCTGCGCACTGAGGCAAGAGGTTGCTGTTACTAACAGCAGCAGGATAATTGATCTCATAAGGAGTTAAATTGAGCGGTTCACTAATTTTGAGGGCACGCGCAAGATAGGGGCAGCAAATGATTTAAGAAATTTTTTGTGAATAACTTCCGATAGATTCTAATCAATTTTTTATCTTGGTATAACATTGATTTTTCTTCACACTTATCCTTCTAATATGAAAAAATTTCTTGCAGTAGCAATTGTCAGTCTTCTTCCAATATCATTTGTCCTGGCTTGCACAACATTCTTTATAAATAAAAATGGCCAGTTGATTTTTGGCCGCAACTATGATTGGATGACTGATGCAGGGTTGGTTTGCACAAACTTAAGAGGGCTGTCTAAAACTTCTTTGCAAACCGAAAATGGAGAAACGATTAGCTGGGTATCACAGTATGGCAGTATTACTTTCAATCAATACGGGAAAGAATTTCCAACAGGAGGTATGAATGAAAAAGGGCTGGTAGTAGAATTGATGTGGCTTGATGAAACAAAATATCCAACTGCTGATAAAAGACCGGCGATCGGTGTATTGCAATGGATACAATACCAGCTCGACAATTGCACTACCATTGATGAAGTAATTGCAACAGATAAAAAATTACGCATTTCAGCCACCGGCACAACCCCTTTGCATTATTTAATTGCAGATGCGAATGGTAAAGCAGCTACCATTGAATTTCTAAACGGTCAACTGGTGGTGCACAAAGGAAGTGATCTTAGTTTTCCTGTTCTTACAAATAATATTTACGACCAATCGGTGAAGGCACATAAAAATTCATCGGCGAACGGTAATAATTCTTTAGAACGTTTTAGCGAAGCTTGCAGCATGATACAAAAATTAAATTCAAATAGTATAACAAACCCTTTAGTTGATTACGCCTTTGATATTCTTGGAGAAGTGGCTCAGGGCAATTTTACAAAATGGAGCATCGTGTATGACATCACAAATAAAACAATTCAATTTAAAACAAATCGTTTTAAACAAATAAAGACGGTCAACTTTTCTGCTTTTGATTTTAATTGTTCAGCTACTTCAAAAGTGTGGGATATGAACCAAACTGCAAATGGTTCTATTAATAACCTGTTTCAGAATTTTAATAACGATATCAATAAGAGAATTGTAGAAACTGCCACAAAAGAAAGTGAGAGTAATGTTTCGATCAGTCACGAAAATCGGGAAAGATTGTGGCAATACGCATTAAAAATTAAGTGTCAATAGCTTCTGCTCTTTTTGTTGTCTCCTCCCTTCGGTGCAGTTTTTGCACAACTTTACCTGTGTTGATTTATTTAACTGTAAGTGGTTAATTATGAATACAAATGATCATAAACAAACAGCTATCGATTTTTTAATGCTTGCCTCCCGGGGAAATTCAAAAGAGGCTTTTAGCAGATACGTATGCAAGAATTTCAAACATCATAATATCTATTTTAAAGGCGATGCCGGATCATTGATGATAGCAATGGAAGACAATGCCATGAAAAATCCAAATAAGATGTGTGATATCAAAAGGTCTTTACAGGATGGGGAACTGGTGGCTACTCACTCGCATGTTCGCCAACACCCCGAAGATCCCGGTGCTGCAGTTGTTCATATTTTCCGTTTCGAAGGTGATAAGATCGCTGAGTTATGGGACCTCGGACAGCCAGTTCCATTAGAAACAGTGAATGAAAATGGAATTTTTTAATTATTGATCTCAAAAATCAAAGATATGATAGCGGCAAATAATACAGCGAAAGCAGGAGTAACAATTAATGCACCAGCAGACAAAGTGTGGCATGCATTGACAGATCCGGGACTGATAAAAAAATACATGTTTGGAACAACTGTAATTTCTGACTGGAAAGAAGGAAGTAAGATCATTTGGAAGGGAGAATGGGAAGGGAAACAATACGAAGACAAAGGGAAAATTCTTCTTTTTGAGCCGAAAAAAAGTTTGCAATACAGTCACTTTAGTCCGCTTGCCGGTCTTCCCGACAGCCCGGAAAATTATCATATAGTAACAATTGACCTGGAAGAAAAAGATCAACAAACTATTGTCACCCTGATGCAGACCAATAATGCAGATGAAAAAACAAAAGATCATTCAGAAAAAAATTGGAAAATGATGCTGACCTCACTTAAAAAGCTTTTGGAAGAAACCAGCTAGTCTCACTTAAATTTATAGCTTAAAGCAAATCCGCTTGACACTCCATTACTATAAGGTGTTATACTCAGGTTGGGATCTTTAATTATTTTATGTTTATGAAAATGGGGTACCAATATTCCTGTTAGAGTTCCCTGCGTCATTCCTAAAAGTATATCTGATGGAAAATGAAACCCACCTCTGTATCTCATGTAAGCAATAGCACCCGTAGCAGTTCCGGCAAGGCCATATATTAGCCATTTTATCTTTGACTCCGGATAATAGTCGGCATAAACCTTTGCCATAAAAAAGGTGGAAGTAGCAACCAGCGCCACGTGCCCGGCATAAAATGAATTTTTCGCTCCTCCCCTTGTCCGCCATGACGTGGGTGTTTCTTCACTATAGGCATACGGCCTGTACCGGTTAGTAAAATAGGTAGAGCCTGTATACAGTAAACCGGTAATTGACATCGCCTCAAGGTATAAGAATGAAAGTTTGAAAAAATCGCTTCTTGTTTCTTTACCAATAACAAAAAGAAAAGGCAGTCCCATTGCGCCATAAAAAATATAATCGCTTGCCGTCCCATATTTTTCAGAATAAGGACGTACCGCCCAACGATCAAATCCATTGATATCATTTACATCAAGACTCAGAATTTCTTCAATAGCAGAGGTATCTTTACTATATATTTTTGTGAATGCATAACCGGACCAGGCCGCACCGGCTGCAAAGACCGGAATATCTACAACCGGTTTTAGTTTATAGACAGGTTGCTTTTTGGTAATCTGAAAATTTGTACCCGGTACAGTATTGAGCTTGATCGAATCGTTCGTCATCAATTTCACACTATCTTCTTGTGCAGAGGAATAGAAATACAGAAAAATTGCCGCAGTGCCACATAGGATCCTTTTCATCATTCGCAGAATCAATTTTAAACACGGGAAAGCCTTTTAGAGAGTATAAAAATCATGCCATCCAATTGTTGGTTCAACAACATGACCGTAATGAACGATCTCATGATAATAGTGACTTATAAAACAAAAGCCGCTTGAATACAAACGGCTTTACAAGAGATCATTTATCCATTCACTAATTCAGGTACATATTTTTTATGTAGCCCATCAATCCATGTTGCTCCGTACCAGGGCCGGCAGCAAAATATAAATATGTACTATTAAAACTTGTAGCTGGTGGGAAAGCAATGCCCCACAAGCCTTCAATTTCAATCGGTTTGCCTTTTGACTGAAGAGCTCCCATGGAATTTCCGTTTACATCAAATACGCTTATTTGACCATTACCAAAATTGCC
>Ga0126305_10000309_pt1 | contig 21416 bp, 23 predicted proteins | sample Plot26_FD_92536 | JGI IMG/M metagenome (GOLD analysis project Ga0126305, IMG submission 92536) | Serpentine soil microbial communities from UC McLaughlin Reserve, CA, USA - Plot26 | ecosystem: Environmental > Terrestrial > Soil > Grasslands | place: USA: UC McLaughlin Reserve, Lake County... | reverse complement strand
TTGGCATAATAGCGACATATACTTTTCTGGATCTCCTGTGGATACGGAGTTTATCATTTCCTGGATCTGCTCATCTACGATGCATTTTTCAGAATACTCTATGAGTTTAGAACTCATCCATGTTGTGCTATTAACTATCTTTTTATGATGCAATGATATGTCAGTGGCTTCGGAAAGATCTGTTAATTTATTAAATAAGACACAATAGCCGCACATGAAGTCGTCACCAGAAGGAGTATATCCTGGTCCCTTTCCACAAAATTCTAGTAATGTATTTGATATTTGCTCTACGAATCTTTTGTTATCTTTAGTCTGCGTGAAGCGTTGTATTTGCGCTAAACTTTTGGATAATAATCCGCTAGTAGTGAAATCAGGAACTAATAAGCAGCCTCTTCTAGCTGTTTTCAACAGCGTATCGAATATCCTGCTACGTGCCTTAACAAATCTTTTCAGATTTTTATAACAAGGTTTTTCAAAGTTATTACGGTAGATTCTAGATTTATTAAGATCTATGCGAAGAGGCTTGCCGATTAATAATGTCTCATTATCTTGTTTTCTTAATTTAGATCCATAGGATGCAAGCCCCCTAAATCCGTTGGTTACATTGTGTGCAGGAAATAGATTCAAGCTAATAGGTGACCGAATTTTTCCTAGTGTAACAACTAAAAGTTCGTTGTTAACCATCTTGATATTTATGGTAGCGTCAAAGGCGCTGACGACCTTGCCCAGATAGCTATTTGCCGAAGACAAATATATTTGTGGTGAAAATCGGTATCCTATCCATTGACAGGTAAACAAGAAATGATTTTTTTTCATATCAGATCTAGATATCGTTTTTGTAAATTTCTAGAGTATTTTCGAGAGAATGTCTTCAGCCTCCTTGTCAAGTTTTGTAGAAGGCCTCCAATCAACTTGAATTGCATTTACGTTTTGATCTCGTAGTGACTGAAAGAAGATATCAAGACCAAGATTTATAACATTCAATTTCGAATTCAATAAGTCATGTTTGTTCAATGATGCCACCTAAATCAACGTATTTAGAATAAATTTGTTCCAAATCTATTCCGCCCCTAGAAGCTATTGTTGCAGATGCGATTGTTGCAAAAGCGTTAGTTGGCATGACAATTACACCCGACCTTTTCAGCAGCTGCAAACTAGCCTCATAATTTTGTGGGTCCCTTTCAGTACCACAGACGTATGCTACTATGCTAAGATATCTTCCTTGCCTCTCTGCGTTCGTTTTTGCATTCCTGATTTCGTTTATAATTGCTCCAACGGGATCAGAATTCGACCCGTAGCCTAGTACAAAATCTAACATTATTACTGCTACCTTTGAATCCTTAGATTCGTCAAGCAATCTTAATTTTCTTATCGTTGGATCTATCATAGGATGGGCTCTCCCTTCGGTAAATTCTTCTTCTCCTAGATCAATAATAGAATTCATGTGACTTTTTGATGTGCTAGGCAAAGCTTGCGAACCAACAATAGGGACGTTAGAGTAGATATCTTTTAGAGGAATTCCATTTAAAATTACTTGAGCTTCATATGTAAACGTTCCTCCTGTGAGGAGTGCTCTTAGATACTTCTGATTCTTATGCAACTTTTGCCATTCCTTTTCCAACCTCTTGCGTAAAGTCATTGAGGGAATGTAAATTTCCTCTATGGTTTTTTTGCCCAACTGCTTTGCAACAGCTAATACAGAAGACGTTAGAGTATTTACTTCCATTACTTTTCGTGCTTTAACATGATAGTTGATCTTTTCGGCTGTGCCCATAAAAGTTAGAACATAATTTTTCTTCCCATTGTTTAGAATATATTTAGTAATTTTTTCTTTTACCTGAGAAGAAGGTGGTTTTGATACTATATCAATTGTTGTGATATCCTTACATGCTTCCAATGCTTTTATTGATTCTATGGTCATTATTCCACCTATCTCGTCTTTGGGATCATTTCCGCCAACTCCCAAGCCATGTTTTACACCTATTTCTGATCGATCTAATAGTGTGGAGACTTCTTGCAGACCAGTGCCGGCTGCTGCTACAATTCCAACTGGTCCATTTCTTATGATATTTGAAAAGCCTATGCCTTTGCCGTTAATGATAGAGGTTCCTGATCCAGGGCCTAAAATTAAAATGCCGTTGTCTGAACCATGTTTCTTTATTACCAGCTCATCTGATATAGGAACATGATCACTGAATATCTGCTGGTGGATACCAGCATCAGTCAACCTTAAAGAAAGGTCCCTAACATATTCACCAGGAACAGAGATTAGAGCTAAATTTGCATCAGGCATAGAAATTATCACGGAATTAAGATCCAAAGTTTGACCACTTTTGTCCCTGCCAGATATTATTCTATCAGTTCCCTCAAGTAAATTGTCGAGCCTTGACAAGACAGAGTCTAATGATTCTTTATCCTGTGCCTTGATAGCTATTACTGAATCAGATTCCTTAGCTTGCTTAATCTTGTCTTCAGGAAAGCCAAGTTTGGAAAGGATTTGCTTATTGGTCCTCGTGCCCATTATCACAGCCGCTTCATCTATTCCTGATTGGCGCTTAATCTTGTCAGATATTTTTAGAAGCTGAAGGGAGTCTCTGTAAAAATTCTGCCTTATTTGGACATAAAAAAGAGCCTGAGAACGCAAAATTTATCCCAGTATCTATCTTACATACTTCAGTATTTAAGGGTAAAAAATTATAATTTATAAAAGCATAAAATAAATTATCGAAAATTCATACTCCATATGTAACAGGATAGATATTATTATTTTGCCCAAATGCCCGAGGCACTAAGTGGCGATTATGCATTTAGATTGAGCCTGAGGGGTTTTCCGGCAACAACGAGATGCCATTTTTCCCGTAATTGTTTTCTAACGGATTTAAGCAAAATAAATAACTTTAGACAATGTTAGAGCATTCCTATACATCATCTACAAAAGGGAGCATTCCCGCATACCATTGCTCTGCAAGACTTGTACCCGCATAAAATGTTAGAGACACAGAACAAAATCGTGCATATATTACATGTTTCTGTTAGAAATTATGGAGCAAACTATAATAAGATGGCGTAAGATTACCACGATATGTACTCGGAACAAAGTGTAGCCTTGCGTGCTATTCTCGCCTCTGCGATATCAGCTGGTCTAATTCTAGGATTCACCAATGCATTTCAGTTCCCCTCCAATACCTATGCACAATCAGCACCTCTTAAGGTAGCATTATTAACCGATGCATTATTTAGTGATGGCGGATGGGGTGCCACAGCGTATAACGCCTCTCAGGCCTTGAAAGAAAAATACGGTTTGGAATTAACAGCTGTTGAGAATGTTGCAATTCCTGATGTTGAGCCAACCTTGAGAGATTTCGCTGATCAAGGAAATGATCTTATTATCGCTCATGGGTTTGAGTGGGGTGATCCAGCTTTGAGAGTTGGCGCTGACTATCCTGATACAAAGTTTGTAGTCTTTACAGGTCTAACCAACAGTGATAATGTAGCATCTGTCTTTCCAATGCAGCAGGAAGGGGCATATGTTCTTGGAGCTTTGGCGGCCATGATGTCAAAGACAGGCACGATTGGCTTTGTAGGTGGTCAGGCATATCCTAACATAATAAATATATTCGAGGGGTATAAACAGGGAGCCAGATCCATCAATCCTGACATGAAGATATTAGGACAATATATTGATACTTTCACTGACCCTGCCCGAGGAAAAGAAGCTGGAGTCTCGCTAATAAATAATGGTGCCGATTTTCTCTTTCACGTTGCTGACCTTTCAGGACAGGGAGTAATTCAGGCTGCCAGGGACAAGGGAATTTATGCCTTGGGGGTCGTGGCTGATCAACATAATCTTGCTCCAGATACCGTATTGACCTCTTTTGTACTCGACATGGAAAAAGCCTTTGATGGGGCAATAAAAATGGTCCAGAATGGTAACTTCAGTGGCCAGCTTTACAAGCCTGGATTAGAGACTGCAAAAGGCGCCTCCGGTGACGGTATCGTATTCATTGCACCATTCTATAATCTCGATAGCAAGGTTCCCACTGATGTGAAACAGAAGCTTAACCAAATCGTCCAAGACATAATAACTGGCAAGATCGTAGTTCCGGAGCGGACAGAAGCTTCGTCCTAATTTTTGTTCCATAGAAACGATGAGAATAGAATCATTGGACACGACAACCTTGCGGTTTATCTGAAGTATCAATTCTCCAGCCATGAGGTAAAGAGCAGGAAAGATGTCAATACTGGGAAGATCAATTTTGTTCAGGTACCGTTCGCTGTAAGGTGAATTTAGCTAAACATGTCTGATGCTGGTTCTCGCCCTCTTACAAACCCATCTGTTGACCATCCTCCTCATGCTCCTTCTCCTTCTTCTGACCTGAACGCCTCACAATCATGGTCAGATGGAACGAAGGGCGACCAACCGGTGCTTTCTATGAACGGCATAACGTGCAGATTTAATGAGGTCATAGCCAACAACGACGTGCACTTCGATCTTTTTAGAGGTGAAATCCACGGTCTTCTTGGAGAGAATGGCGCCGGAAAGACAACTTTGATGAGCGTACTCTATGGGTTGTACAAACCGGAAGCGGGAGAAATTATAGTGAGGGGAAAAAGGGTTGACATAAAATCTCCACTAGATGCCATAGGCCTTGGAATCGCAATGGTTCATCAGCATTTCCTATTGACACCCAGCCATACAGTTGCGGAGAATATTATTGTTGGGCTAAAGTCTCCTGGGAGATCTATTTTCTTGAAGACGGCGGAGGCAGAAAGAAGGATTTTGGAATTGTCCAAAAGGTACGGTCTTAAGATCGACCCGAAAGCGATTGTAGGTGACCTATCTGTGGGCGAACAACAACGGGTAGAGATAATAAAAGCACTCTACCGGGACATCAAAATTTTAATTCTCGATGAGCCTACTTCAATGCTTACCCCTGTTGAAGAAAAGGCGTTGTTTTCGACATTATCTGCAATGGTAAAGGCTGGGCTTTCGATAATATTCATCACACACAAGTTAAAAGAAGTCATTGAGGCAAGCACACGTGTGACGGTCCTAAGAGGCGGAAAAGTTATTGGCACAGTGATGACTGCACAGACAACCGAAACAGAACTTGCAAAATTAATGATAGGAAGATCACTGACTCATGGTACAGGCGATCGGCAAGAAGAGGTTCATGTAGGGATTCAGAAATCATCTAATGCTGAAGCCTCTGCGGGACTTGCCACGGTACTGGAACTCAAAAATGTATTTGCATTGAATAACTCTGGAGTGCAAGCGCTTAAGGAATTGTCACTAACAGTGTCAAAGGGTGAAATATTGGGAATCGCTGGCGTCGATGGCAATGGTCAGAGCGAAATGGCAGAGATTGTTTCAGGTTTGAGAAAGATTCAGAGTGGACAGGTAATAATTGACGGACGCGACATAACAGGGATGTCACCTAAGCAGATCAGAGAATGGGGACTCGCATACATACCTGAAGATCGGCTCAATACGGGCCTGATTCTAGATTACTCTATCGCTGAAAACCTAATCCTAGACAGGTGGTATCGCAGGCCGTACTCAAGCAAGATATTCTTAAACAAACGCGAAATGAAAAGGTTTGCAGAGGAGATAGTTACAAATTATGACGTGAAAACACCCAGTCTGGATATTAAAGTACGATATTTATCAGGTGGTAACTTGCAAAAAGTCGTACTTGGAAGAGAATTGTCAAAGGAACATAAGTTGCTTATCGCTCACAATCCTACACGAGGATTGGACGTTGGTGCTGCAGAATATGTCCACAAACAACTTTTTAAACAAAGAGACTCAGGAGTAGGGGTTTTGCTGTTGTCATTAGATCTGGATGAAATTCTTCTACTAAGCGACAAGGTAGCAGTGATATACGCTGGTAAGATAATGGGAGTATTTGAAAGGGCAACAGCAGACGTCGATAAAATAGGCCCGTTAATGGGAGGCTATGTAGTAGAGGCAAGTCAATAAAATAATGAATATTACATATGACAATTTTCGACAGTGGGGTGACAAGCTGGATTGACTACAACCCTTGTCCTAGGAAGGAGAATAAGTTTCAAGCATATCATCCCGTTCCTTTCTGGAGGGCTAGCCTTCCTTGTCGGAGGAATTATACTCTATGCGGCCGGTGTGGATCCCTTGGAAGCATACGCGTTACTTATAAAGGGATCACTTGGAACTACTCGTGTGGTTGCAGATACCCTTGTAAAGACTATATCGCTGCTCATTGCGGGACTTGCTGTAGCTGTCGCATTTAAATGCAAATTATGGAATATCGGGGCTGAAGGCCAACTCTACATGGGTGCGCTGGGGGGGCTATTGGTTGGGATTGCAGTAGTGGGTATGATTCCTGTAGTGTCTGTTATTATCGTTTTGATCGCGGGTGTTGCTTTTGGAGCTCTGTTTAGTCTTGTGCCAGCAATACTTAAGGTCAAATTGGGTGTGAACGAAATAATTGTAACCGTTCTTCTCAATTTCGTAGCTCTTCTTTTCATTTCGTATCTACTTCATGGGCCGATCAAAGCACCAGGGTTTTTGCCTTACAGTCCTGATATCTTTCCTGAGTCAGAGCTGCCAATTTTGGTAGACCGTACAAGATTGCACGCAGGACTCCTCGTAGCAGCCATGGCTGCCATTTTTGTCCATTTTCTATGGAAAAGTAAGATTGGATTTGAACTGAAGAGCGTAGGGATGAATATATCAGCCGCACGTTATGGTGGTATGAACATAACGAAGAGCATTCTGATTACAATGGCCATCAGTGGAGGATTGGCTGGGTTGACTGGAGCAGTACTTTTGTCTGGAGTGCAGCACAGGCTCATTGAGGGTATCTCTCCTGGTTACGGTTTCATTGCGGTGATTATTGCACTATTGGGAAGAGAGAATGCTTTAGGGGTATGTCTTGTTGCTTTTTTCTTTGCAGTTTTGCTGCAAGGATCCGAGGTCATGTATAGGACCTTAGGAATTCCTGTTGCCTTCGCTCAAACGCTGCAGGCCCTGGTTTTAGTTTTCGTCCTGATTGGTGAGGTATTTACCAGAATTCATCTTCCAAAAAGGATCAAGAGAGTCGATGAAGACATATTAAAGAACGGTGGGAAGCAGATTGGCTCGGCCGGCGGAAAGAGGGAATTGGAGTGAATTAACAAATTGGTAGAAATGATTGATTTTATTGTCGGAATAGTTGCTTCAGGTATTCGTATGAGTACACCTTCGCTCTTCGCTGCACTTGGTGAAAATATAGCGGAACGTTCAGGTGTCCTCAATCTAGGCGTTGAAGGAATGATTCTAATCGGCGCATTTGCCGGCTTTATTGGAACGTTTGTCACCGGAAATGTAATCATTGGAATATTGGTTGCTCTTGCTGGCCCTATGGTCATGGCAACCCTTATGGCTTTTCTGAGTGTAAGTTTACGCACGAACCAGTTGGTTGCTGGTTTAGCCATCTGGCTCTTAGGGGTAGGCCTTGCTGCACTTCTATACCGATTGACTTTCGGTGTAGTTACGGTGGCACCCACAGTACCTACTATTCCTCCTCTCGAGATCCCGTTTTTGAGTTCGATTCCAGTTTTGGGACCTATTATCTTTCATCATGACGCAATGATCTATCTTGCATTTCTGCTAATTCCCTTGACTCATATTTTTCTCTTCAAAACAAACATTGGTCTAAAGATACGAACAGTGGGTGAGAATCCAAAGCAGGCAGATACCCTGGGTGTAAACGTAAACAGGATTCGCTACGTGTCGGTAATCATAGGCGGTGCGTTTGCAGGTTTGGGAGGTTGTTATATAGCCTTAGTAACTACTGGTTCGTTTTCTGAAGGCATTGCCGCTGGACAAGGATGGATCGCTCTTGCAGCTGTCATCTTTGGGAGATGGAGACCTTTTTGGATAGTATTAGGCGCTCTCGTTTATGGAATGGTCAATGCGACAGCATTAGGACTGCAGTCATTAGGAACGACTATCCCATTCCAGTTTTTGCTCATGCTACCGTACTTACTCCCAATCGCCATCCTGGCAGCTATGTATAAGAAGAGTGTTGCTCCTGCTTCATTGGCAACCCCCTACAAGAGAGGGGAAAGATAGAACCGATGTGGAATCTCCTAGGGAAGTCCTAAACTATAAGATAAAAGCATTCATCAGAAACGCATTTGATGTTCCACAAGAAAAAATAGAAGGCAATAGATCAATGGCCATAATGGGTTATAACTATATGATAATGACATGTAGTTAGTATCCTTATATAACTCAGGGACACCATTCCAGCTATTGCTATCGTCAACTGCAACAGCTATTAAATCCTCTCCAATATTAGACAGGAAGATAGAAGAGACTTGTGCCGGGTTACAGGCATCATATACTAAAAGAGTTCTATCTATAAGTGAGAATAATGCTGCAACTATCGTTGAATACATTGCCGTCATGAAAAGCGAGGTCAACCTATCAGATAACTACAGAAGAGCCATAATCGAACTCTTAACTAGGTTATCCAAACATAACGATAACAAACCATTCAAGGAGTTAACACGTACAAATGTAATTGCATTCCTGGAGTCTTTTCGCAAGACAGATACACAAGATCCAATGCATAAATGGATAGGGACTTACAATCTTTTCAGGACCCATTTACTTAGATTCTTCAAATGGCTATATTCCCCAGATATTGAACCTGGCAAAAGGCCCAAGCCTTCAGTAATTGAAAATATTGCCCACCTGAAGAGAAAGGAAAAATCAATCTATAAGCCGTCTGACTTGTGGACTCAGCAAGACGATCTGTTATTCTTGAAGTATTGCCCATCCAAACGGGACCGCTGTTATCATGCTATATCAAGAGATACGTCATGTCGTCCGCATGAAATACTTAAACTGAAAATAAGGGATATTGCATTCAAAACTAGCGGTAGTTATCAATACGCAGAAACTCCGGTTAATGGTAAAACGGGTTCTAGGCCTATACCTCTCATCGATTCAATCCCGTATCTAAAAGACTATCTGGATCATGAGCATCCTCAGCCAACAAATCCCCATTCCCCTTTGATATGCGGAACCGGAAGGGGTTTGGGAAGGCATATTCGTGCTGGAAGGATTTACAATATTTACAGTGAATATAAAAAGCAAATATTTCCTAAACTTTTAGAATCTCCTAACGTTCTGCCAGAAGACAAACAGAAGATAAAGGAACTGTTAAAGAAACCCTGGAATCCCTACATACGAAGACATTCAGCATTAACCGAAAAATCTACAATATTGAAAGAGCATGTCTTAAGACAACATGCAGGTTGGTCTGGAAGTTCTCAAATGCACCTCAAATACTTACACTATTTTGGAAACGAATCTAATGAATCATTATTAGAAGCATATGGTATAGTTGCATCTGGTCAACAGATAGATCAGCTAAGACCAAAGCAATGTCCCCAATGTAGTGAATCAAACAAACCTGAAGCTAGATTTTGTGCAAAGTGCAGAATGGTCCTTAGCTATGATGCATACAGTGAAACCCTAGAAAAACAGAACCAGGAAAAGTCAGAGATGGAGGAGATTAGACAACGATTGCAGGAACTGACACATGCTACAGTCAATCAGTTTTCAGGGCAGTTATTGAAAATGCAACAACGAATAGAAGAACTAGAACGGCAAAAAAGGACTTAGAAAGAAACATCACAAAGAATCAGACAGACAGCTGATTTTTCCACTAGATTATTTTATTGGGCTTACCGTCTGCATATCCTACTACTGCGCTAAGCCTTTCTGGCACCGGAACATATTCAACGGGTGTTTCTCTTACTATGTGGGAGGATACTGTGTCACTCGGGCCTTTTAATATCCTAGCTTTGATATACTTGGCGTACTTACTTTCTAGATTCCTGGCTTTTGTCATTTTGATGTAACGCTCAATTGCCGGATGGTTGGGGTATATCCTGCTACCTTTTCTGGATACTTTTTTACGTGTTAAAAACTGACCCTCATATTTTCTTATGATTCTCCAAAACGTCTCATTACGGATTATCGGGATCTCTCCGTTAGAACGTATGTCTATCACTGTATCACAATATTTCTTTAATTCACCGTATCGCAGATATCCTCTTATCTTATATCCTTCATAGTTGCGGTCAAGTTCTCCTAGTACGATTAACTCGATATCGAGATTATTATCTGTCGTAACTAAATCATCATAATATCGATAATCTTGTAAGAAATAGGTCACAAATAAGTTCGTTATAAAATAGGACTTATTAAACTTTCTAGTGTCAAATATACAAACAGAAAAACCAAAAGGCATAAGCAAAATTTGGATGACGAATGACATTTCAGCGACTCTGATCATCCCCATCGAAGTAGCAAAAAAACACAGCCTGACGAAAGGAAACCACGTCTTGGTAGAAGATACAGACCAAGGCATTCTGATACGCACGTTAAAAATTGATGGTGATTAAATGTCATATCAACCAACTCAGCCTCTGTGGAAACAGGGCAAGAATGGAAATAGATATCAACATGCTAACCTAAACCGCCTAGAAGCTGAGGAACCCGATACGTTCAGACTTCTGGAGCTTAAGGCGGGATTTAGGGCTAATGATGGTATTTTTATGTACTTTGTGAATCATCATGATAAATACGGATGGTCTGTTGCTAGGACAGCGCTCTACGAGCGCAATAAAGATACAACAGATGAGCAGTCACCTGAACAAGATAACGAAAAAGTAAATCCAGTATCTGACCAGGATAAAAGATTAACATCGTCAGCCAATAAACCATTGGAACTAAAAACCGCGGAGCAACTATTAGACGAAAACGCTAGAAGGGCAAACATACGTGTTAAGTTCATCGACTTTTTGCAATCTCATCTCGATTTTCTTAACGAGAATATATTAGAGCCCGAGGAACGCTACAGACTAGTTCCAGATTACGAAGACACAGACCGAAACGAAGACAAAAAGTATTCCTAAGAGTAGAAAATGTTCCCATTCCAAACCCTTGACATCAGCGACGATCTGAGGAACTGTGAGGTAACAAGGTTTGAAAAAGAGAATAATGTTAACCTCCTGCTTGAACACAACGGACGTTCAGTTGTATTATTTAAAATCCATGAGAGTGGTGGTTTATTTGATACACTCGAAGACTTTAGGATTAAGTCAAGGGGCAGGATTGATTCAGATACGGTTCAAGCTATCATTCTTGTTCTCTCTCGGGAAAAATACTACCAAGATGTTCTAAGAAATAGTAAAATCACCAAACCAGAACCAGATGACCAAAATACACCCGAAACAGATATAGTAGAACCTCCTGCTCGAGAATCAAATGTTAAAAACGAAACTACTGACGTTATAGATCCTTTTGCTGCCCTCGATCAACATGTTGTGGATAAAGACTACGCCGAATATGTCATAAGAACTGCAAAGAAAACCGTAAAACAAGAAGATGCGCTCGTAAGACAGATTGTATATGTAGGTCTTAGTAAGGACTCTGATAACCCCTTAAACCTAGCTGTCTTAGCGAGGACAAGACTCATGCTGTGCTTCAGACTTTACAGTACTTTCCCAAACAAGATTTGTGGAAAATAGGTTCTATGTCACCCAAAGTCATCATCAGGCAAAGTGGTATTCTGGTTCTGATTGATCTGACAGGTAAACTCTTTGTATTCCTGGAGCCCCCACATCCGGACACTTGGAGCATATTGAAACCCATTTTATCACACGACGATTATGAGATAGAGCATCCATATGTTTACGAAGTCGAAGGAATGGGTTTTAAGGTAAAGAAAGTTGTGACAAGAGGTTGGCCTGCTTGCATCTTTTGCAGTGCTAAAAATGAATCCAAGTGGCCTGTTTGGCCTGAAATCCAGAGCAGGTTTTTGATTACTTCTCCAAATATGAGTTCACGGAAATATCTTGAAGGAAATGTCTTGACTGCCCATCATGGGTCTTCCAAGATTGGCACAGCAGTCATTAATCATATCGGACAGAGAAATAGAGCTTGCCAAGAGATGTGTTCTATACTTAATCCAGAAAATAAAGGACTTTACAATTGGTAGCAATAATGGAGTCAACGCTGAATCTGTATGGATTCCATATAGTCAGATTCTTGCAAATGTGCTAGCGGCAGAGAAAGGAACCGACAACAGAATAACAAAGAGGATATTTTCTTTTCTTAGAATAATAACCCTGTCAAGGTGCCATCTTAGGGGGAGGCTTCGATATGGGCCTGAGAATCTTGTCATAGCCGACCTTGAGGATTTGGATGAAGCCCTACATATAACTCAAAATGTAAGCGGAATACCCACTTACAAGCTTAAGCTGTTCAAAGAAATATTCCTGGAAAAATACAAGTCAAAGACATCTCCTGATAGAAGCAAGGACGATTCCAAGGAAGAAAGGATCATTGCAGTAACAACAAGGGAATTATGCGAATATTACAAGGAAAGGGCGGGAAAAACAATTACATCGAACAATCTTAAACAAAACTACCTTAACGAGTTTATCAATAATGGTTTGATAGACGAAGAGGATTCCTTGTAGACAATAAGGCAAAAGATCTATTATCCTATTATCGACCTTCCAGGTAATGAAGTCTCAGCTGAAGACCAAATAATATCTTTTTTATCCCTTTCAGACCGAATGGATAATATTTTACAACATCCACGTCTATTAGTACCAAAAAGATTCAAATATATTCCAGAAAACTGGTTAGAACTGGAGATTTTGGACCTTTTAAAATATCCATCGATCATTGACAGATTTGAGTTATACACCCAAAATAATGATAGGATTTGTATATGCAAGTTTGTTGATAACTACCAGAAAACCCAAACGATCGATGGATATTTTTCAAATGCCATTTTTTATAATAATAACAACAAAACATATGGACTATTACAGGATCTGCACGGCCACAAAGCCGAAGAATGTAAAATATTATCCATTGATGCCAAAATGGATAATAAAGATATTTTAGGTGGCATAAGCCGTGGAGACACGGAAACAGTCTTGGTACTTCAAGAAGTAACATTGCTTATGCTCAGGCCATAATAAATAATAATTTGTACCAAACGAGAGGCTCCATGGATCTTGGCAGTGACAATCCCTGTCAAGAAACATTTGAGAATAATAGCAGCTACAACAACAAATCAATACAGTCGGTACAAGATTTCTTTTATGATGAACCTGATTTACCTTGGCAACCATTACCTGAACATGACTTGCAAGAAAGTCCTTGCTATCCTATTATTGAAAGAAAAGGAGAGCTCTACTACTGCAAGATCCACCAGTATATGGAAAGCCCTTACCTAGAGGTCATAGAACACCATTGCAAGTACAAGGAACCTGAACATCACAAAGCAGAGATAATCAGACTAATACAAGAGAAGGATATTCTCAATGGCAACAACTGAGTGTAAGACTATCGACATAGTTAAGCAAGGCCTTGACTTTATCATTAGTCATTTTAAAGCCCCAATATGGCCTAGAACCATTTCAACCTCAGCAACAAATGGAGCCCAAGTTTTAGAGCTGGACGCTCAAGGTCATAGTATTATGGAGATAGCAAAGATATTGCATATAAGCCATGGAACCGTTGACAATGATTTATTATATCTAAGAAAGCAGGCACAGGAAAACCTACAAAAACATATCCAGGAAAGAATACCAGAGGAATATCAGAAAGCTGTAGTTGGAATAAACAAGGTTCTAAAGACATGCTGGAATATCATAAATAAAGATACAACAGATGACAAGACAAAACTATAAGCAACTGCCTTTATCAATGATTCATACAAGTATTTAATGGACTTAACTACCAATGGTGTTGTAATAACAGATGCTATCAAGTTTGTTCAGACAAACAAGCGGAAACTAATGTCCAAAAAAGAGGATGACAAGGAATCTGAGGAACCTGACTACAATGAAGACAAAGATTAGTTAGAGGAAGAACAAGAAGAGAAAGAAAGACTAAAGGAAACTAATAATCAAGTTTTTTAGCCTTCTCTTTACAAGAAGCACGATACATCGACATAGGAAATCGATTACGGGCTTTGGTAAATCCGGATGTGGAAACGGAGCTCCATTTACTCACAGTGAGATCTTTTAAACATATATGGTCCTTCTCTCTAGGACTATAGCACAATATCTTATACAAATACTGCAAGATTCCGAGGGACTAGACTTAGATTTGGATGCTAAGAACTATGTATTAGCACCAACTATGAATCCATTATTTCCAGAAGCTATTTAGAGCCATTTTATCTAACGTTGAATGACATTATTGTATACTTCTATAGCTAGCTGCTTAGTTTAGCATAAATCCTTGGGAATTTACATACCCTGTATGCGTTGTGATTTAAGAAGGCATTGACTAACCAAAATACTACGAGAATCTTGGTAGTCGATGATGAACCAGATATTACTCTAACATTGAAGGTAGCGCTAGAAACCGTCGGACTATTTGACGTAGACACGTTCAATGATCCAGAATCAGCGTTGAAGAGTTTCAAGCCTGACTTTTACGCTCTTGTTTTGATCGATATTATGATGCCAAAGATGAGTGGTTTTGATCTATATGAACAGTTAAAGAAAGTAGACCCCAACATCAAGATATGTTTTCTGACTGCAAGTGAGATGTATTATGAAAGGAATAGGGGAATAGAGCATTGTGCTTTAAACAAAGATCCGTTCCTTCAAAAACCTATATCTACTAATGATTTGGTAATGGAAGTAAACAAGAAGATAAACTCAGCATAATAGCAATAGAGTAATCAAAACGGGGATGATGGAATAGGAACGAACATCTATCCTCTATTAATACAACGTATTATACGAGAATCAGATATTTGAGTACTGGAACAGCTAGCAAAAGGAAATAGAATGGTTTGTTCTCCTTCTTCTTCATAGTCAGTAGTCTTAATCTTGTTCCACGTTTATCACTTCTCCAGTTAGTGCATCCACATTTACTTCTAATTCCTGGTTTCCTTTGACTATGTCGACTTTATACACTGTTCTATCATTTTCGTCGTCAAGTTCAGTTTCCCCAACGTCTGTGATTTGAACAGACTGGTTAGTTATCACCGCTTTTATTGCCTGTTCTTGTGTTATCAATGGAGATCCCGATCCGGTTGTCGTGTTGGCTGGTTGTGCAAACGCTTCGTACGGAACTGAAATTACCATTCCTGACATTGTTTGACATGTGACATAATGAAGTTGATTCCATCGTATAACATTTAAGAATTTTTGTGCAACTATCCAAATGTAAATAGAAAACGTTCACATAGGGAAAATCTTCAAAATGACCAAAGAACACAAAGCACAGTTGCCATTGTCAATAATGTCAAAGTTGAGGCATTTCCATCACATCATGTAGATACAATAAGAGGTCTTGATAATGTCAAGTTTATTTTAAGTGATGAGACGGATTACTATCCACCATTTCAACAAACAGAAGTTAGAGCAGTAATGGAGGGGTACATAGGCAAGCCAAATAGCGACCCTACTATTGTAATGGTATCAACACCCAAAGCTCCTGGTGGTTTAATGCAACAAATAGAGCTAGAACCTGATCCATTATATCATAAACTGTTTTTTGACTATACTTATGGACTACAAGGGCCATATCCTATCTATTCACAGGAACAAATAAAGAAGGCCAGGTCTTCGCCTTCATTTGAGCGAGAATATAACCTGAAGTATCAGGGATTGTTAGGAAATGTATTTCATACTAAGGATATTGATGCAGCAATAGAGAAAGGCAAGCTATACGATCCTGTTATTCCAAACACTTATTCTCAAAAATGCATGGGTATAGATCCAGCATATGGCTCTTCCTCATTTGGCATTGTAGTTGTACAGTTTGTAGACGGTCAGCTCCAAATCCTGTATGCCGAAGAATACAAGAGACCTGACTTTGATGAAATGTTGGAAAAGGTATGGGATTTGCTTGTTAAATACTCAATAGAAAAAGTAATGATAGATGGAGCTAATCCTTCATTCATAAGATCACTAAAGATTAACCTAGGAGAAAGACCAGATTATGAAAATGAGAAAAAAGAGTTATACAAATACATGAAAGTAGAACCAGTTTCATTTGCCAAAGATCATAGAGCCATGTTAGGACATTGTAAACTTTTATTGGAGCAAGGATATGTAGCCATCAATCCAGCTTTTGATAAACTAATAACATCACTAAGAACAGCAGTGGCTGAAGAAAATATACTGGATAAAGAGGCTACATCATATGCAGATATCTTTGACGCCTTCAGGTTAGCATTGAAACACTATCAGTTCGCAAACAGGGAAACAAATGAGGATACCCCCATTGTTGTCAAAAGAGAGAACAATAAACTAAACCATAGAAGTCAAAGAAATGCCTGATTTACACATTAGGTTAGGCCAGTATTGTACTATTTGTCAATACAAACATGAAGAAGAATACTTAGTATGTGACTACTGCAATGAACACAAGACTTGGATTTGTCTGAAAGATATTTACTATAACTACGGATTTTTTAAACGAAGTTATCATACATGCAGTGATTGTTACTGGGATCTATTTAGTCCTAGGCTAGTTGAAGAAGACACAATGTGCAAAGCGTATCAAAGTACAATAGTTATCAAAGATAGAACTGATGACAAGATAAAAGAAAAAACAATAGATTACTATGAAGCAGTAAGGATTGCCTATATCGAAAATAAACACATGCAAAAATATCTCGACAAAACGATAAACGATGTTACAGAAATAAACAAGACATTCAAGCCAATATGGAAGTTTACATACAAAATATCAGGTGGAGAAAAAGAAAGGGTTAGACTTCTAAAAAGAGATCCAGATAATCTAGTAGTATCATGGTCTGATTGAGATGCTAAGGAAGTATCTTTAATCACTATGGAGACAAGAAAAAAATGAGTATCAATAGTCGAGCCTTGTCATCCACGAATCGGTACTCCTGGAGGGTGTACATAAGGTTCCACCCATTTGCTTGAGTTGGTTACTTCATCTATCTCATTTTCTAACAATCTAAGGTCTTTAGGTGCGATTGCTCCTAGATTGTCAAAAATGCTCTTGGATGTTCCATTTACATTAATTGACGTTAAAACTGTCGGCTGATCTGTCTTTACTATCTTATCGTATGTATCATTTAATGAAAAGTAACCTATAGCATAAAACTCCTTAACTAGTTCCCTTACTTTGTCATCAAGTATACCAGATACTTGTTTTCCTGTCACGTTAACAAATCTTTCGCCATTATAAACCACTATACCATTTCCAAAAATGTCCAGGGAATATACCGGGCACGTACCCATACACATTCCTCTTTCCATTGTAATAGTAATATTTGATTGGTTAGTTGCTGATATTGCAGCTGCCTCTGAAACTATGGAGGGTATTTGAGGAGCAATTGTTGACACAAATAGAATAATAACAGTTCCATATGTACAGGCTTGCATCACGTTTTTCATGTTGCGGTCTATACAAGGTAAATCCTCCAGGTATGTAAAGACACTGGAGGATATTAATGAGGACTCCCTACGCCTAAGATAAGCGACTCTGGAAGTAGACAATTTAGTGAATCACCTATGGCTTTGTCCAAGATTGACACTCAGCAAGAGCACAGCCTGTGAATCCTGTTTGCTGGGAGGAGGAGTACTGATATGTCGCAAAAACCCATAGAAGGGGTTGACAACGGAGTAGCAGGCTATGGTGTGCTTGGCAGCAGCAAAAAATCTGGTGGCCATGGCGTGGTTGGCGAGAGCAGCCTCTGGACGGCCGTGGGTGGCTACAGCAAAAGTGGCCTTGGCGTGTATGGCCATAGCTACGACAGCCATGCCATCCGTGGGTTCAGCGAGAGCCATCATGGTGTGCATGGGGAGGGCCACAGTATTGGTGTATATGGCTTTGGGAGCAAATCAGGTGTAAGTGGGGAGAGCTTCAGCATTGGCGTATATGGCTATGGAAGCAACATTGGCACAGGTGTAAGTGGAGCGAGCGTCAATGGAACGGGTTTGAGTGGCAGGAGCTACGGCACAGGTGTGGATGGTAGGGGTTTCTTGATTGGTGTCTACGGTGAGTACTTCGGATGGAGATCCGACGGCTCGGCTGTATATGGCAATGGCGGGTCCGGACGGGGTGTGTCGGGCCACAGCGAATGGGGTGTTGGTGTGTATGGCACATCAGCCATGGGTCGAGCTGGGTTTTTTAAGGGAAATGTCGAAGTAAAAGGAAATGTCGAAGTAAGTGCTAATTGTTATGTACGGGGTAAACTTTCAAAAGCTAGTGGCTCATTTAAGATAGATCATCCGCTTGACCCAGCCAACAAATATCTTTACCACTCCTTTGTAGAGTCACCAGATATGAAGAATGTGTATGATGGTCTAGTAGTATTAGACGACAAGGGTGAGGCAGAGATAGAGCTTCCAGACTGGTTCGGCGCACTCAATAAGGACTTCCGTTATCAACTAACTGCTATCGGAGCTCCTGGACCGAACCTCCATATTGCAGAGGAAATATCTGATGGCGTTACAAACTACAGTAACAGTAGTAATAACAATAAAAACAATAACAGTCACTTCAAGATTGCAGGTGGTACTTCAGGTATGAAAGTCTCTTGGCAGGTAACAGGAATACGTAAGGACCCGTGGGCTAATGCTAATCGTATTCAGGTTGAGGAAGATAAGCCTGCTAAAGAACGAGGCCGTTACCTGTATCCCGATCTCCACGGTCAGCCAGAAGAGAATGGAATAAGTCACTTACTCTTTCCAGAAGAGGAGAGGTTGCAAGAGCAGCTTGTACGTGAGACAAAGTAACACATCCAGTGTTGTTACTCCATCTGGAAAAAAACAGAACGTAAAGCGAGCAAACAAGTTCTCTACACCTGGCCCTATGACCGATTCACAGGTAATATCACAGGAGAAAATGCCCTTGGTATCAATAATAGACGATACACCTAAATCAAAAGACTCTATGCCAGATACTTCAAAGAAATGGAGAAACACGGACTTAAAATCACAAGATTTACAACTGAAGAAAGATAGACCCAGAACATCCTATCTCAAAATAGTAACTCTTAATATCAATGCCATAAGAAATAAAAAAGAAAAAATTCGAGCCAAGTAAACCCGCAGGCGGCGGCTCAACGCATTTTGGGGGAAGTTGAGACCGCCTTACCTGCGATTACCTAATATAACAAGATCAAAATACTTATCCTTGTCGTAACACAATCACTAAACCTAAGATGGACTTTCTTATTTTAGACTCGGAGAATAAGCCGAGTCCAAGTTCCAACTACTTTCGTTTTAGACACACCGGCGGCTTGGTTTTTTCTCACCTAATCACGACCAACCGTGGGGATGCTTGCTAAAATGATGAGAACGATATAAGTAATGGTTATCAATACAGAGAGGGAGTGAGGCTTGACAGCTGTTGCGCCAAGGTAATGTAAGGATACTTACTCAGTCTTATTACTATCTGATAAATACTATTTCTGTACTATCATCATTAACATAGTTAATGCACATTAATATTCCCAAACACATTATTCATTATCCATGATATACAAAAAGTTAGCTATTATGTCAATCCACGATATCAACCCTTCTCGTTCAGAAAGAATATTGAAAACCTCAGATGAACTAAACACAGAAACTCCCAAAAATTCTTAAGAGCACTGGCAAATCTAATTGTTTAACTGGAACTCTATTTCAAAAGCTTAAGATTGCGTTATTGTGTATTGTCATCGTGACCTTTTGTCTCCTCTCTCTATTTCCACATTAGTCATTAATTTAATCTGGTTATCATTCTCCTTTGGAATAAATCAGCAAATAGCAATAGCACAGACAGCTGAAACAAGTTTTGTGCCTTACAGTAATCCAACATTTGGAATCAGGATTCAATATCCTGCAGATTGGGGAAGACTAGACCTCTCATTCTTGCAAAATGATTCTGCAGATATTAATTTTTATCCTCTTGACGATCCCTCGGGAGCTCTGAGCGTAAAAATACAGGTCGACGGTCCATTGCGGTCAACGAATATGACATTTGATGAATACACCAACATGAAAATTGATTCAACTGAAGGTCGAATCATAGAATCAAATTTAACCACACTCGCAGGTCTACCTGCTCATGAAATAGTAATTAGTAATTCCGTATTGAAAACAATGCAAGTGTGGACGCTAAAGGATGACAGGGTATTTACCATTATTTATCAGGCGGAGGAAGAAGATTTCCAAAATGATTTACAGATTGCGCAGAGAATGATCAATTCATTTGGAATAAATTAATGATTATTAATATCAAACATGATATATGCAATCTATCTAAGGTTCTATTGTAATATGGACCGACATTGAATTGCGCTTGCTAACTGTTAAAGATCTAGGTAATTAGGTTAATCTATAACACTAATGCTTAAACGTAAAATGCAGGAGACTTAATACGGCATGAAACCGAACAGGAAACATGCCATTGAGTCTGGCCCTGCGTAGGTATATACCTATTACCAGTGCTTAGATGATGAGCATGTTTAACAATGACATTGATTGTCAAACAGTGAACCTGTTTATATTGATGCTTTCGTAACATCGTTTGTAATTACATCCATATATTGCCATTAGAATTAGAAGGCACAAAAATAAGCATAAGAAAGTCAGTTCTATTCAGTGCATATTATGTAATCATTCGTTTTTTTCTAATCTGTGCTAAAAATAGATAACGAGAATAGTTATTATGATTCTTCAAGGGCTGCTATTATCGTTGACAAAGCAGCACTTCCTAATCTTACACTTTCTTAGTTATCTTTATATTTGCTCAACGATCTGATATAAAATCCACTAAAAATCGTACCTGCTGCCAACGCTGAAGCAATAATAGTTCTATCTGGAGGAAGGCGGAGCATAAAAGCTGTTACAAATACAATTGCTGATGCGAAAACTGCAAAAGGCATCCAATATGTAACCGCACTGGAAGGTCTATCTGCTTCTGATTCAATACCAGTCAATGATACATTTAGGACTTAACCACAGCTGTCTAATATATCGTAGCACTATATTTATAGCAAAATAAAACAAGCAACGTAACTATACCATAAATTATTGTATTATGGTTATTTCTCTTAGTCAAAATCGGTCTCAAATTAACTATTCTAACATCAAAATATCCCGTCCATCCTAGGTCGGTGAACTCTTACATGTGCGTGAAACATGTATCTGCCAGGAATATCGTACTGAAAATCTAATATTATATTCCTTTATTGATCATCTGGTCATAATATACTATTTCCATTACGTGCTATCAGTGTATCACTCAAATATTGATTCATCCGAAGTAGATTGTTCATCTTCTTCATCTTCTTCTCCCCCGGTTCCTCCTTCTTCGGCCCCAGATTCTTCTCCAGGTGCTGAAAATACAAAAGGCTCTTGTG
>Ga0126305_10000308_pt1 | contig 21453 bp, 20 predicted proteins | sample Plot26_FD_92536 | JGI IMG/M metagenome (GOLD analysis project Ga0126305, IMG submission 92536) | Serpentine soil microbial communities from UC McLaughlin Reserve, CA, USA - Plot26 | ecosystem: Environmental > Terrestrial > Soil > Grasslands | place: USA: UC McLaughlin Reserve, Lake County... | reverse complement strand
TGCACAAGTATCGTCGAGTGCACTCTTGAACCCTCCTTGACTATTGAAGACATCAGTTCATCAGTCATATCGACTTGTCCATCTCTTGTATCATAGGAGTCAGGCTCTAAATCCATATGAATGCGATTGAGGTCGGCTCCCAGGTTCATGTAGATTTTGAGTGAACTAACCCCCAGCTCTTTGAGATATGGAATATCTCTGACCTGATCTGGGCGGAGGATCGAGGCATGGATAGCGTAATCGACTAAATGATTACCTTTGCTTGCCCGCAATTGTTTGGTTATGTTGTTATTGTTGCCGTTGCAATAGCCGTCAAAAAGCCTCAGCATCCTTATCATTGTAGTGACGCCACCTACAGCAGCCGAACTTGACTCTGTCCTTGCAGCTACATTGATTGGAGCGTAGACACCATAGTGCACGTGCGGGTCGATTGCACCAGGTAGCACGTATTTTCCATGTACATCTATCTTTCTTGAAGCAGAAATATTGTCCACAGATTTTACGAGTGCTTTTATCTTTCCATCCTCAATCATTATGTTTGTATCATCTATTATTCCCACTTTTGGAATTACGGCAGAAGCGTTCATGATTAGGAGATCGCAGGAATTCTGCATCTAAGCCCTAATGGATTGTCGGGCACCATAATATCTTATGCCTCGTTCTGGAGGTTTTATATTGGGATTTGACAGGCTGGATGGCTAGAGTGGGCTGGTAGTTCAGGGGTAGTAATGCTCGCTTCGCAAGCGAGAGGTCGCGGGTTCAAATCCCGCCCAGTCCACTAATTTGATGTGATGATAATACTCGGAGATTTTAGGGATGATTTCGAAAAATTGTTAACAAAAAGCATGTTCATGTAATTTACTAGGATTTTGATTTGTCAACAAAAATGCTAACAAAAGGTTGCAAAAAGACCTTTTTATGTTAACAATAGCGGTTTTATGTTAGCATGAGTAAGTTTGTTGTTAACAATTGGTTGGCCGGACTCTATAATTGATATTAATTAGTATGATATAATATTCATTAAAATTCATCCTTCTATAGTATTTCTACTAGACCTTCCAAAATATTCTGTACCTGCCTATCTTCTTCCATTTTATATTTTTCTTTGTGTTTACCAGTTCTAGCAAGGCTCCTTGAACAGTCTTTTGATTTAGATTAATCTTATCCGCAATTTCATTAGGAGTCCGCGGCTCATCGTTTAGCGCGCTGTATACTTTTCTCAAAGTATCCTCAGACATTATTCTATAGAGATATTCTGGACCTTTCTATATATTACTTATCATTAATCCCGATGATCAGTAATACTTAAATTGCCCCCCTGATGAATAGTGCTGATGATAAGTAGTACAGAAATCAACGAACAAGATAATAGTTTTAGCAGCAAACAATTAGAGTTAAGAAATCCGAATAGTAGTTGGAAAACAGTCGGAGTTAGGGTAAGATCACAAGACTTAGTTGTACTTAATCAACGACTCAGACTATATGGTTTTGAAACATTGGGCCAGTTGGTTGCTGATTTCTTAACTACCAAATTTCCACCATTGACAGAGGATAGACAAATCCAAGCAATGGAGAGCAATACGCAAAGCTTTGGTCTAAAAACGTTAGTCAATGGTGCTGCATTTGACCCCACGTTTTACAAAAATGTAGATCTTGATGATATGCTCAAATATCTCCTAACAATACGGAGGCTTGACAACAAACATACAAAAGATATAGTGAGTTATTTTCGACGGTTCCGGGATCTATTCTTTGGAACACAACCTGAAGAGATTCTCAAGTTCCAACCACCTAAAAGAGGATGGATTATACAAGCTATGCGTCATTTTGGCAACTATTATTTTTATAAAACTAACAATCCTGAATGCAAGGAACTAATTGATAAAATTATCAACCGATATGGCCTCAATATAGGATTAGATATGCATCAAAGGATATACATTGTAGATGATAACTTTGTTAGCAATAAGGTTAAGACCCTTTTGGCAATTCAGGGCGATTTAGGTCTGACAATCAAGGTTGGCTTATTTAGTGGTCTCAGGGAGGATGAAATTATCTTTATGCATAATAAAGAGATATGCAACAACCTTGGAGGTTGTTCCTGCAATAATAAACTCCATGTCATCACTAAATCGAACGGGCTGGATGTTGTCGCCATCAATTGGTTTAGAGGTCACAAGAAATGCTATTTCACTATTCTGCCCACCACAATCTGGGAGCGATTTCGCGGTCTCTCGAACTTCAACCATGAAGATATTGATATTGCTCACAAGCTCACCAAGAAAAAAGCTAATCTTATGTTTGTGGAATTAAGAAAAATCCACTATAACGTGATGAGGAGGGTGATGGATGTAAACGAGGCAGATATTTTAGCAGGGCGTGCTAAATCAGTTTCCGCCAAACACTATGCTATGTATGAGCTTGATAAAATGACGGAGGCGTACAAGGAAGCGTGGCAACGGTTTGGAGTCAATACAGACGAGCTAGCGAATGTCTAGCCCGATTTCAATAAACTTCAGAAGCTTTTGAAAGCAAATCTTGAAATTATTTTTCATTCGATGCCAGAAAGGCCTAGAGGACTTACAGACGAAATAAGGATGATTTTATCACTACAATTCAGATACTGGACTCGACCAGAAATAGGCTAAAGAGAGCTTGCAGAAAGGATCAGACATACGACGATAAGATAAACCAATTACTTGATTTAGAATTGAACAGATAATGTAATTCAAAACAAAACAACTGGTCTTGGGTTCAAATCCCGACGGGCCCAAGGTTTTGCTTAATATTTTATAAGATGTGAATAGACTAAGAGTTATAATATTATTCTCAGTTTTTAGATTGATAATAAACCATGATTTTCTTGGCAGATAAATGTGCTCCAATAGTACGGGTTTGGATATTTTTTCTTTATGACTAGTTGTGCTTTACATTACATAGAGCTTGATCTCTTCGTATGTCAGTGGCATAGAGGTAGAGCTTGATCAGTTCAACAATCATGTAAGAAAATAAAGTGCTAATTATCACCTTGATGGTTGTTCTTCTTGCTGCTTCTTAATTCTTCCAAAATCTTTTCTAGGTAGTCTTTCACGTCTTGCTCAGAAAGAGAGGATTCAATCCCAGTCTTTTCCGTTAGACTGTCAGAGTGTGTCTTTGCTACTGCTAAAACCTTGCTCTGTAGCTCCATCTGCAGTTGTGCCTTTCCTATCCCATCAAGTAACTTAGATTCAAAAGCGAGTTTCCGAATTGAATGGCGCAGGTTTGCATCTTCTGCAAGAGAGATTGCCGATGAGTATAGCCCTATGCTGTATAGGTATGATGCTGCTGACATAAAAGACCGAGGAAGAGATTCAAAGGGCGGAAACGTAGCAAATGTTGGGACAGCTATTGACATACCAAGTGTCATGGTACCGAAGCCAGCAAAAAGCAGATAATATTGGATAGAACTCATCCGGCCATATGTCGTCGCACGAACGGTTTTTGACATCATGAAATATACGAAACCATTCATAATAAAGCTAGCAAGCGCACTCAATATGGCCACAACTCTATAAATAATTACGGATTCTGATCGATAAGAATCATCCACGTTAAGAGAGGCCTCTGCACCTATCGATATGGCAAGTGTGGTAGGAAAAGCTACTGCTGGAATAATGGCCAAAAGCCAGTATTTGACTCTGCCTCTTTTTCTTGAATAGGCCCTTAGGTGTAGAATGCTGCCAATCCAAAAAAGCATATACGATGCAAGAAGCACTAAGACACTTAGATAGAACAAACCGTGGTACTGTCCAAAGGAGCTAATCAGTTGAAATGAAATGATGTCACTTTGCTCAATTACTGTTGGACCCTCGAAGAATCTAATGAAGGATCGGAAAACTCCCAGCCCTACGCCTAATGAAGCTAGTGCTGGTGCAAGCGCGTATATCATTACTACGATGTTTTTAGTGTGAATTCTGAACCACGAGACAAAAGTGTAGCTTTGGAATGCCAATATGGTGCTTGATGCTGCCATGCTAAGTGCAGTTGCAGCTATTGTCCACATGGTGCGGTAGCTAGCAAATTGCCATATTTCCAGGATTATTGCAACGTATAGAGCAACGAGGATAAACTCAATTGCTATCACGCTCCAAAATAAAATATTGTAAAATGAAACTTTCTTTCTGACCTGCTGGGTAAGTTGTCTGACAATTGACAGTAAGAAATATAGGCCAACGCCGTGGATGGTAACGGTAATTACTACAAATACTGAAAGTCCTATGCCTAATCCTTGCATTATTGTGTCAACTATGTCAAAAAGCCATGTGATTAGGACATCAATTATAAGTGCGGCCACAATGATAGAACCTATTATTAATACTCTTTTATTCTGTGATCCTGAGTTTGCAAAATGATTTGAGAAATGGGGATCAGTTGAGTTAACTTCCTTTTTCTCTTCACGCATGAATGGATCAATAATCTACAATAGTTTTATTTAAGTGACTCTGACTTCTTGTTTCACTCTCGCAAGTGGAGCCCGAAATGTAAGGCTTTTAACACAACTTCTTGCGCTGGGATCGGAAACAATTAAGACTTGAGGTCTATAAATTCAAATCCGTCCGAGATATCTCCATAACAATTGGCAAACAACTGCCTGTTACTAGCAAAAGTTTTTGTCTTGCCCTGCATAGGACGAGATTGAAACCTTCACATTAGTGCTTCTAAAAGCACGGGGACCCTTGGGCCCACTCTGATACAGGTTCTTTATTAGGGTTCAAAACCATAAAAAGGAGTAGAGAGACCCCAAAAATTGGAAACTGAAATTTCAGCAACTGAACCCTATCCGGACTTTTTGTTTTCTATGGTGAATAGCCCTAAACTATGGTGAGGTATTCTACAAGGCTACGTTCATTTTTTGTCTATATCGGTATTGAAGGTACCACAAAGGAAGAGATGCAGAAGGTGTGTCGAAAAGGTGAAAGAGAGCGAATAGGAGGAGAGTGGCAACAGCAAATGGGCCTATGCCTCAGTTATCAAATTTCTTCATAGTCTATGGGGGATCAAATCCATCAAACAGTCTCAACTTTGAAAGCCAGCTGTCCACGAAAATCTTCCCAAAATTGATGCTGAAGTGTTCTCCCAAAAAGATAATCAACCAATTTCAGGGAGAGGTTTTTGGGAGCAATACTCGCCTTTACATACACAAAGGTCCCATCACGATGAGGAGAAATAGTCATTTCAAACCCGCCAGAGAGATCTCCTTCAAGAATTATCTCCTCTATCCTCTCGGTCGGGAATAATATGTATCTATCGAGATGTTTCGTTTTGAAAAAACTCGCAGTCTGTTCAATCTTTGCATATGACAACATTACCATTCCTTTCTATAACATGATGATAAACAACGCGATTCCGTGCATTGGGAGCCCAGCTCGGCCAGCTTTCCATATCTGTAAGAACATTCCATACTGCATTTTTCTCTGCTTTGATAATTCTGGAGTTCTCTGACTTTGCCAATATCTCTTGTTATTTTGAAAGAACTTAGTTATAACATGGGCGAAGGAACAGCATGCTCAGCTATCATCACTCGTCTTCCATAAATTACAAATCAATCACATTTTGATCATAATTATGAAAATTAGTTTAAGAATTGTACTTATATCTTTTTATAATAGGCAAATAGCCTATTGCTATGTCGGTCGCCTTCTTCCGTATTCCTAGCAACAATCACGAAGCAGGCGATGTTCAGGATTGTTTTGAGTTGCAAAAGGGCTTGATCAATGAAATCATCCACCCTCTACTGGCGATAAGCCCGTTGGATTGTCCAATATTGGCAGGGAGGAATCAAGATGAGTTTCCTTCTTGATCCATTTTTGGCTTTTATGCTAGGTCTGATCTTCTCCTTTCTTACGAAAGGGTTCAAATTTCACAAAAATACTACTTTTGCAATTTCAGCGATTGCAATCTCGCTCGCTACCACATACAGCATCTTGCTGTATCTGAAAGTTGTGCCCACGGACTTCTTGATTCTTGACACCTTTGCAAGATTTCTCCCAATTGAGCAGCAGTTTGGCCCACGTATAATGTTCCATTCAAACGCGACTGATGTCACAAAAGAACTCTTCCCACCCGGAGTAGTTGTGCTCTTTTACGCACTGTATTTCGTATGGTTCTATCTTGGGTTCAAAAGCGCAAGAAATGTCATAGAACCACATGAACCCACTCCATCTGCAAACCCCGCCGCAGCTCTTTACAAGAGAATAGGAGGGCTGCTCATCTTCGTCAGTGCAGGCATGATGTTGTTCTTCTTTATAATGATACCATTAGACGTGGTAGCTATAGGAGATGCGCTAGGTGGAAAATCCGCACTGCAAGACAAGGAAGCGGCCATAAAAGGTTACATGGGCAGATCCGATGCACCATTTTCTCATTATTCAAATGCGCTTTGCAATCCTGATAAGATTGGAGTAGAGCAAGATCCGCCTGTGCTGTCGGATAGAGATTCCAACATCATCAATGTTACAAACGAGCTTGGCAGTTCAGTGACAAAGGAGGATATCAGACTAATGTGCCAAAGCAGGGAAAGTGTAGGTGAAAATATGATTTTTGTCTTTGTGAACATCTCGACGTGGATGTTTCTTGTTGCAATATTTATGGTGACCACCCCTCGTATAAGCAAAGACAGGTTCTGGGATTATGAAAATACAACAAGGTCAGGAGGACAAAGCAAGATACTATGAGAAGGTATCCAATCTTATCGGCAAAACCAAGCAAAAGGCAAGCGGTGTCAAGTACAAGGATATAAAATTGGAATCTTATGTCTTTTTTCTGTTATTTTTCTTGGCTGCGGCCATCGGGTACATATCAGGCCGGCTGACAGTCAGGATCAACAGCCTTTTTGTAATAATACTTGGAAAAGCTTGGAGCAGCGGACATGCTCGTGGTCGATACAACCTTGTGGGAGCATTAGCAGCGCTTGTTTATTTTGGATCCATTCTAACGGTCTTTTATCCGGGGGAGGATTTTGCGACCAAGCTTGCCTCTGTCCCATTGTTCATAGGATTGTATACTGTCGGCATAATAGATGCGGACAGGCGGTTCAATGATACTCCGCGCATAATGGACAGAATTATTCAGATAATGTATCATTCGCCATCAAATGAAAGCAGCGGCGCCATCGATGAAGCATCAAGAATTGCGAGGGGCATATTGAAGGCCATGCCCGAGTCTAATGTAGAATCACTACGCCTGCTCTTTCTGTTTTTTGACAGCTCTACTGCAGTGTTTATCATTAGCCTGAGCAGCGGAAGGTTGAGGACAAGGCGTTTCATATATCTCAAGAGGGGGGATCAAATCGATTATCTGGATGCTTGGAACAGAAGCCAATATCTGTTTTACGCGATCCAAGGGATGAAGTCGATGATCCATTTCAGTTATTATACCGGCTCCAGCGTTTGGAAAAGCATAGGGTACAACGGCGAATTTCTGCGCAGGAGCTATTTGAATTGACATGACTGCAATACCACACAATTCCAACATTAGCATAACAACCAGCATCCCTGAAAGTCTGAGGCTGAAAGCATATGCCTGCATAATAGGAACAGGTGCCGCTGGATCTGTGCTTGCCTACGAGCTTTCACGGCAAGACAAAGATGTAGTCATGATGGAAAAAGGAAACTATTATGACCTGAACTACATACAAAGTGCGAATGAAGAGAGCTTATCCTCGCTTTGGAAAAACAAGGGAATATTCCTCTCCACAAATTATTCTGTCAACATAGGGCAAGGCCAATGCGTCGGCGGCTCGACCATGATAAACTACGGCATTTGCTTTGAGATCCCAGATCCTGTTTTTTCTTATTGGCGAAACGCCTTCGGGATTAAAATTTCTCAGGATGAATTAAACGGAGCCTATGCTAGAGTGGGAAGGGCCATCAATAGGAGAAAAATAGAGCAAGCAGGTCTGGGACACGAGCTATTTAAGAAAGGCTGTGACGGACTTGGCTATTCGTGCGACTGGATGGACAAAGCTTACCTCCCGGGAATAGGCAAGCAGAACGCCCTGTTCGCTTTTCTAAACAAATCAAAAGCTGACAAGCTAAAAATATATGCAAACTGTGAGGCTGACAAGATCATTGTCAGTGGAAAACGAGCCATCGAGGTAAGAGGGATCATATACGATCCCAAGGACAAGAAGCAAAGAACCATCACTGTTGAATCAAAGATTGTAATCGTATCCGCCGGACCTATCGCCTCGTCTGAAATTCTCCTAAGAAACAATATTGCAAATACTAATGACCAAGTAGGAAAACACATGAGTCTGCATCCATCGTCGTCAGTTACAGCAACATTTGATGAAAAAGTGAATGCGGACGAGGGGATGGCGATGGCATGCTATTGCGATCAGTTCAGCGTAAGAAAAACAGGCAAACCCGGATTCATGTTAGAGTCAGTATTTGTTCCTCCATCTCAACTTTCAATCACCATGCCGGCATTTGGAGACGCCAACTTCGAATATGTCAAAAAGTATGATCATTATGCTATGGCAGGCGTGCTGGTCCATGATGAGCCTAATGGAAGGGTAGACCTCAACTGGAGCAATGATGCCATAGTGAACTATGAAATGGGCCATACCGATCAGGTCAAGATGACTGATGGACTAAAAGAAGCTGCAAGGATATTCTTCAGGGCGGGTGCAAAGAACGTGATAACAGGGCACATGAGGGAAACAATTTTAGAGAGCGTAAGCGACATGAAGCTCATAGACAAGCGGGGAGCGGGCCTAGGACAGCTGCTAGTGGCTTCTGTCCATCCGCAGGGAGGAAACCGGATGGGAGAAAATCCTGCGAATTCGGTAGTGAATTCCTCCTTCCAGACTCATGAGATACCAAATCTGTACGTGTGCGATGCAAGCGTTTTCCCTACCTCAATTGGCGTAAATCCTCAGCTGACTGTCATGGCACTAGCTACCATCGCCGCCGACGATATCAATAAAGTCTGACTTTGGAGTATAGAGATACAGAAATTGAGACATTGGTTTTGGCTATTTGATCTTGAAAGTATGTGAACTACCAGCATTTACTAAATAAACGTTGCAATTATCATATCTCTAACCCACCTATTCTGTGTGAACTTGGCGCACTGATATTTCTCTATCCTCGGTTCTTTCTCCGCTTGTGTGTTTACAGTAATCGATTTCTCATAGTTTGCAATAGTGGTAGGATACATCTTTGTGCTCACAAAGAAGCCACTTCCCTTTTGTTTGGCCATATTCCAAATAGTTGAGCCTCTGTTCTTAAGGCTTTGGATTTGCATTGATTTGAGTTGATAGCAATTAGTAGTAATGGTGTTCGTACCAATTTTGTATAGTTTCAATGGAAACAGACAACTTACTACCATTGTATTTATTTTTTGTTGTCATCGTAATTATCATTATTATCGTACATCCTACATGCTTCTCCCCTTGCTTCTTCAATTCCATCTATTGATTGCTTATAGTAATAAGCTAAATCAGATTTTGCTAAATCAAAAACAAATTGCTGTGATAATTCCTTGAGAGCCTAGATAACTCTGCCAATAGTAGACTGGTCAACATTTGGTTGTTCTGCTATTTCGGTTTCTGTCATGGATTGTGCTAAGATGAAAGCAACTTTTCTTCTGTGTTCTTCAATTTTGAAATTATTATCATTCATGTTCATCCTCAATTTATGCAGTGTACCCTTCGCCAAAGTGAGCTTTACGCTTTTTCTTTTAGCATCTTCCTAAGAAGAAGGTGTTATTCCTTGTACATAGCCACTATATTCGAGTCTGAGACTGTGAAGTAGATTGGTCTGAACATTGATAATATTAAGCTCCCTACTCTTGTCGATATCATCACCAATAATTAACAATATCCTCCTCATCAAAAAACCTTCTTCTGCTGCTAGTGATGAGGGAAAGAACTGGCCATACTGCATGATTTTCGTATGAAAGTCGGATATATCTCTAGTTGTACGCACAGCACTTTAAAAGAAGATTCCTCCTACGCGGGCCTAGAATCTTAAGGCAAAGAATCCATATTTTTCTATCGATTACTTATACAATAACAATAATACGAAAACAGGTTATGCTCCAGGTCCAATTCCCGATCCTCTGTTTGTCTCCCATTCCTTAATCAACTTCTCGGGCCATTCAAGATCGCGTAACCATTCAGCGATTTGCGGATCTATCGTTCTGCCACCCGAACGAAGTGAGATGATTTGTTTTGGTATATGAAAAGGACTCTTACGATCCCAATCCCACCCAAAGAATTCAAATCCTTCCGCATCTATGTAGACGAACACAGCCTGCATTACGTTTTCATATTTCTCGGAAATATCCTTGACCCATGCAGCATGGTTGATGAGAACCAAGTCTGGACCATCGATTTTACTGCCGACTAGTTCCTCAAGCTTTTGTTTAGGAATCAAATCGGTTAGATGTGTGTGCCCATATACAATATGTATTCGACTTGGAGAATTATCCTTTCCTTGCAAGAAACTCTTCCACCAATCCACAATTCCTTCAGCAGCGGCTGTTCTATTGTAACGATGTCGTTTTGGCAATTTGTTCCAAATTGGTCTGGCAATTGAGACAAAAAGGCGTGGAAAAGCTAAAGCCGCAAGCAGAGGAATAGCTGGGGTAAGTACAGGCAAGAACAGAGAGGTTACTGATATAATCCCTAGGAGGGAAACCAGTATCCAGGAATAGGATCTAAAGGCTTCAGCTCCATCCCGAAGCAGTGAAACAATTACCCAAGGAGCAATTCTCAAGGTTTGGCTCATTTGGTGCCCGTGCAATATAAGATAGTAATTCTCATCTATCTTCACGGTTTTCATATTTTTTCCTTCTGCCTGAGGATAGGTATCTCTAATTATATCCAAGGAAGAATCTCCCCAAGGATAACATCCTTTGAGCTCTTGGATCGCAAAATCATGATTGCCAGTTAGGTACAGTTTTCTACATCGCAACCGCATAAGATCGGTGAATATCGATCGCGAAGATATCTCAACAGCCCGATCAGAAGCATCCCATAGTTCCAAGATGTCACCATTCAATACTAGCTCATCGGGAGACAACAATTTCTTTGGAGATATTCGACCTACCTCATTCCCAATTAACACTTCTTTAGCTGTTGCACTCTCCAGATCCAGCAGCCATCTCACAAATTGATGAACAATTCCAGGCCGGGACGTTATGGTATTTTGAAAGATCCAGCGTTTCCAAGGACTAAGACCTAAATGGGTATCGGAAAAGACGATCATCGCCTGAATAGAATCCTGATCCATTTATCTATCGCACGACCTTGTAGCTTTCAATTGAGTTTCTTACTCTGATCATGATCTGGGAAGAGAGGGTTATATTGCCAGTTCTAAGCAATGCAAGATAAATAGCAACAGAATTAAGCTCATACATACAACTTGGGTTGCTCAATTTATGCAGTATATTCTTCGTAAGAGGAAGCCTTATGCTTTTTGTATTATCTCTCCTAATCCAGACGCTCAATCGAGGTAATAGCATTCATCGCACTGACTCCGATCAGAAAAAGAGATATCGTTCTTTCTATCCTCTACACCGTCATAATCGGTGGGGATTTCTGTTTGGATTCAAATCAATTTTTATCCAAATCCCGACGGGCCCGCTCCTTTATCAGTTCTTTTTAGAAGGGTTCTATCAAAAGGATATAGAAGCTAGCTTTAAGCTTTTAGATAAATTGCTTGCTCCCGGACTGTGCAATCTAGTTCGCTGCTATGCTTTCTTTTGTTGCACGACTGAGCTTGCCTTCTGCATTTTTCGCCGAGGGTTCTTCTAATGAGACGTTCAAATCTTGCTCCACCGCGTCAGGGAAATTTCCGTTGTCTGGGGTGCCGGAGAGACGCCGTGTCTGCCAGATGGGATCCATGCCCTACTGTGTGAAGAAGGGCTTGAACTTGTCACGCATCTGATCATCTAACTCACCGTTCCACTCGCTCCAGAGTGCAACTCCCAGAAGTTCGCCTTCTCCGGATGAGAACCATGGCCTGTTAAGATAAATGCGGAGTCCAGAGATCGCCATCAATTCTTCATTCATATTCACCGGCTGGGCTATTGCTACATTTGTGCCGTGTCGAGTCAAAGACTCCAGCGGCCTGAGAATTCGACGAATGTCGGGGGGTATAACGCGGATGACAGGCGGCGCTGTTTCCGGCAGTGGCGACCACTGTCCCTGAGAACGCAGCCATCCGCCCAACGGCGAAACCATCAATTGCTCTGCCTCAATCGGTTTCGGCAAATACGGAACTGCTCTAAAAAAGCCAGCTTCTTCACCAGAACGTGTCACTGACACGACGTAACCGGGTACCTGGTAGCCCTGAAAGCCAGATGTGAGTGCAACGATCTGATGGCGGTCATTGGCCGACATGGCAGTACGAGCTAGATAGTCGTCCTTCTTAATAGCAGAAGGGACATCTTATGGCTTATAGTCAAGCGACCAGATTGCGCGCAGCGGCGCGGACTGATTGCGCGAAAGCTCGACTGTGCCGTCCGGTGTTATTGGCGTCTTAGGGACCTTCAGTGCCAACCGCGTGTGCCATAACTCCGTGCGTCCTCTTGAGGTAAATAGGCCGAATCGATGTTTCCACACCACCTCCTGGTTTGGAGAGATCACCAATTTGTAAGGCAGCTCGATTGCTGTCTCGTTGGGTGCAGGGGGTTGAATAGCAGGTGCATTTGAAACCTGATCGTCCGAGGGAGACCTGCCGATCGCCGCGATAGGACTAACATTAAGATCTAAACCTGTCCAATTAAGCAGCCCTTCGATAGAAAATGGTATGTATCCTCTGTATTGGTCTACCATTCTAATCAAGGGATTAATCCTTGATCTATACGGTAAGCCAGTGGGTATACCATTACCATATTGAGGAATTTCCGTCAATTCCTTTGGCTATGCTGCTGCTACATTAATCTTAGAATTTGCAGGTGCAACCGGCATATTCAGTCCTGCAAATCCCAATGCTCTCAAATTTTCAATTGCCCGACCAAACCAAAAACTGGAAACATTATGGCACCTATGAATATAATATAATCAAATATTGCAATAGCCTTAACACCAAGATTACATCTTGCTGAGTTGTTCTACTATTTCCCTCCATGCTCCTATGAAGGTCATGAATACTTCAGCCATTAGGAAAATGATAACAAATAGAGTGATTTTTTGAGATAAAAGTGAATGGATTACCAGTGTCATTTTTGTTATTGCTATCATCAATAATTCGTAACTTACTATGATACTCCCTAACAGCGTGTGTATGGAGATATTATATGGTTGTTATAATCCCACCAATGCTAACTGCAGAGCAAAAATCAATGGTTTTTGCATCTCATTGATTATAATGGCCGGGAATGCAATATTTACCGCTGTGAGGATTGCAAATATGGCAACCCCAAGTAGGGACAATGACAACCGCAACGATAACCGCCGATCTCTCATAATTGAGTGTGGTGATCATAATAGAGATCGTAATGCTAGTTCGGATGGCGATCCGATTGGTCATAAAGACAGTGGCCATGATTGGTATGCTCAGTTAAAGAATAATAAGATTGAAGATAATATTTACGAGAATTGTAAAGGAGTATGTGTCGTTTGGGGTTTCAGGTTCGGGAATAATAGATCCTTTAAACCTAAGGACAACGAGTTTAAGAAAAATAAATTAAAAGCGGGAAGTGAACGTTCAGTGCTCCTAGAGTTCAAGAATAGTGGTGGAGGAGATGGAAATAAGTTTAAAGATAACGAAATGGATGGAAGCGCAGCAGATCGCGGTGATCTACTCCGAAGCGGACTAGAGGACTAAAGTAAAGCGATTTAGATCACACCATAATTCAGAAAACCAGATGTAGGGGATTTGAAGCACAGAAGTAATACCACTCTCTCAGCGCACTATCCCCCTATATCTTCCAATATCTGATGCATAAGGAGGATTTTAAACATCAGGAGTTGTCTCTCCAACCCTCTACTCTTGTACCTGCAGAACCCACCAATCTCTAAAACACCCTAGAAATCTAAACATTAGAGGATGGGTATGAAGCACCATAAATGGCAGAGGTAGGGTTTTGTTGCTATCTCTGTTTTTTCTTCTTGATTTCTTTTTCTTTCATTACTTTATCCTACAGCAACAACTATGACAGTATCTAGATCAAAGAGTTCCTCTAGGACCCGCCTATAAAATCCCTCAATCCAAACGTGGACAGTATTGCTCTAATAGTCTTAAAAGCTATTGACTCCCAACAAGTGCTCTTGCAAAAGCTCATTCTGCGGAGTTGTAACATACCTATTATACAACAATACAACAAGTGTATGCTTACTGTGAGCTGTCCAAAGATGGGCATCATCATAGCAGAACCTCCAAATTCCAGGTAATGCTTTTATATTTCCATAATAGAGACACACATAGTGACGGTCATTCAACCTCTGCTGACTTACCTTCGAGAAACCTTAAAGCCCTTTGCACATGTCCCTCAAATAGACCTGGACGAGGAATTTTTCAAATGAGCAGCAGCCAATTTACTTATAGGAAGAGGATTCAAAACATGTCTCCAGATGATCTGCGGAACTTAAGGGAAGCATATTCTGGAATGATGGCGTTAGGAGATAACAGAGGGTATAATTACCTGGCAGGCTTACATGGCGTTCCTCAATGGTATTGTTGGCATCACCAGCGGAGGAGAGGGTCCAGTCTTGCATTACGAATCTTCTTGCCTTGGCATAGGGCATATCTTTACATGTTCGAACAGGCTGCCAAGGACATCGTGTCTGGTGTTTATGTACCTTGGTGGGACTGGAGATTTGAAAGATCACAACGCGAGGCAGTTCCTAGAGCTTTTGCCGACGAAACCGTTGATGGGCAGCCTAATCCCTTAGTCAAGGCACACATTAGCGCTCCAGGAACTAGTGTAACTCCTCCAACTGATAGAGATACCAGAAGATTTCCTGGTGATCGCGCAGAGCTCCCTACTTCAGCGGATGTAGATTTTGCCTTATCGTTGTCGGATTATGGCGATTTCAGCGATGAAATTGAAGCAATCCATGACAGAATTCACGGATGGACAGGTGGGATTCGCGGTACGCTTAGCGGTGATATGGCGTCAGTTCCTTTTGCGGCGTGGGATCCTCTTTTTTGGTCACATCATTGTATGATTGATAGATTATGGTGGTTATGGCAGCTTCGGCATGGTATAAACAATATGCCCTCTGAGTTACTTGATGAAGAGCTATCGCCCTTCCCCTTTACAGTACGACGAGTTTTAAATGTACATGAGTTAGGCTATGATTATGCAGGTACTGTGAGTACGGTTGGAGGTACTTCGAGGTAGGAGATCGGAATGGCACGAGAAGAAATACCAAGACCAAAGATATATGTATCAGACCCTATTGCTTTGGACTTTAAACCAGGAGACAAATTTTACCGGATCGATCTCGAAATTTACGGATTAGATCATGGAGGGGCATCCTATGAAGGCCGAGTCTTTGTCAATAATCGAAAGGCAAATCATAATACTCCAAAGACAAATAGGAGTGGATACGTTGGGTCAATTCATGTATTTGGACATGGTGGATGCTTTGGTGATGTAGGGCATTGCGAAGTAAGAGCCGATAGAAGGGATTATGACTTGAGACCCTCTCATCCTCTAACAAAGATGTTTACTCGCATCATCATAACAGAACCGCTGCGAAAACTAATCGAAAAGGGTGCAAAAGAAGCCACGTTTACAATTGTTCCCGTAGTCAAAGGCGGAGATCCAGAAATGTGTGACTTTGAGAACGTAATAAAACTTGACAGCCTCTCACTTGTTACTTTTGATGAGTGAGAGAACATGCCTGAAGGATCTTAAACAAAGAATAACAAGAAAACTACTGGTCTTCCTCTTTAATTTTCTCTCTGAGCTCTTTTGCCATATTTTTGAATCGCTCTATAGTGTTCTTGCGAGCTTCCTCATCCGGGTTTAAGGAATGATATTTAATACTACTATATGCACTTGTAAGCCGGGATGCTTCAAGCTCTAAGCCTAATTGCTTGGCTTTTTTTACTAGAGACTCATACTCATCCTTCAACGATTTCTCGGGTGCTTGGTTGTCCATGATGGTTCAACTCAGTTCACGAAGCTCCTCTTAGACTTCTCCGAATTATCTTCGCATCTTAAGATACTAATACCTTACTACCCTCTTTGACAAAAGAGGGTGATCGCTCTGTCACAGCTCACCTTGATCTTTATACAAATCAAGTCCAAGAATATTTTATCGCTGGCTACTAAATGAGGTCTATTATGGAGGCAAATCTCTACAAGTGAAATCACCTTAGCGTATCACAATTCTTAATATTTGACATAATAATTCTTTATGATAAAAACGGATAATTCTCCACTAACAGCAAACGACGTCAATGGAAGTTCCACTATTGTACTTCACAACTTGGGCGGTTGCTCTATGGGAAAAGACAGAGATCACGGAGTAGTTGATAGTTTTGGAAAGGTATACAAGGGTGATGGAGCCTCATTGACCGATCCTTATCCAGACCTATATGTAGTGGATGGAGCAATCGTTCCAACTTCCTTAGGTGTTAATTCATCTTTAACAATTTCAGCACTAGCATTTAGGATCGCAGAATATATTCCAGAAATAGGTTCAGCAAATCTTCCAGTAGAATCAGTTACCACTAGCAGTGGAAAAGAAATTTACTTTCCAAGATAGTTTTATCATAACTATTCTATTCCGGGGTGGTACATTTTGATAGTGTATAATTTTGGTTTGATCATTCACTTGCTATTTTTTAGCAATTGCATATTGTACTACTGTGTATATCAAGTGTAAAGATAGAGGTAGAGAAACAGTAAATCCGTCCTACCTTTACTCTAATTGTTATATCGGCTACCAACCTAAGGTAAGCAATGGATACAAACTCTTACACTACACATTTGTGTATGTTTAGACCCACTGCTGCAACTGCTGTAACTGGGCTCGATATATTATTAGCAGACAGCGATTCAATCATGTTTCATCAGCTACAGGAAGATTCATCTCGAAGACAAGAATCATGAATAGGGCTTCAGATGTCAAACAAATGTACCCTCTGAGAAAGCACCCCCAGTTTTCGTATTAATAGACAATTCACCCATAAGATAGTCAATGACAGCGGCATTATCGAAAAATTAATAGCGAATGGTGAAGATTCTGATGAGGTTTTTCTTAAACAGATCATGTCTGAGCCTTTTGTCAGTATCCCACCAAATGCGAACTCCAATTCCTGTGTCGGATAATTTCAATAGTTAGAACTAGTTGTTTATGAATCGTTATCGGCATGATTATCAACATAAGAGGAATTGATCGTCGTTATAATACTGCGTCCAGTATGACCAACGATTGAAAAAATCAGAAGAGAGAGGCGAAAATACTATCTTAAATAATAAATATGCTCAAACCAAAAATTCCTTATATGTTATAACATCTGGTAATCCTCACTTGGCAACAGACAAGTGTGAGCCTGATAACCCAAAGAGTTTTTATATATTGATTATTGTTTCTTCAAATTGTTTTGTTTCATCAATTAATAATGCTTTTTCTTCTTTTAGCAATAAGTCATTTTCATCTCCGATAGATTTTACTTTATTTACGAAGTCCACAGTACGCTCTACTACTGTCTCATACCCATTTCCAATTTTGATGGCTTCTTGAATTTGATTAACGCATTACTCCAGTTCTTTTATATGAATAATATTTGTTCTTTCTTCGCCGTCGTATCCAGGATGCCTTTCTGCCAATTCCCTAACTTGATCTTTTAGTGATTGTATATCCATTTGAATCCGTGCATCTCTGCTGCCTTCCTCTATTAGCTTTTCAATAGTGTTGCATGAATAATCAAATATCTTGCCGGCAACATTATTACCATCGTCCTTATGATCTATACGAACTACTTTGGTTAATCTAAAGCGTCCTCCCAAAAGTTCCTTGTATTTTCTTGTAACTCCTTCCGTGTTTTTGCTACTCGCATCTTTTCCTAATATGTGATCGAGCTCTTCCTTGGAAGCTCCATTTCTTTCTGCTAGATTTTTTAGCCGCTTAACCAAATCAACATAATCAGTTACGACGTTTGCTACTTTTTCATCATAATCTGTTCTATCCGCAAGAAGTAAATCATGTTTTCTATTTTCTACAAAGTCAAGGTCATAAGATATTGGTTCTTCCTTAAGTTCAGACGGCCACACATCAGCAATATATACTTCAAGGTCTGGTACGTCGTTTTCCTCTTCATGTTCATCATCCGTCTTGTGTTCTCTTGTTTTATGCCAATAATCTCTATGGGCCTGTATTACTTCTCTCAAAGGTGTATTACTTCTATATCCGCCATCCCAACAGGCATGTTCTTCATCCTTTGGTTGCTGGCTGGAATCGTTACTATCAGTGTTATCGCTATATACTCTGAATTTGGGATAATCAAAAAAGTTTGGAAAAGTTCCACTTGCTAATGCGTGTTCAACTTGAATGCCTTCTTTATAATGAATGGTGTTTTTATCCTCATGGTATTTTGTTTTCTCAGAATAGCTGTCAAATGTAACAGCATCACCTGTTTTTACATCGACAGTTACTAATAGAAATCGGGGTTGACGTTCTTTTATTTTCTGTTCCTTTTCTATTTCTATTGGAAAATGCGCCAATTTCTCTAAAGTCTCTTTAAGAGAATAAGAGAGGAAATGTTTGTTGTCAACTCTCGGTGCCCAACTCGATTGGTCTGCAAAATCAAAGAACGCACCAAATATAGACCACGGCGGGATCCCTGTCGCTACATTCGGTGCTCCAAACATTTTAAATTGTTTGGATGAATAATACCTCCTGGCAGCTTCAGCCGCAGCAGGTATATACCATCCATTTATAAAATAGTCCTTCCAAAAACTTGGGTCTATAAGGAACCAATATCGTGTTAGGTTATCGCTCCATTCTTTCCACGAAGGATTAAAGTTCGAATGTACTGGCTCAAGCAATTCACTATTAATCTCTAGCAACTCTGTCGCATAACGCTTGAATAATGCACTCATAACATGCACAGTTTCCCACCAAAAATGATAAAGAGCATTCGCGTCTAGACTATCCGCCACGGTTGGCAGGTTGTATTTCTGATAATTCCAAAATTGTCTTACTTTTTCGACTGCATTTTCCCAGGTCTTGATATCATGATTATTACCGTCTCTAATCACACTGCTTGCCACAATTGCAGCATTCATAGCGCCGATGGAGGTACCTGCAACAATATCAAAAAGAGGTCTCTTCATATCCCTCATTTCTTTATTGGTATTACTATCTTGTGCTTCTTCGCCAAGCTTTTTAACTAAAGCCTGAAATACTCCCGCTTCATAGGCTCCAAGTGCTACTCCTCCTTGAAATATTATTGCTCTATGTACACGTTTTACAATCACTTTAGTATCATACTGAACTGGTTTATTATTATCCGTATTCTTATCTATAATAGATAATTTAAAATTAAGAGTGGTGGTAATTCTATTTTCGCCCCTCACATATGGAGCTTTAAATGAATAAATCCAATCATTTTGTTCTTTAGTGAGGTCAACATGCATGTTCTTGTCTGTTTGTTCATATGAGTCAAATTTTACCTTGTTTTCATCGTACGGTGTTGTGTTATCAGTACGTTTACCCATTGTGAATTCTCGAGCGTCCAAAATAACTCTCGAGCCTTCTGGAACTACATATTCAAATGGCAATAGTATGTTCAGTGGTGAATTCATTAATATTTATAACATTCGGAAAAGGCCCCTGCAAACTTATAGGGTCAATACTCACTTTTATGGATGGTCTGGACTGTTGATACATAGTGGTGAAATTATTATTATGCTACCGTTTCATCGTAATAGCCTGATGCATCAGGATTCACCTCTGAATCAGCTATTCACGATGTTGATTCTGATTATCTCTGCGAGTCTAATGACTTTTCCATAGAGATGGGTCTTTATATCAAAAATTAAGACGGTAGCACATAATTTGCCAGCGCAGGAGATGTACTGGTCCCTCTATCAGACAGAACTTCTTGTGATCCCCAACCTGCTGTCGAACTGCTTCTGCTTGGATGGGGCGGGAGGGTACTATAAAAGATTCTTTGATCATTATGGCTTCCCTCCCGATCTACTCCCTTCCAAGCCATAACTAGAACCACACCCGAATTGTCCAAATATCGCTATTTAACACTTTTATCCTCGAAGATGAATCCAGCGGGATTAGAACTCTCTGTATATATGGCTTCGGCAACACGAACGAGCTTTAAAGTTATCCCTGCTGATAATCATGTCAATAGCGTCTGAGCAGTCTGCCCCAGGTTCTGCCATATCCATATATCATAATTATTGTTATCATCTTTTCGTTTGATAGGCTAAAAAAAATTTGAACACTACACATATGGGAAGCACTATAGGGGTAAATTCTGGAGAGGATGATAACGCCGATGAAGATGCTCAGGATGATGCTATAACTATAGTTATAAATAATTGAAAACCTTTCAATTTTTACCTGGAATCCTTTCGCGATGCTCTCCTCATCATACTTGACGATGAAAGTGCAAGATTGAAAGTTCTCAAATTTGAAAAAAAATCCACGGAATTTATAGATGAACTTGCTAAGCAGATTATTGACGAGCTATCGAGAGATTTGGGAGATTTTGCAAAACTGCAAGCAAAGTTTAACCAATTAGAAACGCTGGCAGAAAAATCACTTTCATTATCAGAAGATGCTTGCAATGATATCGCTTATCTCTTCTATTTCACTGGTTCATTTCAGAACCCTTTTGTTGGTAAACAAGCATTGGAGTGGCTAAGCAAGGCCTATGAGCGTTATCCAAGTTCCAACCTACTGAAGTTTCTCTATCTGGGGCAGTTGTTTTCCGAGTCTGTAGGGACGGAAAATATCAAAACAATAAAAAAAGATTATGAGGAACTAAAAGCATCAATTAGAAAAGATCATGAGTTTTTCATTGACATATTAGAAAGGGCTGAAAGCATTAGTCTTTATGCATTACGACATGAAAACCTTCTCAAAGTAAACTACGATCTTTACCATGAAAGAATCTTTCCAGAAGCTACAATGGAAATATTCCCTCAAGCCCTAAGCTCGTTTTATCACTCAATATGCGCTGAATATTATAGAATAGCAGAGATAATAGAAGACCAAGAGAAGGCATCATTCAGAGCATTAGAGCTTTATGAGAATAATTCATTAGCTATAGCAGAAGTAGCCTACTTTAAGGTTGAGTCTAATACACTGGAAGCAGAGAATATGTTTAGAAAAGCGATAAAGTTGGCAGAGAGCCAATTTGCGAGTTCCCCAAAAGATAGACTCTTTATCAAGTCATTAGGATATTCTGGACTGGGATATCTATACAATAAACGGGCTATCTATGATATAGCTGAGAAACATTACAATGAGGCTTTGGA
>Ga0126305_10000307_pt1 | contig 21482 bp, 20 predicted proteins | sample Plot26_FD_92536 | JGI IMG/M metagenome (GOLD analysis project Ga0126305, IMG submission 92536) | Serpentine soil microbial communities from UC McLaughlin Reserve, CA, USA - Plot26 | ecosystem: Environmental > Terrestrial > Soil > Grasslands | place: USA: UC McLaughlin Reserve, Lake County... | reverse complement strand
GCTCGCCCGCATCGTCAAGCAGTGCCGCGACCTGCCCGGCCAGAAGCTCTTCCAGTACCTGGACGACGACGGCGTGCGCCAGAGCGTCAGCTCCGAGGACGTCAACGCCTACCTGCGCGAGACCACCGGCGAGGATTTCACCGCCAAGGACTTCCGCACCTGGGGCGGCACGGTGCTCGCCCTTTCGGCGCTGCTCGAGATCGGCGCCTGCGACAGCGAGAGGGAGGCCAACAAGGCCGTGGTGGAGGCCGTCAAGCGGGTCTCCGGCGAGCTCGGCAACCGTCCCGCCATCTGCCGCAAGTACTACGTCCACCCGCTGGTGATCCAGACCTTCCTGGAGGGCTCCCTGCCGGACGCGCTGGCAGACGCCGTCGAGGACTCGCCGGAGACCGACGATCCCACCGGGCTGCGCCGGCTGGAGGCCCAGGTGCTGGGTCTTTTGAAGGGTCGGCAAGAATGATGTAGGGGCGGCCCTATGTGGCCGCCCTGTGGCGGCGGCGTGGCGGCCCCTGTGGGGGGCAGCCTGGCGGCCGCAACGAAAAGGGCGCCCACACAGGGGCGCCCCTACAGGTCCAACCGGGTCCGGGAACCTTTCAGCAGACCATCTCTTCCTCGTACATGAACTCGAGGTTCTGCTCTTCGAACTTGTCGAAGAACTCCGCCCAGGTGATCTCCTGAAGGTCCTCGCCGCTGTCGTAATCGGGGAAGTCGATCCGCAGTCCGCCGGCGATCTTCTGGTCCACCGGATTGACGACTGCCGCCGGGCGCCCGCCCCGCTCCTCCGCCCAGCGTCGGATCTTGTCGTGGTCGGTCGTGATCTTGGGTGAAGACATCGTTGCCCCTCCGTGCTGGTTCTTACCCGTTGACGATCTCACCTCCATTAGGGTGCAGCACCTGTCCCGTCATGTAGGACGCATCGTCCGAAGCTAGGAACACAAAACAGGGTGCCACTTCTTCCGGCTGGCCCGGACGGCCGAGAGGAACGTCCTTGCCGAAGCTCTCCACCTTGTCCGGTTCGAACGAGGCGGGGATCAGCGGCGTCCAGATCGGACCGGGCGCCACGGCGTTGACTCGGATCTTCCGCTCGGCGAGGTTCTGGGCCAGGGAGCGGGTGAAGGCGACGATCGCGCCCTTGGTCGAAGCGTAGTCGATGAGGTGGCCGCTGCCGCGGTAGGCCGTCACCGACGTGGTGTTGATGATGGCGCTCCCCTCGCCCAGGTGGCGCAGGGCCGCCTTGGCGATGAAGAAGTAGCCGAAGATGTTGGTGCGGAACGTCCGCTCGAGCTGCTCGCGGCTGATGTCCTCGAGGCTCTCCTGCTCGTGCTGCTCGGCCGCGTTGTTGACCACCACGTCCAGCCGCCCGAGCTCCCGCGCGGTCCGCTCGACGGCTTCGCGGCAGAGCTCCTCGTCCCCCACGTCGCCGGGGATCAGCAGGCAGCGCCGCCCCTTCTCCTCGACCAGGCGCCGGGTCTCCTCGGCGTCCTGGTGCTCGTCGAGATAGACCACGGCCACGTCCGCCCCCTCCCTGGCAAAGGCGATGGCCACGGCACGGCCGATGCCGCTGTCGCCGCCGGTGATCAGGGCCGCCTTGCCCGCCAGCTTGCCGCTGCCGCGCTCGGCCGGGTCCTCGGAGCGCGGACGCGGCGTCATCTCCGTCTCGATTCCCGGCTGGCGATCCTGCTTCTGCGGCGGGATCTCCCCCTCTTTCCGGTCCTTCTCCTCCTTCGGCATGGTCCTCCCTTCCTCGTGGCGTCCAGAAAGCGAGCGCTCCCGCGAGGGGGAGCGCCCGGAACCTTGGGAACGGAGGTCCGTTCAGCGGACCAGCGCCTCCTCGTTGACGTGGCTCTCGGCGAGCTCGGTCAGACGCTCGTCGGTCTCCTCCTCGTCCTGAAGTGTACGCTCAAGGAGCGTGACGTGGTCGTCCTTGCCGAGCAGCTCGGCGTAGGTGCGCACCGTGCCGTAGCCGGCGATCTCGTAATGCTCCACCCGCTGGGCGGCGGCGATCAGACCGGCGTCGATCACCGAGGACTCGCCGCGCATCTTCATCATCTGGTCGCCTTCCTTGATCAGCCCCTTCATCCCCTCGCAGGTGTGGCCCTTGGGGTCTTCCTGCAGGCCCTGGAAGATCTTCTCCAGCCGGCGCACGTGCTCGTTGGTCTGCCGCAGGTGATCGTTGAAAGCCTTGCGCAGGTCGGCCGAGGAAGCCGCCTCCGCCATCTTCGGCAGCGCTTCGACGAGCTGCGTCTCGGCGCTGTAAAGGTCTTTGAGCTGTTCGAGATAGAGATCCTTGAGGGATTCGAGCTTCATGCGTTCCTCCTGCTGTCGATGCCAAGTTGGACTTCACGGTCGGCGCGCTCTTTTCGAGCCGCCGGAGGATTCGCGGAGGTCAAACCGCAAGATCCATGCCGCGCACGCGCAGAAAACCTTTCCTTAAGCTTTACGGTGCGCGTGGCCATACTTGATCAGGGCCACGAAGATGAAGCCGCCGAGCAGGTTGCCGACGGTCGTCGGGAGGAGGAAGCGCCAGAAGTCCGCCAGCGTCGCGCCCTGGCCGGAGAAGACGCCGGCCAGCACCTCCGTCGAGCCCACGACGGCGTGGTGGAGGTGCCCGAAGCCGATGGCGAACGCCACCAGCCAGACGACGAAGATCTGGCTGATCGTGTCCCGGCTCGCGGCCACCAGCCACGACAGGAGGCCCATGAGCCAGGCGGCGAGCACCCCGCTGAGCAGGATCAGCCACCACGGGTGCCTCACCATGCCGGCGGCGATGTCGCCCAGGACGTGCGGTCCGACGATCCCCAGGCGCGGCCCGAGGAAGGCGAGGGACGCGGCGAAGGCGGCCGCGCCGATCAGGTTGGCGGCGTAGACCAGGCCCCACAGCCGGCCGAGCTGCCGCACCGAGGCGCGGCCGTCGAGCACCGGCAGCACGGCGAGCGTGGTGTGCTCGGTGAACAGCTCCGAGCGGCCGAGGACCACGAAGATGAAGCCGGCCGCGTACATGTTGGCGACCAGGATCTCGCTGACGGCGTGCGGCAGCTCCCCCTCCGTCAGGGTCCGCATGATGGCCATGAGCATCAGGCTGAAGCTGACGTCGAGCCCCGCCGAGAGGCCGGAGAGGAAGAGGTTGCGCGAGGGGCGCTCGAGCTCCGTGAGGCCGGCCAGGATCTCCTGCTCGAGGATGGTCTCGTAGCCCTTCTGGGGCTCCTCTCCCTTCTCCTCCTCGCCGTGGCGCTCCTGGCGGGCTTGGGGGTCCTTGAGGTCGTTCGCCAGGTCAGCCGCCGTTCCCGCGCGCGGCCTTCCGGCCCGTGGCGGCGCGCATCTCGTCCTCGATCCAGGCCATCTCCTCGCGCGGCTCGCCGGGCTCGCAGACGTAGATCTCGTGGCCCGGCCGCTCCAGCACCCTCAGGCCCGCCGAGCGCAGCATCGCCTCGACGCAGGCGTGGTTCGGCGCCCACCAGTTGGTGGGATCGTTGGCCAGCCGGTGCTCGATGAAGGCCATCTTGGGCCACCCCGGGCCGGCCATGGGCTCCCGCTCGTGGATGGACAGGTCGGGGGGCGCGTCCTGGACCTCCTCGCCCGGCATGGTGAGGGTCTGGAAGATCATCCGCCGGCGCACCTTGCGGGCCACGATGTCGAGCCCCAGGAGCGGGTAGCGCAGGTGGTAGAGCACCCCCATGAAGAGCACGAGGTCGTACTGGCCGGGATGAGCGGCGAGGTCGTAGACCTGCATCTGCTGGAAGCGCACCCGGGACTCCAGGCCGAACACCCCGGCCGCCCAGCGGGCCTGCCGCAGGTAGTGGGGGTCGTGGTCGACGCCGGTGACGGTCGCTCCCCGGCGCGCCAGCTCGAACGAGTAGAAGCCGGCGTTGCAGCCGATGTCGAGCGCCGTCCAGCCGGACAGGTCGGCAGGGAGGTAGTCCCGGATCTGCTCCCACTTGAACTGCGGGAAGTCGCCGCCGATGAAATGGTCCGGAGCGGTCTGGGTGCCGTCCGGCAGATGGAGGTTGTGAAACCAGGGACCCAGCGCGGCGATGTCGTCCGTGAGCGAGGGCTTCGCAGAGATCTCGGTCATGTCTGACGGCGCAGCAAATCGCGGGCCAGGCAAGCCAGGGGATTACGCCGGCACCGGTCCGGGCCCCTCCAGCTTGAAATGCGGGTTCTCGATGATCCCCAGGACATTGCCGAACGGATCGAGCACCGACGCGACCCGGATGCCGCCGCCCACGTCCTGAACGCCCTTGTGCTCCCGCGCTCCCAGGCCGAGGAGCCGGGCGAGGGCTGCATCCGCGTCGGTCACTCCCCAGTAGGTCTCGACGCCCCCGGCCCCTGGCTGCGAGCCCTCGCCGGACGGGTGCAATCCCAGCTCGAAGCCGCCGACGCTGAAGCCGACGTAGAACGGCTCGTCGAAGTAGGGTGCGGTCTCGAGCACGGCGCTGTACCAGGCTTTCGCCTTCTCCAGATCGTTGACGTAGTAGATCGCGGTACGCAATCCAAGAAACGGTTGGTTGTCCATGGGCTCACCCTCCTCTTGTCAGGAGGAAGGATATCAGGGCGAGCTCAGTGCGAGTTTGGGTACCGTTCCTCTTGAATTTAAGAATATTCGGTTATATAGTTTTCTCTGCCAACCAATAGGAGGAAAGGCAATGAAGAACAGAGTCCTTGCTCTCGCCGTCGTCGCCCTGTTCGTGACCGCCCTGACTGCCTCAGCCCAGACGGGTACCTGGACAGCCGTAGGCTCCACCGGAGCGGTAGAGCCGACCCAGACCGGGCTGTTCGCGACCTTTGGCGGAACGCGCCTGGGTTTCGCCGGCGGGAGCGGCAACACCATCGTCGCCCGCTTCAACGTGACCAATACCTGGGGCCTCAGCGACACGCCGCCCTGGACGACTCTGGAGGTCGGCGCGCTCAACTCGTCGCTGAACCCCGTGACGGCCACTCTCTACCAGGTCAATCCCTGCAGCGGCGCCCGGGTCCAGATCTGCAGGTCGGTCAACGACGTCGCCGGCTCCACGGGAGTGTGCACCACCTGCACGTTCTCCGGCAACACCTTCAATTTCGCCACCTTCCTCTACTACGTTGAAGTCTCCATAAGCCGCACGGCCACCACCAGCAGCCCGCAGCTTTCCAGCCTGCGCATCCGGTAGATTCCGGCGCGCTCCTCTCCGAAGGCCCCTGGGGTGGCGCGTCCCCAGGGGCTTTGACTTTTTTCTCCTTTCATGTGACCATTGGGTAACATGAATGACGAGCTGGCGCCCCTCTGGAAGGCCCTCTCCGATGCCACGCGCCGGGAGATCCTGGATCTCCTGCGGCAGAGGCCGCGGACGACGGGCGAGCTGGCCGAGGCCTTTCCCAGCACCCGGTTCGCGGTGATGAAGCACCTGGAGGTGCTGGTCGAGGCAGGCCTGGTGGTCTCCCGCAAGCAGGGCAGGGAGCGCTGGAACCACTTGAACGCGCTGCCTCTCCAGGCGCTCTACGAGCGCTGGGTGCGGCCGTACGAGGCGCACTGGGCCGCGGGTCTCCTGCGTCTCAAGGACCTGGCCGAGAGGCCGGAAGGAGGGGGTGCGATGGCGGACGATGGAATCGGCGTGGTGCACGTGGAGCTGGAGATCCGGATCGCGGCGCGTCCGGAGCGGGTCTGGCAGGCGATGGTGGAGGAGATCGGCCGCTGGTGGCACAAGGATTTCTACGCCGGCCCGAATCCCAAGGGGTTCATCCTCGAGCCCCGGCTGGGGGGCCGCATGTACGAGGACTGGGGCAACGGCGCCGGCGCCATCTGGTATCTGGTGACCGAGATCGATCCGCCCCGCAGCCTCGGCCTCTCCGGCCACATGCCCGCCGCCTTCGGAGGCCCGGCGACCTCGCTCCTCCGCCTCGTTCTGCAGCCGGAGGGAGACGGTACCGCTCTCCAGCTCACGGATTCCGAGCTCCGCAAAGTGACGGAGAAGTCCAGGGATTCCCTCGCCGAGGGCTGGCGGACGTTGTTCGGCGAGCTGAAGGCGTACGTGGAAGCGGGGGAGAAGGTCTGAAGCGCCGCAGGGCCGGGGGCGCCGTTCCCCTGCGGAGGGGGATGCCGCCCCTCGCCAGGGGAGCGACGCCCCTCGCGAGGGGAAGCCGCCCCTCGTGAGGGGAATGCCGCCCCTCGTGAGGGGAAGCCGCCCCTCGTGAGGGGAATGACGCCCCTCGTGAGGGGAATGACGCCCCTCGTGAGGGGAACTCTCCCCTCGCGAGGGGAACGATGCCCCTCGCGAGCGGCATGACCGCTTTCCAGGGGGAGGCTCGGCCCCTCATGCCGCCTTGCGCGCCAGCAGCCGCAGGGCGTACCCCTCCAGCTCCTCGGCCCGGTGGGCGGCGGTGTGCTCGCGCATGACGCGGGCGCGGGCCCGCTCGCCGAGGGCCCGGCGCTCTTCATCGGGGATCTCCCGCAGGTACTGGAGCACCTCGCCCGGCGTTTTGGCGGTCAGGATCTCCTCGCCGATCTTGAAGAAGGTGCCGAGGCCCGGCCAGTCGTCGCTGATGATCGGCGTCGCGCAGGCGGCGGCCTCGAACAGGCGGACGCTGGGAGAGAAGCCGGCCGCGATCATGTCGGCCCTCGTGATGTTGAGCGTGAAGCGCTGCTGGTTGTAGAAGCGCGAGTGCTTTTTGGGCTCCAGGTGCTCGAAACGCTTGACGTTCTTCGGCCAGCGGATCTCCTTCGGGTACTGCGGGCCGGCGACGGCGAAGCGCCCCAGGGGCCAGCGGCGCGCCGGCTCGATCAGCAGCCGCTCGAGAGGCGGCTGGCGGTCGTCGCTGTAGGTGCCCATGTAGCCCAGGTCCCAGCGCGCCTCGACCTCCTCCGGACGGTAGAGGGCGGGGTCGAAGGAGCAGTAGAGCGCCCGCGCCATGGGCGAGCCGTAGCGCCGCTCGAGGAGCTTCAGGGTCGGCCCGCCGGTGAAGGAGAGATAGGCGTGATAGCGCGGGATCAGCTCCGGCGACAGGTACTCGTGGTCGCCGCGGCAGAGCTTGGCCAGGGTGACGGGAGTGTCGATGTCGTAGAAGGCGGTCGCGCCCGTGGCCGCCTCGGTCACCCAGCGGCCCACCTCGACGCCCTCGGGCACGTAGGAGCCGACGACCACGAAGTCGGCCCGGCGGATGGCGGGCGCGAAGCGGTCCCGCAGCTCCTCCAGGGTGGAGTAGAGCTCGGTGCGGCCGAACGGCGGCCTGGCGAGGTCCCGGTTGTCGGCATACCACGGCTGGTCGCGCTCGAGGAAGAGCACGCGGTGGCCGCGGGCCGCCAGCTCGCGGACCAGGCCGCGGTAGGTGGTGGCGTGGCCGTTGCCCCAGGAAGAGGTGATCGAAAGCCCCAGGATGACGATGTCGAGCGGCTCTTGCCTCACGGAAGTGCCTCCAGGCCGGCGGAGGTGCGGGCGCCGGCGCCCGTTGTGGTTTGCAGACCCAGGATGCTTTCGACCTGCGCCGCCCGGTGGGCGTACGTGTGCTCGGCGAGGATCCGCCGCTTCGCCGCCTGCCCGATCTGGCGGGCGCGCTCGGGGTCGAGCCCCCGCAGCCGCTCCGCCACCTCCTCGCCGTTCGCCGCCACCAGCACCTCCCGGCCCGGCTCCAGGAACAGGGGGATGCCGATCCACTCGTCCGTGATCAGGCAGGCGCCGGCGCCGGCGGCCTCGAAGACCCGGGTGGCCGGCGAGAAGCCGTAGCGGGCCATGCTCTCGCGGCTGATGTTGAGCACCGCCAGGGGGGTGCAGTTGAACGCGTTGTGGTCGCGGGTGTAGACGTGTCCCAGGTACTGCACGTTGGCGGGCATGGCTTTGTCGCCCCAGCCGCTGCCCCCGAGGAGGAACCGGCGGCCGGGGCTGGCGGCCGCCGCCGCGAGGAAGAACTCCTCGACGCGCGCCTCGCGGTCGGGGAGCCGGTTGCCGAGGAACCCCAGGTCGCCCTCGAAGCGCGGGTCGGGATCGACGGGATGATGGGTCGTGGGGTCCAGGGCGTTGTAGATCGGCACGCACTCGCGGGCGCCGAAGCGCTGGTAGGCCTGGACGACGGGGTCGCCGCCGCCATAGGTGAAGATCAGGTCGTAGCGGGGCACCAGCCGCCGGAACGGATCGCGCGGGTTCGCTTCCATGCGGTCGAGGGTGGCGGGGGCGTCCACGTCCCAGAAGATGGCGAGGGTGTCCGGCGCCTTGGCCTCCAGGACGGCGGCTTCCAGGAGTTCGTCGAACACGCCGACGCCGCTCGCCTTGATCACGATGTCGGCGCCGCGGGCGTCCTCCAGGGCGCGGGCGACGGCGCTCTCATGGGCGGGATAGACCACCACCCGCGCCCACTCGGGATCGGGGATGTCGCGGTGCTGCTGGCGTTCGAAGGCGTCGGGCTCGTAGAAGGTGACCCGGTGCCCGCGCTCGGCGAGCGACCGGATGATGCCGCGGTAGTAGGTGGCGGCGCCGTTCCAGTAGGCGGAGACGAGGCTCGATCCGAAGAAGGCGATGTTCAATCCCGCGCTCATGTTGCGGCTCCCATGGCGGCGCCGGCCCGGGCGGTGGCGCCGAGGAGCTCATGGTCGATTGCCATCAGCTCATCCACACGGTGGGCGCAGGTGTGACGGTCCAGGATGGTCTCGCGTCCGGAGCGGGCGATCTCGGCCGCCATCTCCGGGTCCGCGAGCAGGTCGCGAAGGTGCCGCTTCATCTCCTCGCCGTCCCGGGCGACGAGGTAGTCCCGGCCCGGACGGAAGAGCCCCTCGGCGTCGTCCCAGGGGGCGGAGACCAGGGGGATGCCGCAGGCCAGGGCCTCGAACGGGCGGATGGTCGGGATGCCCGGCAGCGCCTCGACGTAGGGGCGGCGCGGCACGTGGACGGTGACCCGGAAGCGGGCGAAGGCGCGCGGCACCTCGTGGTTCGGCAGCCAGCCGGCGTACTCGATGCCGGCGGCGGCGAGGGCCTCGCGGGCGGCCTCGGGATAGCGCACGCCGTGCACCCGGGCCGCCAGGCCCAGGCCGTGGACGGGCTCGATCAGGAGCTCGTGGAGCTCGGCCGTGCGCTCGTCGTCGCCCCAGTTGCCGATCCAGACCAGGTCACCCTGCTGCGGCTCTCCGGAAATGGGGTGAAAGACGCGGGTGTCCGCCGCTTCGTGCCAGGTCCAGGCCCGCGCCGCCCAGCCGCGCTGGAGGTAGAGGTCGCGGATGACGCCGCCGAAGGCGAGCACGCCGTCGTAGTCCTTGAGGTCATAGCCAGCCATGGCGTCCGGCTCGGTGACGGAGCGGTGGTGGGTGTCGTGGAACAGCAGCCGGTAGGAGCCGGAGCGCGCGCGGTGCTCGCCGATGCGCTTCACCAGGCCGTGGTCGTTCCACTCGTGGACGACGACCAGATCGGCGCCGTCGAGGGCGCGGTCCAGATCCAGGGACGAGAGCTCATAGCGCTCGCTGCGGAGGGTGGGGTAGGCGGCGTGGAAGCCGTCGAGGGCCCGCTCGCCGTGGTCGGCGAGCAGGTTCGCGAGGCTCCAGGCATCGCGCGGCTCGAAGACGGCGACGTCGTGGCCGCGCGAGATCAGCTCGCTTGCTACGCCGCGCAGAAAGTGCGCGTTGCCGTGGTTCCAGTCCGACAGCAACGAGTGGACGAAGAAGACGATCCGCATGGCAGGGGGCTACACGGCCACCTGCGCGGGGTACGCTCCCGTATCGTCCAGATCGACGCCATGAAGGGCCAGGACCTCGCCGTAGGACTCCAGGTACGCCTCGACCATGCGCTCGGGCGTGAGCTGGAGGGCGCGGGCGCGTCCGCTGGCGGCGATCGAGGCGCGGCGGTCGGGGTCCTGGATGAGCCGGTTGAGCGCGTCCTCCAGGGCCTCCGGATCGTTCGGCGGCACGAACACGGCCCGGTGCTTCCAGATCTCCCGCAGGCTGGGGATGTCGCCCAGCACCAGCGCGCAGCCGGAGAGGGCGGCTTCGAGCACGGAGAGGCCGAAGGGCTCATAGCGGGCCGGCAGGCAGTAGATGGAGGAGCGGCCGAGCCAGGCGGCGAGGGCGCGCTGGGAGAGGTGGCCGAGGAGGCGCGTGTGGTGCGGGCGCGCCTCGCCGCCGTCCGGGTGGTGGTTCTCCCCGGCCACGAAGACGGGCCAGGGGAGCCGCGGCGCCACACCCTCCAGGGCTTCGAGGTTCTTGGCCTCGTCCCACAGCCGGCCGGCGGCGAACACCATAGGCTCCTTGGGCGTGGGCTTGAAGGCCTTGGAGTCGCGGCCGTTGAGGATCACCCGCGCGCGCGGCAGCTCGCCGTAGTGCTGGGACAGGGAGGAGAGCATGGCCTGGGTCGGGGCGATCACCAGGTCGGCGGCGGCGAGGCCGGCCGCGACCTCGCGGGAGTAGCGTTCCCAGGTTTCGGGCGCGGCCTCGCCATGGACGGCCTGCCACCAGGAGAGCACGCAGGAGTGGCCCACCATCACCTTGGGAGCGTTCCAGGGCAGCCCGCCATGGGCGTAGCCGTTGAGGTGGATGAGGTCGGGGCGGAAGCGCTCCTCGATGCCGAGCAGCCACTCGCCCGCCTTCTCCACGTCCCGCCAGGGATCCTCCATCCACTCGAGCTTCAACGTGCTCTCGAACACCTTCAAGCGTGGAATGCGGTCCGCCTTCTCGCGATGGAAGTCGGTCAGCGGCTGGCCCATTGTGGCCAGCGCCACTTCGACGCCGCGCTCGGCCAGGCCGCGCGCCAATTCGATCGCGTAAGTCCAGACGCCGCCAACAGTGTCGGCGGTCATCAAAACCTTGCGGGGCAGTGGAACGTTCTCGCTCATACCGGTCCCCTCCTGGGCCCTGGGCAAGTGCACCTTGGACATGGATCTATCCAAGATTCGTGCCGTTACCGGGCCCCCGCCGCCTCGCCTCACCTCTTCTTCTGGGGTGAAAGGGGATAGCGGCGGCGAGGGCCTCTCAGGAGGTTTACGAGGCGTGGCGCCTGACCGCCACGGAGGTCTCCGCGAGCCCCCTGAATTCCAGTAGCCAGTTGTAAAGGTTGCCCACGCCCTCCCGCACGCCGACCCGCGGACGCCAGCCGGTCGCCGCCTCGAACCTGGAGAAGTCGGAGACGTAGTACCGCTGGTCGCCGGTGCGCCAGTCTTCGAAGGACACCTTCGGCCGCCGGCCGTTGAGTGAGCCGATCAGCTCGATCAGCTCCAGCAGGGAGACGGTGCTGCCCGCTCCGCCGCCCATGTTGAACGCCTGGCCGGCGAGGCAGCCGATGTTCTTCTCGGCGAGCAGGAAGGCGCGGACGAGGTCCTCGACGTAGAGGATGTCGCGCACCTGCATGCCGTCGCCGTAGAGGGTGATCGGGTGCTCCTCGATGGCCCGGATGAGGAAGTGGGCCACCCATCCCTGGTCCTCGGTGCCGAACTGATGGGGACCATAGATGCAGCTCATGCGGAAGACGGCCGTGCGCAGGCCGTAGCTGCGGGCGTAGTCGAGCACGTACTGGTCCGCGGCCCCCTTGGAGCAGCCGTAGGGGCTGTGGAAGTCGAGCGGCCTCTGCTCGCCGAAGCCGCGGGCGCGCAGGACCGCGTCGCAGGGCTCGTAGCGCTTCGAGCGCTGGCGCAGGGGCACGTCCTCCATGCCGCCGTAGACCTTGTTGGTGGAGGTGAAGAGCACGGCCGGCGGCTCCGGCTGGACGCGCGCCGCTTCCAGCACGTTGAGCGTGCCGCGGGCGTTGACGTCGAAGTCGTTCGGCGGGTCGTCGAGGCTGGTGGTCACCGCCACCTGGGCGGCGAAGTGGAACACCGTACCGGCGCCGGCGACGGCCCGGCGCACGGCGGCGGCGTCGCGGACGTCGGCGATGTCGATCGAGACGCGGTCGCCGTGGGTGTCGCGCAGCCAGCGCAGGTTGTTCTCGACGCCCGGGCGCGAGAGGTTGTCGAGCAGCTTCACGCGGCGGCCGGAGGAGGCGATCTTGTCCGCCAGGTTGGTGCCGATGAAGCCGGAGCCGCCGGTAATGACCACCGTTTTCTGGCTCATACCGTCAACCCCCGGGCCGCCAGCTCCGCGCGCGCCTCGGCCACGCGGTCATGGGCCACCTGCCCCTCGAGCCAGGAGGCGAGCTCGCGCAGCCCCTGCTCCAGCGGCATGCCGGGCTCGTAGCCGAGGGTGCCCCGCGCCAGGGTGATGTCCGAGAAGCAGTGGCGGATGTCGCCGACGCGGTAATTGCCGGTGATCTCCGGCTCGAGCTCCTGGCGCCCGAGCACCTCGCCCATGGCGCGGGCGATCTCGCGCACCGTGTACTGGCGGCCGCTGCCGACGTTGAGGACCTGGCCGGGCGCCTCGGGCTTCTCGAGGGCGAGCCGGCAGGCGCGGACGACGTCGGAGACGTGAACGAAGTCGCGCATCTGCCGGCCGTCCTCGAAGATCAGGGGCCGGTTGCCGTTGAGCAGCCGCGAGGCGAAGATGGCGAGCACGCCGGTGTAGGGGTTCGACAGCGCCTGCCGGGTGCCGTAGACGTTGAAGAAGCGCAGCGCCACGGTGGGGATGTCGTAGGCCCGGCCCACCATCAGGCACAGGCGCTCCTGGTCGTACTTGGAGAGCGCGTAGACGGAGGAGAGGGTGGGGGCCTTGGCCTCCGGCGTGGGGACGGGCGTCAGCGGCCGCCCCTGGCCGTCCCGCACCTCCCATTCGCGGGCCTTGAGCTGCTCGCGGCCGCGCTCGCCGGCGGTCACCAGGTTGCCGTCCACGTCGCGGAACAGGCCCTCGCCGTAGATGCTCATGCTGGACGCCACGATCAGCCGCCCGACGGGCTTCTCGATCAGGGCCTCGAGGAGCACCGCCGTGCCGAGGTTGTTGACGCTGGTGTAGCGCTCGATCTCGTACATGCTCTGGCCGACGCCGACCATGGCCGCGAAGTGGTACACCGCGTCGATCCCGTCGAGGGCCTTGCGCACGGCCTCCGGATCGCGGACGTCTCCTTCCACCAGCTCCACCTCGGGAGACAGGTAGCCCGGCCGCGTGCCTCCCGGTCCGTGCACCTGCTCCGAAAGGTTGTCCAGGGCCCGGACGCGGTAGCCGTGCTCCAGCAGCTCGTCGGCGAGATGAGAGCCGATGAAGCCGGCGCCTCCGGTGATCAAGATCCGTCCGCTCATGCCATTCCTCCGATGAAAGGATTCAAGTTGTGGCTCCTCGCTAGGGGACACGACGAGACCGGGCGGACTGGTACCGCCGCCCGAGATTCTGGGATTTTTGAGTGGGTGCTGTTCTGTGGCTTCGGCGTCACGGTTCCCTCACCGCCTGCTCGCTCCCCGGCTCATGCTTCCGCCGGCGATCGAGGTCGAATCGCTGCCGCAATCAACTCGGAATCTTGGGGACCGCTGGTGTACGTCTTGCCACGTAGCCGTCGGGGCCGAAGAAGATCGTTTGTACCAGCAGATCCGCCCTTACAGTCGCCTAATTGCAGCAAGTTGTATGCCAAAGGCAAAACATCCCTGAAATCAGAGTCTTCGCGCAGAGGAGAGATTCCGGAGCGAACCGGAAGGGCGGAGGGGGAAAGGTAAGTTGCTGTATTTCCTACATGGCGAGCCCTCACCACCCCGGCCCTCCTCTCCCGGGGGAGAGGAGGGAGAACGGTCGCTGGAGGGCTACTTCCGCCCGCCCTGGGAGGGCGGCGGCGGCAGGGAGACGTCGACCTTGGTGACCTTGCCGAAGCTGGCGAGGGGCTTGTCCATGCCCTGGGACGGGCCCACCACCAGGATCGAGAACTCCTCCGGCCGCAGGTGCCGGGCGGCCTTGCGGACCTGCTCGAGGTTCACCGACTCGACGCCGGATTGATAGCGGGAGAGCCAGTCGAGGGGGTAGCCGTAGAACTCCAGCCCGAGCTGCCGGGCGAGCACCTCGCGCCGGGTGTCGAAGCGGAAGATGAAAGAGTTGAGGAGGCTTTGCTTGGCGGTCTCCACCTCGGCCGCGGTCAGCGGCTGGGCCGTCAGGTTGCGGGCCTCCTCCAGCAGGGCGTCGATGCCGGCGCCGGTGGTCTCCGTCTTGGTGGAGACGAAGAGCGAAGCCGTGCCCGGGTGGTCCCACTCGCTGCCGACGCCGCCGAACACGGAGTAGGCCAGCCCCTTGCGGGTGCGCACGTTGGCCATCAGCCGCGAGGCGAAGGAGCCGGAGAGCGCCTGGTTCATCACCTCCAGGGCGTAGTAGTCGGGATCGTTCACCAGCACGCCCAGGTGCCCCATCAGGATGTACGACTGGGTGACGTCGCTCTTCTCGATCTGGTAGACGCCCGGGCTCGGCTGCTTGCGGAAGGCGGCCTCGGCCGGCTTCCACTGCGGGCCGCGCGGCCAGTCGCCGAACGCCTCGCGGATCAGCTTCAGGGCCTCGTCGCGCTGGAAGTCCCCCACCAGGCCGAGGATCATGCGGTCCGGATGGAAGCCCGCGCGGTGCCAGGCTACGAGGTCGTCGCGGCGGATGTTGCCCAGGGTCGCGAAGGTCTCGGTGCGGGCGTAGGGCGAGTCGGCGCCATAGATGATCTTGCCGAACTCGCGGAACAGGATCTGGCCGGCTTCGTCGTTCTGGCGGGAGACCTCGGCAATCGCCAGGTTGCGGGCCACCTCCAGCTTGCCGGCGTCGAAGGCGGGGCGGCGCAGCACGTCGGAGAAGAGGCGCAGCACCTGGGGGAAGTCCGCCTTCAGAGAGGATAGGCTGGCCCGGGTCATGTCCTCGTCGGCGCGCACCTCGACCGAGGCGGCGCGGCTCTCCAGGGAGTCGTCCAGGGCGTCGCCGGACAGGCTCTGGGTCCCCCCCGTCCGCATCACGGCGGCGCCGAGATCGGCGAGCCCCAGCTTGTCGGCGGGGTCGAAGCGCGAGCCGGTGCGGATCAGGGCCGAGGCTTCGACGAGCGGCAGCTCGTGGTCCTCGAGCAGCATGACGACCATGCCGTTGTCGAGCACCACGCGCTCCGGCTGGGGAATGTCGAAGGCCGGCAGCGGCGGGTAGCGCAGCTCGGTGGCGCGGGTGGCCTGGGCCGCCGCGGCACCGGGCAGGATGAGGGAGGCCAGGAGCAATAGGACTGGGATTTGGTGATTGCGTCGGTTCATGTCGTCCTCCTCACTTCCCGGCGGCTGGCGCCGGCCGGTTGACGATCATCGCCACGGTGCGGTTGGGGGCCTGGAACGTCTCGGTGGCGATCCGGCGGATGTCGGCCTTGGTCACGCGGTCCAGCCGGTCGATGTAGCGGAACAGCTCGCGCCAGTCGCCGTAGAGCCGCTGGTACTGGGCGACCTGCTCGGCGAGGCCCTGGTTGCTGCGCAGCGAGCGGAGCAGGTCGGCCTTGGAGCGGGCCTTGAACTTGGCGAGCTCCTCGTCCGTCACGTCCTCGCGCTTGAGCCGCTCGATCTCCTCCCTCAGGGCCGCCTGCACCTGCTGGTTGGTCACCCCGAAGCCGGGGACGGCGAGCACCGCCCACAGGTTCGGGTACTTCCGGCCCGGGTAGCCGGAGAACGACTCCACATCCACCGCCAGCTTCTTGTCGCGCACCAGGGAGCGGTAGAGGCGCGAGGTGCGGCCGTTGGAGAGGATGTCGTCGATGGCGTCGTAGACCGGCTGGTCCGGATGGGTCTCGGCGGGCTTGTGATAGCCCTCTAGATAGAAAGGCTGCGCCGGGTCTTCCAGCACCACCGTCCGCTCGGCGATCTGGGGCGGCTCGACCGTGCGCAGGGGCGCCGGCGCCGGACGCGCGGGGATGCGGCCGAAGTACTTCTCCAGGATGGGGATCAGGGCCTCGGCGTGGACGTCGCCGACGATCCCCGTGGTCATGTTGGACGGCGCGTAGTAGGTCTGGAAGAACTTCTCCGCGTCGGTGATGGAGATCGCCTGGAGGTCGCTGGGGCTGCCGATGCCGGGCTGCTGGTAGGTGTGGTACTGGAAGGCCGTGGTGCTGAACTGCTCGACGAGGCGGCCGATCGGCCGGCTCTCGTAGCTCTGGCGCCGCTCCTCGCGCACCACGTCCCGCTCCTCGTAGAACTCGCGGAACACGGGATGGGCGAAGCGCTCGGACTCCAGGAAGGCGAAGAGCTCCACCTTGTTGGCGGGCAGCGAGTAGTAGTAGCTGGTGTCGTCCGCGCCGGTCGAGGCGTTCATGCCCACGCCCCCCTCGCGGGTGAGGAGCTCGTCGAACTCGTTGTGGGCCACGTAGCCGGCGGCCGCCTGCTGCCTGGTCCGGAAGTCGGCCAGCAGGGTCTCCATCTTCTTGGCGTCGGGCCGGAGCGCCAGGCGTTCCGTCTGGTAGGCCTGGTAGGCGGCCTCCAGGGCTTCCAGCGCCTTCTTCTCGGCCGCGTAGTCGGTGCTGCCGATGTTGGGCGTGCCCTTGAAGGCCATGTGCTCGAACATGTGGGCCAGGCCCGTGATGCCCGGCACCTCCTGGGCGGAGCCGACGTCGGCGATGGTGGCGAACGCGAAGACCGGCGCCGTGGGCCGCTCGACGATGATGAAGGTCCAGCCGTTCGCGAGCTTGTGGACCGTCGTCCGCTGCTCGAACGACTTGAGGTCCTGGGCGCCCGCCGCGGCCGCCGCGAGGAGGAGCAGCGCGAGGGCGGACCTGAAGACTGCGTTTCGTTTCATGGGGTAAGTTCTCCCGTGCAGACCGTGCGGAGTTTGCAGGGAGTTTAACGCGGGAAGGGGCCCGGAGCTTCCCGGCGTTGGGCCCTCATCACCCCGGCCCTCTTCTCCTCCCCGTCCTTCGGACGGCCGTTTCCCCCCGACCGGGAGAAGAGGGAGAGGTTTGTCTGAAGAGAGCTTTCAGAGCTTTTTCATTCCCCTTCTCTCCCGGGGGAGGGGAGGGAGGCGGGGAGAGAAGGGGGTAGGGGGTTATGAGGGCCGGCCCCAGAGGGGCCGCTCTTCCGGGGTCCTACCGCTCGATCGCCGCCCGGAGCTCCTCGAACGGCAGCGTATTCAGCACGTCCCCCGGCTCCAGCCCCGCCCGGCGGGCCTGCTCGACGCCATAGCGCATCAGGTCGAGCTCGCGGGTGCGGTGGGCGTCGGTGTCGATGACCACCTTGCAGCCCAGCTCCTTGGCGAGCTTCAGGTGGCTGTCCTTCAAATCCAGGCGGTGGGGGCTGGAGTTCAGCTCGACGGCGACGCCCAGCTCGGCGGCCCGGCGCAGGATGAGGTCGAGGTCCATCTCGACCGGCTTGCGGCGGTTGATGATCCGCGCCGTGGGGTGGCAGAAGATGTTGACCTCGGGGTGCTCCAGGGCCCGCAGCACCCGCGCGGTCTGCTGGTCCGCGGGGAGGTCGAAGCGGGAGTGGAGGGAGACCAGGACGAGGTCGAGCCCGGCCAGCATCTCGTCCTCGAGGTCGAGCGAGCCGTCGCCCAGGATGTCCACCTCCATGGCCTTGAGGACGCGGATCTCCGGATGACGGGCGCGGATGGCGTCGATCTCCAGCCACTGCAGGCGCAGGCGGTAGGCGTCGAGGCCGCCGGTCATCGCCAGCGACTTGCTGTGGTCCGAGATCACCATGTACTCGTAGCCGCGGGCGGCGCAGGCCTCGACCATCTCCTCGATCGAATTCCTGCCGTCCGACCAGGTGGAGTGCATGTGGAGGTCGCCCCGCAGGTCCTGCACCCGGATCAGGTGGGGCAGCCTCCCGGAGGCCGCGGCCTCGATCTCGCCCCGGTCCTCGCGCAGCTCGGGGGGGACCCAGTCGAGCCCCACGGAGGCGTAAACGTCCGCCTCCTCGCGGCCGGCGATCAGCTCGCCGTCCTCCTCCTGGTGCCGCTCCTCGACCCGGAACACTCCGTACTCGGAGATCCGCAGGCCCCGCTCGACGGCCCGCCGGCGGAGCTTGACGTTGTGCTCCTTGGAGCCCGTGAAGTAGACCAGGGCGGCGCCGTAGCACTCCTGGGGCACCACCCGCAGGTCGACCTGGAGCCCCGAGCCGAGCACGATGGTGCTCCGGGTGTCGCCGGCCATCAGGATCTTGTCCACCTGGGGATAGCCGCGGAAGCGCTCCATGACGGGGATGGGCTGGGAGGCGATGGCCAGCAGGTCGATGTCCCCCACGGTCTCCTGGCGGCGGCGGTAGCTGCCGGCCACCTCCAGGCGCTCCACCTCGGGGGTCTCGCGCAGGTAGGCGAGCAGGGGCTCCAGGTAGCGCTCGGCGTCGGTGAGCAGGACGCGGCTGCCGTGGAGGCGGTACTCCGCGATGCCGGCGAGGATCTTCTCCTGGCTCTTGGCGCCGAAACCGGGGATGGCCGCGATCCGTCCCTCTTTCGCGGCGGCTTCGAGCTCGTCCACGGAGCCCACCTGGAGCTCGTCGTAGACCTTCTTCGCCTTCTTGGGGCCGAGCCCGGGCAGGCGCATCAGCTCGATCAGGGAGCGCGGCACCTCGGCCAGCAGCTCGTCGCGGAAGCCGAGGGTGCCCGTCTCCACCATCTCGCGGACGTGGTTCGCCATCTCCTTGCCGATGCCGGGGAGGTCGGTCAACGGGCGCTTCTCCTCGACCCACTTGCGCAGCGGTGTCGTCAGCGTCTCGACCGTGCGCGTGGCGTTCCGGTAGGCGCGGACGCGGAAGGAGTTGGCGCCCTGGATCTCGAGGATGTCGGCGACCTCCTCGAGGATGCGGGCGATTTCGGGGTTTTCCACCGTCTTCTCAGGAAAGCAGGGCGAATCCGGGAGAGCTCGCGAGATCGCTATCGAAGGTCAGAGTATCCGTGCACCCCGCCCGGCGGTTCTGGCAGCCGATCAGGTAATCCGCGAAGTCTGCCCGGCCCTCCCGGTAGTCGTCCAAGGCATGTTGTACCAGATCCAGATCCTGGATCTCCAGGAAACTCGATTCCAATAGGGAGTCCAGAGACAGGACGGTCTCTCTGCGGGTGAACCGATACACGGTCCGCAGCACCCAGACGATCTCACAAAGAACTATGGTACTGACGTGAAACCGTTTCCCCTCCCGTATACCCCGCTGGAAGAGGGAACGTACCGTGATGGATTGCTTGGGGTCGTCCGCTATGAGGAAACGAATCAGGATATTGGTATCGAGGCCCCTCACGCTCACCCTTTGCGGATCCTCGCCTCTTCTTCCGCGTGGAACCGTCCGATGCCCTCGTCCATTTCTTTGAGGCTGACCGGGCGCATCCCGGGGCGGTGTAGAACCCCGAACAGGCGCTCGACGGAAGCGCAAGTCGTCTCTGCAGATGTTCCTTCCATGGAAAGGGCTCTCCGTTCTTTGCTGATTCTCGGATTCGTCGGCATGTCTTTACCTCGATGGAAGATTACCACCTTGATCCCCGACTTGGAATAGGGCCGTTGTGGGAAGAGATGCCGGCGTCGTCCAAGAGCAGAAATACGTCTACTCCACCTCCTTCCCATTCCCCCCATACCCCGCCGCCCCCCGCCGCATCTCGTTGTTCTCCACCGCCGCCTCATCTGACAGCCGGGTGAGCACCGACGGGGCCCAGCGGGAGGTGCTCTGCCAGCCTGGGCGGGCCTCCTGGCCGTCCTCTCCATTGGGCCCGGGCAGGAACCGGTCCGCCAGCTCGAGGAGGCGGGCGGTCAGATTGGGGACCACCGCGTTGGCAATCGCGGCGGCCTTGGCCTGCGGCGTCAGGGTGAGGGAGGGCTCGCCGTAGCGGCAAGCCTCCAGGATGCGCCTGGCGGCCCGCCGGCCGGCCATCGAGGTCAGGGGGAGCGAGTCGGTGACGGCGAACCAGGTGAACTCCTCGTCCCGCTTCCCCTTGAACTGGGCGTTGACGTGCGAGCCGGTGCGCATCAGGCCCGGGCAGACGGTCGTGACGTAGATCTTCTCCTTGGCGAGCTCCGTCCGCAGGCCGTCCGACAGGCCGGTCAGGGCGAACTTGCTGGCGCTGTAGGGCACCAGGTGGGGGACCGCGATCCGGCCGCCGATCGACGAGATGTTGACGATGCGGCCGGTGTCGCGCTGGCGCAGGTGGGGGAGGGCGGCCATCGTGGCGTAGAGCGGGCCCCAGAAGTGGACCCGCATGGCCTCCTCGAAATCTTCCAGCGTCATGTGCTCCAGCGGGCCGACCTGGATGACGCCGGCGTTGTTGATCAGGACGTCCAGCCGGCCGAACCTCTCGACCACCCGGTCGATGGCCCACCGCACCTCCTCCCGGTCGCCGACGTCGCAGGGGAGGGCCAGCACCCGCCGGCCGCCGATGGACGTCAGCTCGCGGCGGGCGAGGTCGAGCTCGGCCGGGTCGCGGGCCAGGATGGCCAGCCGCGCTCCCTCGGCCGCCAGCTCCCGGGCCATGAGCAGGCCCAGGCCGCGCGAGCCGCCGGTGACGACGGCCACGCGCTCACGAAACTGGATGGGCGGGCGCCGCCGCAGCGCGCGCGCCGCGGCGGCCATCCCGGCTCCGGCGAGGAGGACGGCGGCCGGCCCGGCCAGCCGTTGCAGGCTTTCGCGGGCCGGCGTCCTCATGCGTCGTACTCCGCTCCGTTGGTTCCCCCGTTGGACCCGTTCGCGCCATGGCGGTGATGGTGATGGTGGCCGTTCCCGTCGAAGTCCGGCTTGAGCACCACCTTGATGCACTCGTCCTCCTTGTCCCGGAAGGTCTTGTAGCCCCACGGGGCTTCGTCGATGCCGAGCCGGTGGGTGATCAGCCGGGAGGGATCGATTTCGTCGTTCAGGATCCGCTCGAGCAGGGGCTTCATGTAGCGGTGCATGTGCGTCTGGCCCATCTTGAAAGTGAGCCCCTTGTTGATCGCGGCGCCCAGGGGCACCTTGTCGACGAACCCGACATAGACACCGGGGATCGATACGGTCCCGCCCTTGCGGCAGGCCATGATCGCCTCGCGCAACGCGTGGGCACGGTCGAGGGTCAGCTTCAGGTTCTGCTTCGTCTTGTCGACGCGGGCATCGAGCGTCGTGCCATGCGCCTCCATGCCCACGGAGTCGATGCAACTGTCCGGTCCGAAACCGCCGGTCATGTCCTTCAGGGTCTCGAGGACGCTCTCCACCTCCTCATAGTTGATCACCTCGGCGCGGCCCCAGGTCTGCGCCAGCAGCAGCCGTTCGGGGAAGCGGTCGATGGCGATCACCCGGCCCGCGCCCAGCATCCAGGCGCTCTGGATGGCGAACTGGCCGACCGGGCCGCAGCCCCAGACCGCCACCGTGTCGCCAGGCTCGATGGCGCAGTTCTCCGCCGCCATGTAGCCGGTCGGGAAGATGTCGGAGAGGAAGAGGACCTTCTCGTCCTCGATGCCGTCGGGCACCTTGAGGGGGCCGACGTCCGCGAAGGGAACCCGCGCGTACTCGGCCTGTCCGCCGGCGTAGCCGCCCATCATGTGGGTGTAGCCGAAGAGGCCCGCGGGACTGTAGCCCATCATCTTCTCCGCGATCACGGAGTTGGGGTTCGAGTTGTCGCAGAGAGACCAGAGCTGCTTCTTGCAGTAGAAGCAATCACCGCAGGAGATGGTGAAGGGGACGACCACCCGGTCGCCGATCTTCAGATTGGTGACGCCGCGGCCGAGCTCCACGACCTCGCCCATGAACTCGTGGCCGAGCACGTC
>Ga0126305_10000306_pt1 | contig 21487 bp, 21 predicted proteins | sample Plot26_FD_92536 | JGI IMG/M metagenome (GOLD analysis project Ga0126305, IMG submission 92536) | Serpentine soil microbial communities from UC McLaughlin Reserve, CA, USA - Plot26 | ecosystem: Environmental > Terrestrial > Soil > Grasslands | place: USA: UC McLaughlin Reserve, Lake County... | reverse complement strand
CTCGGCACCGGCTCCCGCGACGTGGTCGAGGAGCTGGCGCCGCGGGTGGAGCTGCGACCGCTGAACTAGCGACTCCGAAGTTGTCCCCGCTACAGCGAGGAGAAGTTCGGAAACGTCAAAGCCGCGGGGCGAAGGGGACCTCTAGCGCGTCTCCTGAGACGATTGCCTGCGGCGCCGTCTCGGCGATCCAGTCGAGGTGCGGCGCCAGCCACTCGATCTCACGCAGGCGCTCGAGCGCCGGGGAGATCCGCACCGGGCGGCCGCCGCGGACCGTGTGGGCATCGCTGCTGAGAACGTGGACGAGGCCCTTCTCGGCCATCGCCAGCATTCCCGCGGCCATGTTCTCGCGCAGGAAGAAATCGGCGGTGGCCTGGATCAGCGCCCCCTCCGCCACCAGCGCCGCCATCCGCTCGAACATGTCGGCGGAGAGGTGACGCTCGGGGTGGGCGATGATCGTGCGGTGGCCGCGGTCGGCGAGGTAGGCGACGCGGCGCAGGAGGCTGTCGTCGAGCGGGCCCGGCGCCGGCTCGAGGAGGATCCAACCGCCGCCGCCGAGCGAGAGCAGCGTCAGCTCCTCCTCGCTCAGCCCCTCCACCGCAGTCTCGGCGACCTCGCCCCCCTGGAGGATCCGCACCGCGACCAGTTCCTGCTCCAGCTTCGCGTTCAGCCCTGCAACCCGGCCGGCCAGCTCTTCGACCCGGACGTCGTGGTCGTGGCGGATGTGCGGGGTCGCGCAGACGGCTTCGATTCCGTCGACCTCGGCCTGCCGCGCCATCGCAACGCTGTCGTCGGCGTCGCGGGCGCCGTCGTCGATCGCGTCGAGGATGTGGCAGTGCAGGTCGATCACGGTGGCTCCCGTCGATTTGACTACCCAGTTCGGCGCTGAAGACGTGCAACCTCCCGGTCAAGGTGCAACCGCGCGTTCAGGCACGGGCCCGAACGGGCACGTCTCTACGATGATCGGCAAGATCATGGACCTGCTCACGCCGGGCTTGCGTGAGTGGACTGGCTTCAACTCATGGATAAGAAGACGACCCGCAGAGGGAATTACGAGTCCGGCTCCGACTACGTGCTGGAGTACGGCGAGCTCCGCTTCGCTTTCAACGAAGAGGACTTCGCGCAGCGCGTCGAGCAGGCGGCGGTGAAACTCCGCTTCGTCGACCAGGGACTCAGCGGCGAGGAGCTCGACGACCTCCTCGACCTCGCGGTCAGCGGCGAGATCGCCGAGCCCAGCTCTCGTCTCGGTGAGCACATCAACGAGAACTGGGAGGATCTTGTCGGTCCCTCCAACCGCAGCCTCGTGCACTGGATCCGCCGCCTCGTCTTCCGTGGTGCCTGGCTCGACCAGCGGGTCAAGGAGGGCGAGCTCGACGTCGTTTTCGACGAGCGCACCCAGACCTTCGGCTATGTACAGCCGGATCGCAGCGCCGAGCTGATCGAGCTCTCCAAAGAGCCGAGCTGGCGCCGCATCGCCTACCGGCGCTGAGTCCGCCTGACCGGCGCATTACGGCGTCCTCAGTCGCTTGCGTGCAGAGCACGCGGCGCTCCCTGCGTCCTTGTACTGCTTGGTCAGGCGGACTCAGAACGCTCTAGCGCCGCGACCACCGTCAAGGAACCGCCGCCGGCGGCGCCTTGGGCGCGGCCGGCGTCGAAGAACTCCTTTGCTGCCTCGGCGTCCTCGTAGGCCTCGCCCAGACGGGTGAGGGAGTCGACGAGGAGGATCACGTCTTCGCCGCGTCCGGCGCGGACCGCTGCTTGGGCGAGGGCGTCGCTGGCGTGCCTGGGCTGACCGGCCGAGACGATCTCCGCCTGCGGCGCCTCCCGCTTCCAGTCGGCAAGCTCCTCGGGGCTCGGGTCGATCAGCAGCACGACCGGGTCCGGGCCCTTCGAATCGGCGGCGAGGTCGGCGGCAACGCTGCGCAGCAGCGTCGTGCAGGCTTCACGGGTCTCGGCACAGAGGACTGCTTGGCGGCCGGCCTCGGGCGGAAGCAGGAGGCCCTGCAGGGTCACGCCCTGCTTGCCGCGGCGACCAAAGCGACGGCGGCGGCGGCGCGGGCGCGGCGTCTCGGCTGCAGCCTGCCCGCCAGGCTCGACGGCGCGCTCGACCGGCGCGGCTGCGGGCTCGCGCTCCGGAGCTTTCTCCGGGCGATCGCGACGCTCGCGCCTCTCCCCAGAAGCTTTCTTGGCCGGGGCCTTCCCCTTCTCGACCTCGTCTGCGACGGCGGGCGACCCGGTGCGCCTGCTCCTGCGGCGGCGGGGTGGGCGCTCGCCGCCCTCCTCGCGCCGGCCGCCCGCGTCGGCGGCCTTGGCTTTAGGAGCGGCGGCAGCGCCGTTCTCGCCGGCCAGCTGCTCGACCAGCTCGCCCTTGGTCAGCATCCGGAACTTCGAGATGCCGGCCTCTGCAGCCAGCAGGTGAAGATCGGACAGGGATTTTTTCTCCAGCTCAGCCTTGTTCATCGAAGGCGGAGACTATTCAACCGACCGCCCCGGGAGGGCGGCGGCGGGGTCGGTCCCTTCCTCGACGGCGACCGGCAGCCACGCCTCGGCCTCGCGGGAGCGGCGGCGGCGGGACCAGCCAAGCTCGGCGCCGAGGACGTCGGCGACCGGGCGCACCGCCTTCGCGGTGCGCAGCTCCGGCGCGGCAAGGATCCCCAACCGGGTCCGGCGCAGGAGCACGTCGGCGACGCTGCGAGCCTGCTCCTTGCGAGCGGCGAGAGCCACCTCCGCCAGCAGGTCGGGGCGGCCCGGGACGATCGGTCGTGCCAGCTTCGGGTCCTCGCGGGCGATCTCGAGGACTTTGCGTGCGGCGTGGCCGTAGCGGAAGGCCAGCTGCTCGACCGCGTCGGCATCAACGCCCTCGGGCGCCTCCAGATCGTCCGGCCGCGCCTGCATCCCGAGCGGGATCTCATCGGTGTGACAGGGGGCCTCCCTCCCTCCCTGCTCGACCAGGCGGTCGACCGTCTGCTTCGCCATCCGCCGCCAGGTGGTGAGCTTGCCGCCGGTGATCGTCAGCATCCCCGATGAGGTCTCATACAGCTCCGCTTTGCGGGAGATGTCGACCGACTTGCGCGGATCGCCGGTCGAGATCAGCGGCCGCACGCCCGCGTAGGCGCCGACCAGGTCGGATTCGCCGAGGCCGGTGCCGAAGAAGTCGTTGACTGCGTTCAACAGGTACTCGACGTCGTCTGCCGCCGGGCGCGGGTGGGTGATCTCGCCGTCGAAGTCGTTGTCGGTGGTGCCGACGAGGGTGCGCCCGTACCAAGGCAGCGAGAAGATCATCCGGCCTTCGCCGGCGGGGACGATGCAGGCGGCCTTGCCCATCGGCAGGTCTTTCTCGTCGATGAGGACGTGGGTGCCGCGGCTGGGGGCGATCCGGGGCACGTCCTCCTCCCCCAGCAGCTCCTCCGGGCGGATCTGATCGGCGAAGACGCCGGTGGCGTTGACGACGTGATCCGCGCTCAACTCGATCCGCTCCCCCGACTCCTCCTCGACGAAGGCGACGCCGTTCGCTTTCCCGTTCGCCGAGAGAACCTCGGTCACCTCGGCCCCGTTCAGCGTCACCGCGCCGAAGCGCTCGGCCTCGCCGAGGACGGTGAGGACGAGGCGGACGTCGTCGGTCTGGCAGTCGTAGAAGAGGTAGGCGTCGTGCGGATCGCGGGGGCCGAGCGCCGGGACCAGGTCGAGGACCTCCTCGCGGTCGATCGTCCGGTGCCGGTCGGGGGACCAGTCGGAGTCCTCGGCTTCCTCCGAGTGGCGCTGGCGGCGGCTGCGGCCGCCGCGGGTCGTCGCCATCACGTCGTACATGTTGAGGCCGAGGCCGAGTTTGCGGTCGCGGCGCTCCTCGCCGAGAGAGGCGACGAGGAAGGGCGTCGGGTAGACGAGATGGGGCGCCAGGCGGACCATCAGCTGGCGCTCCAGCAGCGCCTCGCGGACGAGGCCGAGATCGAAGTTCTGCAGGTAGCGGAGGCCGCCGTGGACCATCTTCGAGGAGCGGCTGGAGGTGCCGAGGGCGTAGTCGCCGCGCTCCAGCAGGGCGACCGAGTAGCCGCGCGAGGCGGCGTCCAGCGCAACCCCGGCGCCGGTGATGCCGCCGCCGATGACGACGACCTCGAAGTGCTTGCCGGCGATCTCCTCGATGGCGCTGTCGCGGCTCAGCATCAGTCGAGGTAGGTCGTGGTGCGGTCGGCGCCGGGGCGCTCGGGGGCGGGCTTCTCCTGGCGCGGGTGGCCGAGATGGAGGAGGCCGACGAAACGCTCCTCTTCGGGCAGGCCGACAGCGGCGCGCCCCTCCTCCCCCCGCAGCAGGCCAGGGGTGCGCCAGTAGCCGGCGAAGCCGCGGGCGTGGGCGGCGAGGAGGACGATGTAGGAGGCGGCGGCAGTCGCGTGCAGGTCCTCTTCTTCTTCGACAGGGTCGCCGTCGAGCACGCAGGAGACGACGACGAGCGTCGGCGCCCGGTCGAGCTTCGCCGCACCCTCCGGCCCGGCGATCTCCTTCAGGCGCTGAAGGGTTTGCGGCCCGATCACCCGGAAGCGCCAGGGCACGGTGAGGTTGTGGTTAGGCGCCCAGCTCGCCAGCTCCAGCAGCTCGTCGATCTGCTCGGTTGGCAACGGCTCCGGCGCGAACGCCTTATGGGTGCGGCGAGTGCGGATCGCGGTCTCGACGTCCATCGGTCGAGGGTATAGCTAGAAGCCGCCCGCTCCGATCAAGGCGCAGAGGATCGCGACGAAGCCAGCGCTCATGGTGGTGCAGATTGCGATGACGCCCTGGACCATCGTGCGCAGCATCTGCTTGAGATCGCTGCGCATCTCTCGAATATCGGCTTCTACCCGGTCAAAGCGTTCGTCGACCAGTTCAAAGCACTTATCGACCCGGTCAAAACGTTCGTCGACCCGATCGAAGCGTTCGTCGACGCGCTTCTCGAAGTGGTCGAGGCGTTCCTCGTTCCAGGTCTGCCTGGGCACCATCACGGTCATGATCCTACCGTAAGGTTTTGTCTGATACAGAACAAGACCTGAAGATGCCGATTTGGCACCAACTTGCTGGCGGTTCAGTGACTTAGAGGCCGTAGCGCCAGCGCATCCACCCGGCGCGGCCGGCGAGGCCGGCGCCGAAGAGGAGGCAGCCGGCGAGGAGGCCCAGGAGGATGGCGCCGGCGGTGCTGCTCGAGGTGTCGTCGGTCGTTTCAGATGCTGGGACACCCGAAGCTTCCGAGGCAGAGGTTTCCGGTAGGGCGGTGCCGAGGTCCCCCTCCGGGACGCGACCACCGGTGGAAGGGGAAATTGGCTGAGCCCCCGAGCCGCCTTTGCCGGATGGCGCTGAGTGTCCCGGAGGGGGACCTGCGGCACCGCTTTCCAGGGCTTTCTGCAAGGCAGATGAGGGCGTGGGTTCAGACGTGGACGGCGGGACGCTGAGGGACGGGGAGACACCCCCGGAGGAAGGAGAGTTGTCCACGGACGTCAGGGGCTTTGGCTTCGATTTGCGCGGAGGCGCTGGGACCGGGAGGTGGTTGCCGGAGAGGGCTACTAGGACGTCGGCGGTGACCCAGACGGGGGAGCTTTCTAGATTCGGCGACTGGAGGAAGTAGCCCTCGTCGGTCTGGAGGCTGCGCATGTAGGCGAAGGAGCTCTTGCCGGGTCCGAAGCCGGCCGGGTCCTTGCCGGCGGCCAGCAGCCCCTCCGAGGCCCAGGCGGTCGCCTGGGCGTTGGCGGAGAGGTTGTTGCCGGGCGCGAAGCCGCCGTTCGGCCTCTTTGACTTACGCAGGTAGGCGAGCGCCTCATCCGCGGGCTTCGACCCCGGAGTCAAGACCTGCAGGACGGCGCCGGTGATCTCCGGGGTGCTCTCGCTGTCGGGCTCGTTCCCCCAGCCGCCTTCCCGGCCCTGCACCTTGCGCAGCCACTCGACGGTCGGGGCCGCCGCGTCGTTGGCTCCGGCCGCCCGCAGGGCGAGGACCGCGTAGGCGCTGGTCCCGGGCCAGCCCTGATAGGAGCCGTTGCTCCGTCGCTGCGCGATCAGGCGATCGACGAGGTCTTCGCCGCCGAGAGAGCGCGGGTCCACCCCGGCGGCAGCCAGCGCGAGGATCGTACGGGCGACGTCGCCGGCGTCCTTGACTTCGTCGTGGTGGTTGCGGAGGAAGTCGACCGGCGATTTGCCGCCGCTGGTGACGTCGAGGGGATTGCGTCCGCTCGCCGCGAGGGCCAGCATCGCCCAGGAGGTCATTTCGGCGCCGGCATCGCGCTCGGCCGAGGGGCCGAAGCCGCCGCTGGGCCGCTGCTGGGCCTCGAGCCATTTCGCAGCCCGGGTGACCGAAGAGCCCTCGGCCTGCGCCGGCGCGGGCACGAGGGCCGCGAGAGCGAGGACGAGCAGCGCCGCGACGCCGCCGCTGCGTAGAGCGCCGTTGAAGGAGCCAGGCGCAGTCCTTCCGGAGGTCGTCCCTCGCTCCCATTCGAAGCGCTCGCGGAAGCGGGTCAGCATCCGCACCATCGCCGGCCCGGCGACCAGCGCCAGGACGACGTTGCCGACCACGTGCGCGATTTCAAACGGGATCGCGCGCCCCTCGAGAACGAGGAAGTGCCGCAGCGATAGGTCCCCACCGTAAGTCGCCATCAAGGAGAAGTTCAACAGAGCGCCGTAGAAAATGCCAGCAAAGGCGCAGATTGCCGCTAGACCAAAGCGCCCCGCGTTGCGCGTTCCCAGCGCCAGAGCGGCCCCAAGCACGCCGCAGAGTCCCCATCCCGCCATCTGCCACGGGGTCCACGGACCCTGCCCGAACCAGAAATTGGAGACGAGCGCGGTGAGGGCTCCGACCGCGAAACCGGGGGCGCCGCCGAGGGCGTAGCCGGCGAAGACGATGATGTCCGTGGTCGGCTTCACGTTCGGAAAGGCCGCGAAGGCGATGCGGCCGGCGATCGCCAACGCCGCCAGCGCGGCGACGAGGGCGACGACCTGGGCCGGCGGCCGCGAACGCTCATACCAGGCGAAGCCGGCGAGGATTACCGCGCCGACGATGAGGAAGCTGGCGACCTCCCAGGTCATGGCTGCTCCCCCGCCAGCGCCGCCGCGCCCTGCTCGGGGGTGACGACCCCCGGCAGGTCGAGCACGCGGGCGACCTCAGTCGCGAAGTACCAGCCGCCGGAGAGGATCTCAGCGCTCGGGCCGTCTGCGATGACGACGCCGTCGCCGAGCAGGACCACCCGCTCGGCGAAGCGGGAGGCGAACTCGACATCGTGGGTTGCGACGACGACCGCCGCCGTGCGTGTCGACTTTGTGGACCCATCGGCCACAAAGTCGACATCCCCGGCCAGCCGAGCTATCAGCGCCACGAGCTCGTCTTTGCGCGCGTGGTCCATCCCCCGAGTCGGCTCGTCGAGGGCGACGACTCCGGGCAGGAGCTCGCCCTCCATCTGCCCCGCAAGCGCGATCGCCAGCGCCAGCCGCTGCCGCTCGCCGCCGGAGAGGTCGCGCGGGTCGGCGTCGACCTTGCCCTCGAGGCCGACAACCCGCAGCGCCGCTGCGCCCTCCTCCCCCGGCAGCTCGTCCCCGACCCGCTCCCGGACCAGGTAGTCGCCGGGGTTCTGGGTCAGCAGCGCGATCGAATCGACATCGACCTTCCCGACGACCGGCTCGTGCATTCCTGCCGCGGTCCGCAGCAGCGTGCTCTTGCCGGCACCGTTGCGGCCCATCAGGGCAACGCGTTCGCCGCGGCGGATCGTCAGGTCGATGCCTTTCAGAACATCCCTCAGGTCTTCCCCACGGTCCAGCTCTACCCAAAGGTTCTTCGCGCTGAGGACGGACTCCGGAGCGGGGTCAGATGGATGGGGATCACTCACTCTCCTACTTGCTCGATTAGGAGGGTGAGTGATCCCCATCCCTCGCAGCGTTTGCCGGGCCTCGCGGACGCCGGTGGGGAGTGGGTCGATGCCGGCGAGGGAGAACAAACGCGCGGCGGGAGTCTCCAGGGCAGGGTCGCTGTCGCGGGCCCAGGTGAGAAACGCAGAGGGAGAACCGTCGAAGGAGATGCGGCCACCTTCCATCGCCACCACTCGGTCCGCAGCCGCCAAGCAGCGCTCCAAGCGGTGTTCGGCAAGCAGCACCGCCACCCCCCACTCCTCGTTGAGGCGACGCAGGAGCCAGATCAGCTCGTCGCCGGCGACTGGGTCGAGCTGGGAGGTCGGCTCGTCGAGGAGGATCAGGCGGGGGCGGGTGACGAGGGCGGCGGCGAGGGCGACGCGCTGCAGCTCACCGCCGGAAAGGGTGTCGACGGTGCGGTCGAGGAGGTGCGGGATCGCGAGGGCGAGGGCGACCTCCTCGACGGCGCGGGCGCGGTCGGCTGGCTCGTCGCCGCGCATCTCCAGCGGCAGCTCGATCTCGGCAGCCACGGTGGTCGAGACGACCTGCGTCTCCGGGTCCTGGGCGAGGTAGCCGACAGCGGCCGCCAGCTCTCCCGGCCCGGCGGCGATCGCGTCGAGGTCGGCGACGCGGATCTCGCCCTCGATCTCGCCACCGTGGAAGTGCGGGACCAGGCCGCAGGCGGCTTTCAGCAGCGTCGACTTGCCCGACGCGGAGCGGCCAGCGAGGAGGACGAACTCCCCAGGCGCGACCTCGAGCGAGACGTCGGCGAGCGCGGGTGCAGTCGCGTGCGGATACGAGTAGCTCAAGCCCGCGACAGCAAGCGCCGGCGCGGCTCCCCGTCTGATCGCCAGCTCAGACACGAGCCACCTCCGCGTGTCGAGTTTGTCTCCTTATGGGGGACAAACTCGACACCCGCCCCCGCAGCGGGGCGAAGCCGCTGAGGGCGACCACGACGGCGACGGCGAGGGTCTCGGGCCCGAGGCCGATCCCAACCGAGGGGTAGGTCTGGAAGTCGTCGGCTCCCACGGCCTTGCCGGCGATCGCGGCGGCGAGGACCACTGCGGCGGCAGCGTAGAAGCGGCGGTCGTAGCGGGAGCGGCTGCGCCGGTTCCTCGCCCTTGGCGCCTCGAGGCTGTAGCCGCGCAGCTCCAGGGTCGCGGCGACGTCGACGGCGCGGTCGAGGGAGCCGGCGAGGAGGCGGCGGGCCAGGGGCGCCTTGCCGACCGCGGCCGCGCCGGGGCCGCGCAGGCGGGCGGCGTCGCGGAGGCGGCCGGCGTCGGCGGCGGTGACCGGGACCAGGCGCGAGACCAGCGTCGCGGTCAGGGCGGAGCGGCCGGCGAGCGGGCGCAGCACGCGCAGCACCCGATCGGGGTCAACGCAGGCGGAGTAGACAGCGGCGGCGATCATCGCCACGGCGGCGCGGAGGCCGCCGGAGGCACCGGCGACGATCGCCTCGAGGGTGACGTCGACCTTGCCGAGGAGCGGCCAATCTCCGAGCCGCGCGAGCACCGTCTCGCCGCGGCTGACGACGAGGGCGTTGACGACGACGATCAGGAGCGCCAGCGCCGCGCCCATCTTCAGGGCGACGCGGACCGCCCGTCGCGCCCCCGCCAGCAGGCCCGCGGTGACTGCGGCGGCGCCCGCCGCCAGGAGCACCAGCGGATTCGAGTAGAGGAAGGCGACGGCGACGATCGCGCCGAGGTAGGCGACCGCGGCGGTCGGCGAGGCCAGCTGCAGCGGCAGCGGGCGGGGCTGGTAGGCGAAGGGCGATTTCACGGCGACTCCAGCGGCAGCGGGGTCACTTCTCCGGCCTTTACGACCACCGCGTAATGGTGGCGCAGCTGGTCGGCGTTGAGCGCTTCGGCGGCGGCCTGGACGGCTTCCTCGCTTCCGCCCGTTACGACCCATACCGGCGGGCCGCCGTAGCGGCTCGTCGCCGCAACAAGACCGGTGCCGAGGCCCAGTCGCTCTCCGACCTCCGCCGCTTCGTTCAGGGCGACCACTTCGTAGCCGTCTCCCGTCGCCTCGAAGTCGGCGAAGACGCCGCTCTCGCCGGGCCCGCCCTCGATCAGCTTCGCGGTCGAGTCGGTCCGCAGCCGCTGCCAGGGACCGACGAGGACCCGGATCGCGTCCTTGGACGTGGACTCGGCGATCACGACTCCTTCGCGCTCCAGCGCCTCGCGCGTCGTCTCACAGCTGCGCGGTTCCTTTCGGCCGCCATCCGTCTGCAAGGAACCACGCGGTTCCATGCACTCGACGCCCACCGGGTACCGCCTGCCGCCGATCCCGTCGACGAACGGTGCCGGCCAGGATCCGACCACGGCGGGAGCGTGGTTCACCGCTGACCAGTTGCGGTAGTCCCACCAGATGCGCTCTCCCCCTTCGACCTCGTAGTCCGCCGCACCTACTTCGGCTTCCTCGCCGTCGACGTAGAAGAACCAGTCGTAGGGGTCCCCGTCGCGGTTCTCCTCCGCAACCCCTTCGATCGAGTGGACGAAGCCGCCGCCGTAACGGGTCTCGATCTCGGCCTCACCTTCGAGCACCCGCATCACCGTGTCCGACTCCTTCGCAGCCACCGAGGCTTGGGTCATCGGCACCGCGCCGTATTCCCGCGTCACCGTCAGCTCCACGTCACCGACGTCAGCGCCGGCGCCGAGGCCGCAGCCGGCGGCCGCGAGCAGCGCCAGAAGCGCGCTCGCGACCGCCGTGCCGCGGCGTCCCCTCATTTAGGGCACTTGCCCCCGACGCAGACCGGCTCGCGGGCCGAGGGGATCTCCCCCGTCGCGCGGGCGATCAGCTTCGCCGGCTTGCTCAGCGTCACCGTGGTGCGGCCGTCGGCGCCGGTCGGCTCCTCGGCGCCGGTCACCTTGGCTCCGGCCTGCGGCTTGCTGCGGCCCTTTTCGTCGTAGGCCATGACCCGGACCGTGAACGACATCCCGGCCTTGGCCGTATCCGGCGAGCTCAGCACCAGCTCACTCGGGTACTTGTAGCTCGGCGCTTCGGTCTTCGCCAGCGCCCACAGCACTTCGTCTCCGGGCTTGATCTTCGCCGTGTCGCCGCTGATTGCCAGCGACTTGTGGTTGATCTTCAGGTACCAGGAGCTGCTGCCCTTGGCGACGCTCGAACCGATCCCGCAGAGCGCGAGCCCGAAGTCGAAGCTGTCGCTGATCAGCAGCGGCCGCAGCGCGGCGGTCGTCCTCGAACCGCTGGCGAGCAACCCCATCGCGGTGTTGCCCTTCAGCTGCACGCTGTCGCCACTGCCGCCGTTTTCAGGCCCGAAGCACGTCGCCTTGGGGCTGGTCTTGACGGAGGTGTCCGCCATCGGCACCGGCTTTTCGGCGAGCACCTTGCCGCCGCTGCCGACGACGCGGAGCTCGGCAAGTGGGCCCTCCGCCGCGGCGAGCGCGGTGAAAGCGAACGTGAACGACAGAGCCAGCGTGCAGACGGCAGCCAGCCGGAACGTGGTGATTCTTGGCATCTAAGCCACCCTTTCCTCGAGGGTTGAATTGGCAAAGGCCGGGGACAGGTCTCCTGGCTTCCGGGATCAGGGAGGACGCGCCTTCCCGGGGACGAGGTGTCGTCCCCAGTGGCTGGCGCGCGAGGCGCCTGCGAACTCCTCCACCCGGTCACAGTGGCGGGACCACGCCGGACTTGCACCGGACTTCCCTTGACCACCGACCGATATGTACGCGGCGAGTCTATCCCGCCGTGGCGTCAGGGTATGGGTGACGTGGAGCTTCGCGATCACCGCCCTCGGCGCGGCCCCCACCGCATCCCCGGCCGCCACACCCACTGGCGGGTGGCTCGGCACCGACACCGGCTGCTGCGCGCCGGCGGCCTGGCGGCGCTGCTGGCGGTGGTCGGCCCCGGCCTCCTCGCCGGCCTCTCCGACGACGACCCGGCCGGGATCACCACCTACTCGATCCTCGGCGCCGAATACGGCTACGAGCTGCTCTGGGTGCTGGCGCTCTCGACCGCGGCGCTGATCGTCTTCCACGAGGTCGGGGTGCGGCTCGGAATCGTCACCGGCAAAGGGCTGCTGACGCTGGTCCGCGAGCGCTTCGGACGCCGCGCCGCTTTGCTCGTCGCCTCGGCGCTGGTTGTCGCCAACACCGGGACCATGTGCGCCGAGTTCGCCGGCGTCGCGGCGGCGATGGACCTACTCACCGGGACCAGCCGCTACCTGACGGTGCCGGCGGCGGCAATTGCGATCTCACTGCTGGTCCTGCGGGAGAACTTCCAGCGGGTAGAGCACCTGCTGCTGGCGCTGAGCGCCGTCTTCGTCACCTACTTCTTCGCCGGCTTCCTCGCCCACCCCGACTGGGGCGAGGCCGGCAAGGGCCTGGTGGTGCCGAGCATCCCGCTCAATCGCGACGCGGTCCTGGTTGCGGTGGCGACGGTGGGGACGACGCTCGCGCCTTGGGGCCTCGCCTTCATCCAGTCCTACGCGGTCGACAAGCGCCTCGGGGTCAAGGACCTGCGCTACGAGCGAGTGGACGTCGTCGTCGGCGCCGTCCTCACCGGTGTCATCGGGTTCTTCGTCGTCGTCGCCTGCGCCGCGACCCTGCACGTGCAGGGCATCGACGTCGACGACGCAAGCGACGCCGCCCGGGCGCTGGAACCGGTCGCCGGCGATGCCGCCTCCACCCTCTTCGGCCTCGGCTTCCTCGGCGCCGCCCTCCTCGCCGCGGCGATCGTGCCCCTCTCGACCGCCTACTCGATCTCCGAGAGCATCGGCCGCCGCGCCGACCTCGACAGCAGCTTCTCCGAGGAGCCCGTCTTCTACCTGGCCTTCGGAGCCGTCACGGCGGTCGCGGCGGCGATCGTCCTGATCCCCGGCGCGCCGCTGATCGAGCTCCTCTTCCTCACCCAGGCGCTGAACGCAGTCCTGCTCCTGGTCCTGCTGCCGTTCATCCGCTCACTCGCCAAGGACCGGGAGCTGATGGGAGAGAACGCGCTCGGCCGCTTCGACCGGGTGGCGACGGCGCTGGCGCTGGCCGTGGTCGCGGCTTCGGTCCTCGCTCTCGGGGTCCTGGCATTCTGAAGATATGGAAGGCTTTGGCGGTGCGAATTGTTCAAAGGCTCGACCTTGCTAGCGCTGGGAACTTTCCCCGCACTGCTACCTGGCGCCGTGCGAAAGTCGATGTCGAGCGAGCTATTGAACTAGCGGATTGGCCTTTCGGGCGCGGTCAGTTCCTGCTGAATCCCGACCCCATTCGAGACCGCAAAGGCAAGCTCACCTCACACTCGAACGGCGTTCTGCCAATCAAGCAACCAATGATCGGGTACCTGGATTCCTGCGGCTGGAAGACGGAGACTTTGCCGAAGCTCCCCGTGGGGGAGGCTGGACAAGATGTGCTTACTACGGGCGACCTAGACGCCCTTCTCCTTGATCGCGGGCGCTATGTCGGCTTTGAGTGGGAGACTGGAAATGTTTCCTCCAGCCATCGAGCCATCAACAAGCTCTTGGACGGCATCACCCGCCGAACCCTTCAGGGCGGAATCCTGGTTCTTCCGATGCGTGAAACCCAGCGCTACTTAACCGATCGAGTTGGGAATTTTGAGGAGATCTCGCCCTACTTCGAGCTTTGGGAAAGGTACCCGCTCGAGAACGGCGTACTTCGTGTTTACGGAATTGCACACGATGCTCTCGATTCGACCGTCCCCCATATCCCAAAGGGGAAGGACGGAAGGGCTCTTCTTTAGGTACAGCTAGGCCGCTGCGCGCTCCACCCAGTCGCTATTGGGGTGATGGTGGAGATCCTGGTCCTGCAATCGCTCGATGATCACATCGCAGCTCTCGATCTCAGACCCAAGCCAGTAACGGTTATGCCGTTGAGCCACATCAAAGGTAGTCCCGCTTCCTCCAAACGGATCGAGGACCAAATCCCCTTCTTGGGTCGAGAGATGAATGACTCTCTCGAGAAGCTTGGTCGAGAGCTGGTTTGCGCCCCGCTTCTTACTCTTGAATTTCCAGTGCCGTACCGGAGGAATATCGTTCCAGACATCGGTGAGATTGACCCCATCGGGGTTCATGGCTCCCCGATGCCCTCCGTAATCCTTGATGTCGCCGCCGCAATGCCTGCAGGCCTCGATAGGGGTTCTGATCTTGCGAAAAGTCTTCGGCTTTCCCTTGCTGTAGTAGAGGAGGCTGTAGTGGGCTGGATAAAGGCGTCCCACAATTGGCAAACCCAGCTTGAGGCTGATTGCGATCCAGTGTCGAAAATCCAAATCTCGATCGAGCATGTGGGCGCCGAAGACCACGTTCCATCGGGGAAGGTTGAAAAGAAACAGGGAGCCTCCAGGTTTCAAAACGCGGATGCATTCATCGAGCCAAGAGCGACACCACTCAACGTAGCGATCCTCCTTGATGCGGTCATTGACCCGGGGGCCGTAGACCTTGCCCAGGTTAAACGGAGGATCGGCAAAGACGGTGTCGACAGTCTCGCTCCCAACTCGTTCTAGAAACTTGCAGCAATCTTCATTAAAGAGCGCGCCGAGCCCGCTCCGGTAGATGGGCTGGGCACCATCACGGGAGACGGCGCCAACGGGATCAAAGGAAGACTCGCTTCTTAAATCAGTCGCATTCAACTTTGTATCTCCAACATACTGGGAAGGTAGGCTGGCCCAGAGATGCGAACACTAGTTCGCCTATCGGTCGGATTAAACCCCGAGCGCCAGGTCGAGGACCATCATCACCGCGGCGCCGAGGGCGAGGCCGGCGGTCGGGCCGACGATGCGTCGCCCTTTGTAGGCCTCCGGCAGCAGCTCGACGACAATCAGGCTCAGCATCGCCCCGGCGGCGAAGGCGAAGGAGAACGGCAGCAGCGCGTTCACCTGTTCGACCGCGAGGTAGGCGATGACGGCGCCGATGGGCTGCGGGGCGCTGGTCCCGACCGCTGCCCAGAACTGCCGCGCGTGGCCGTAACCGGTCGCCTCCATCGGGATCGCCACGCTCGTCCCCTCGGGGATGTTCTGGATCGCGATCGCGAGGATCACGAACAGCCCCAGCCCCTCCCGCTCCGACGCGAACGCGGTGCCGATCGCGAGCCCCTCGGGCAGGCTGTGGACGAAGAGGACGGCGAAGACGAGGGCCGAGGTCCGCGCCCCCGGGCCGCTCCGCCCCATGAACACCGACTCGTGGTCGAGCCGGGCGCGGGCGACTCCGAGCAGGACGCCGCCGACGACGAGCCCGGCGAGGACATCGAAGGCGGAGCCTTCTTCGGCCGCCGGCAGCAGCAGGCCGACGATCGAGGCCACCCCCATCACTCCGGCGGCGACCCCGAGCAGGAACGGGGTCAGCGCGACGGCGCGGGTCCCGAGCAGCCAGACCGGTACCGCCCCGAGGCCGGTCGCGAGCATGGTCGCGCAGGCGGCGAGGAAGAGGACGAGCAGGTCGGGCATGGGAGCCACGCTAACGGCCGCATCCCCGGTCTCTTCAGGCCCGGCGCCCGTCCCCGCCCGCGTCGAAGGCGGCGACGCCGACGACCAGGGCCGCCAGCGGCTCCTCCCCCTCAGCCGCCCGTTCGCGGCTCTGCTTCGCGATCAGCTCGAAGCCCTTCAGCACCCTTTCGCTCAGCTCGATCGCCTTCTCGCGGCCGAGCTCGTCGACCGCCAGGCTCATCCAGTTGAGGATCGCGTCCTCGTCGTCGACTCGGCCGGCTTCCGCGGCGCGGCGGAAGGCCCGGGAGAACGACCGCAGCGACATCTCGGTGGCGCCGCCGCGGATCGAGGCCGGCACCTGGCGCAGGTCGGGATGGCCGAAGAACGAGCGCGGCACCGCCCGGTAGAAGTGCTTGACCGCACCCCGCACCGGCTCGGTCCGGGAGACCTCGACGCAGCCGCAGTCGACCAGGACCTTGAGGTGATAGTTGATCAGGTTGAGGGTGCCCCCGAGCGACCGTTTCATCTCGACCGGGCTCGCCTCGCGCTCGTTTAGGAGCTCGAGGATCTCGACCCGGACCGGGTGCGAGAGCGCCTTCACGAACCAGCGGTCGGAGAGCTTCTCCTCTTCCACGGGGGCGAGTTTCATCAAGCGCCGAGACAGGTGTCAACCACTAATCGGTAAGCCGGCGCTTACCGACCGAGGGGATTTTGAAGAGGCCGAAGATCGAGGAGACGCGGAAAGTCGCGTCATCGCCCTGCGTCCGTTCGGCGCTGCGCCGCTCCACCTCGGCCATCGCCAGGCGGGCGGCTTCGTAGATCTCGAGCCCTTCTTCGAGGCCGCGCTGGTCGAGCACCATCGGCGTCCGGCTGAGGTGGAAGTCCGGGTCGAGCCCGACCGTCTGGGCGCGTTCAGAGGCGACGAAGTCGTCGATCACCGCCTGCATCGAGACCGCGAGGAAGCCCTGCGCCTCGACCGGCTGCATCTCGTCCCACTCGGCCGTGTCGACCAGCGCCCGCTCGGTGGCGCGGTAGATGTGCTTCATCGCCCCCTGGACCTTCTCTTCTTCGACCAGCTCGGCGCAATCGAGCTCGACCAAGCGCTTGCAGTGATGGGAGACGTTCTGCGTCGATTCGCCCAGCTCCCGCGCCATTTCCACCGGGCTCGCCGGCCGTTCGACCAGGATCCGCAGAATTTCCGCCCGCAGCGGGTTCGAAAGAGCAATCAATCGGTTGTGGCGCGCCGCCCGCCGCCCTGCTCGGTTCCCCAAGTGACTCCTCCCGTAGACCTCAGAAGCCCTGAGCACTTAACGCTACCCCTCTTTTCGCCCCAAGCGTTTGAGTCCGGTCAGCTTTTGTCCAGCAAGAAAGCCCTTTCCGGGCGGCGCTGCGGAGGTAGGCTGACTTCGGAGCCCCTGCGATGAAGCTGATCGAGCATCCCCCGGCAGCGCCCCTCGCCGGCATCACTAAGGCGGCCTAGGAACTTCGCCGAGTACAGGCGCGGACATTCGTCCAGCGCCCATTTTTTGCGCTTAGGGTCCCGCCACTTTGAGATCGCCGTCCAATAGCGGCGGCTCCTTCAATCAACTGAAAGCGGGAGGACAACTTGATGAGCAGGGGACTTCGGCGGCAGGTGCCGGCGCTGGTGATTGGCGGTTTGGCGCTGGTGGCGGCTTTGAGTGGGACGGTTTATGCGGCGGGGAAGATCAACGGCCGCTCGGTCAAGGTGAAGTCGATGCCGGGCAATCGGCTGGCGCTGGGGTCGGTGCCCGGGAACCGGCTGAAGCCGGGGGCGCTGCAGGGCAGCCAGCTGGCGCCGGGCTCGATCACCGGCATCCAGATCGACGCCTCCACCCTGGGCCAGGTCCCCTCGGCGATCCACGCCGACACGGCCGAGTCGGCCCGCGACGCAGAGACCGCCCTAAACGCGGCCAACGCCGAGAACGCCCGCACGGTCAACGGCCACGAAGTCGGCTGCAAGACCGGCACCCGCCCCTTCGCCGGCGCCTGCTGGCAAACCCTCCCCAGCGACGCCGCCCTCAACGCCACCGCAGCAGCGGCCGCCTGCGCCAGCTCAGGCGGCGAGCTCCCAGACGCGCTGTCCCTGGTCGCGTTCTCGCAGCAGCCTGGGGTGACTCTGGCTGAAGGAGGCGAGTGGAGCAGCGACCTGACGAATGTTTCTGGAGTCGATCTCTACGCAGCGATCACGGTCTCATCGTCAGGGGCAGTAAGTAGTGCCGTCTCCACCGCAACCCGACGCTTCCGCTGCGTCCTCCCCCTAATCAACTAAAGACGCCCGGGTGGAGCGGGCGGGGTGTCCCTTCCCGGCACTTAGCACGAGGCGGGCAACCGCCGACCGGGCGCCAGCAAAAGAACGCCCACCGCCGAGCTGCGCCGGGAAGGGACACCCCCGCCCGCTCCCCACCGCACCTACTGAGTCTCGAGCAACCGCCGGTAGTACCGATAATCCCGCCGCTCAGGCCGGAGGTTGCAAGCCAGCGCCAGGTGATGCCGCGCCCGCCGCTTCTGCCCGGTCTTGCTCAGCGCCCGCCCAAGACAGAAGTGGGCGAAGTCATTGACCGGGTGGGACTCGACCACCGCCTCGAACTCGGCCGCGGCCGGAGCAAAGCGGCCGGAGCGAAAATAGGCGCGGCCGAGCGCCTCGCGGACCGAGGTCTTCTCCGGCGCCCGCCGGGCGGCCTCGGCGAGCGGCGCGGTGGCGTCCTCGAAGTCGCCGTCCTCGAGCAGCTCGAGGCCTCGGCGATAGAGCGTGTAGGTGGGCTCAGAAGTCACTTCGCCAGCCATCCATCAAGTGTAGGAGGCTCGGGAAACGTGCTTCCTAGCAGGGCAAAGAGACGGCCCTGCTACCCTGGGTATCCGGGGTCGGCAGAGCCACATCCGCCGCCCCAATCGTTTTTATGAGCACTATTACCGCGAAAAAATGGACCTGCGATCAGTGCGGGGTAGTCGTCTCCCGCCTCGGCGGCGAGAAAGTCGAGCTGCCCGAGGCCTGGGCGAATTCAGGCGATGGGACCTACTGCCTCCTCTGCCGCCGCGAGCGCGCCGCCCAGGCGGCCCTCGACGCCGCCCCCGAGGGGAACCTCGAAGCGCGGGCCAAACTCCGCCGTGCTGCCCTGGTCGAGTTCGAGATCCGGCGCCGCCCGGGCCACGGCAACGGCGAGATCGCCAAAGCCTGCCGCTCCTCTGTCGCCGCGGTCGTCGCCGCGCGCAAACGGCTGAAGATCCCAGCGCCGCAGTAGCGCATCCGATCTTTGCCCCACCAGGCTGTGGCGAAGGTCGGCTGCGCCGCTAGACCCGGCTGCGCTCGGCGAGGTCGCTGAGCAGCGCCTCCATCCCGCCCTCATCATGCACCCGGCGCTGGCGGTCGGCTCCGTTGCCGTCGCTGAGGATGCGGTCGATCTCTTCCAGCGCGCCCTCCCCGCCGAGATCGGCGGCGTAGGAGCGGGCCACTTCGAGGGTTCCGCGGGCAACCTCGGGGGCCGGAGCGGCGGTGCCCTCGTCGACCATCAGGCGGGCTTCGAGGCCGTAGCGCTCCGCCTGGAAGTAGGACTCCTCGATCGCCTCGCGGGCGAGGCCGGGGGCGCCGGGGCTGTCGATCTCCTTCGCCGCCAGGGCCTGGATCAGGGCGGCGATCGCGGCGTTTTCCTCCGGCCGCGCCTGCACGTCCATCCCCCGCACCTCGACCGTCCCCAGCTTCGGGTGCGGCCGCACATCCCACCAGATGTAGGTGTAGTCGGAGACGCCGGCGGCGGCGATCAACTGGTCGGCGACGCAGAGGAACTCGTCGTAGTCGCGGAAGGCGCGCGGCAGCTCGAAGCGGGGATAGCTGCGGACGGCGGCGGCGCGGCCGCTGGCGAGGCCGGAGTCGGCGCCGTCGCGGAAGGGCGAGTTGGCGGTCAGCGCCGCCAGCAGCGGCAGGTGGTGGCGCATCGCGTTGGCGACGGCGACGGCAGTTTCGGGGTCGGGGACGCCGACGTGGACGTGAAGCGCGCAAGGGGGCGTCGCCAGCAGGCTCGCGAGGTCCTTCTTGACGCTCTCGTAGCGGGCTTTGTCGACCAGCTCGGGCTCGCCGCTCTCCGCCGGGTAGAGGCCGGACCCCATCAGGCGGGCGCCGGCTGCGGCAACCGCCCGCCGCACCTCTGCCAGCTCCCTCGCCGCCTGCTCGGCATCGAGGCAGACGCCGGTCTTCAGCTCGATCTGGGTGGCGAAGATCTCGGTCGAGACCGCCTTCCGGTGGCCGGCGTCGATCCGCTCGAGCACGCCCTCGCCGTCGGCGAGGAGGCCGCAGCCCTCGTCGACCAGCAGCAGCTCCTCCTCGACCCCGAGCGTCAGCGGCGCCGAGGAGCCGAACTCGTGCTCGCGCTCTGCGCCGGTCGCGGGCGAGCCACTTTCAGTTTTAGATTGAGTCCCCATAGCGGTGTGAGGGCGAGTTACCCCCGCCTGAAGCTTCTTTAACCCCGTGCCATGCTCGCTCGGGTGCCAACCAAGAACGCTTCGGGGTCCTTCGGGAACCGGATTTCCGGAGGCTCTTCCTCGGTCGCACCACCTCCTTGGTCGGTGACGGGATGGCGCCGGTCGCGATCGCCTTCGCGGTCCTCCACCTGAACGGCTCGGCGACCGACATCGGCATCGTTTTCGCCGCCCATTCGCTGCTCCTGATCGCCCTAGTTCGCGATCCCCCCGTCCGCACCCGCGTCAGCGCTTACGACTGGTTCGGCTCCCTCGCGCTGGAGCCGATCGGCCTCGCCGTCGTCGGCCCTCTGGCCGTCGCCGTCGGCACCTCGGAGACGCTCTGGCTGAGCGCCGCGGCGATCGCCATCTGCCTCGGCGCCGTCTACGCGGTCCCGAGCGTCCGCCGCCTCGAAGTGCGGGTCGACGAACCGACCCCCACCCCGCCCCCGCGCCCGATCGAGGCCGGGGACTGATCAGCGCCGTAGAGCTTTTACCTCGTGGAGGGACGAAAAGCTCTACGGCGACCCACGGCTAAAGGGTTCGCAGGGCCGCTTCGGCGGCGTTGAACCCGTTGATGCCGTGGGCCCCGGCGCCGGGTGGGGTCGCGGCCGAGCAGATGAAGACGCCGGGGATGCCGGTCCAGTAGGGGACCGGGTGGACACGGGGACGGAGCATCGTCTGCAGCGGCGTGTTGGCGCCGCCGAGAATGTCGCCGCCGACGAAGTTGGCATTGCGGGCCTCGATCTCGGCGGTCGTTGTGACCGTCCGGGCGACGATGCGTTCGCGGAAGCCTGGGGCAAAGCGTTCGATCTGATCGAGGACGACCCCGGTCGCGTCGCCGTCGTAGCCGCTGGGGACATGGGCGTAGGCCCAGACCGGATGCAGGTCGCCGCGGGAGCGGCCGGAGTCGGCGAGGTACTGCTGACCGACGAGGATGAAGGGACGCTGCGGCATCCGGCCGCGGTTGACTTCGGCCTCGGCGGCGGCAACTTCCTCCAGCGATCCGCCGACATGGACCGTCCCCGCCTGCCGCGCCGCCTCCATCGCCCAGGGCACGCCGTCCTGCACCGCGAGGTCGAGCTTGAAGGCGCCCGGCCCGTACTTGTAGCGGCGGTAGGAGCGGGCGACGCGACTCGGCAGCTTGTCCCCCGCCACCTCCAGGACCCCCCGCGGCGTCAGGTCGAGGACGACTGCGTCGGCCGCCGGCAGCTCGTCGAGCGAGCGGACCCGGCGGCCGGTCTCGATCCGGCCGCCGTTGGCGCCGATCACCGACGCCCAGGCGTTTGCGAGTGCGACCGAGCCGCCCTTCGCGACCGGCCAGCCGTAGGCGTGGCCGGAGCAGACCAGCGCCATCCCGATCGCCGAGCTCAGCGGCCGGTCGAGCCGAGCGTAGGAGTGGGCCGCGACGCCGCCGAAGAGCGCCGCCGCCTCGGGGCTTCCCAGACGGGAAGCCAACACGGTCGCCGGCAGTGCCGCCGGCAGGCCGAAGCGCGCCAACCGCAGCGGGTGGCGCGGCACGTGGATCAGCGGGTGGTAGATGTCCTCGGTGAGGGTGTCGTAGCTCCGCGAGGGCGGCCCGAAAACCTGCTGCCACCGCTTCCCCACCGCTCCGAGCCCCGCCGCCGTCGCCTCCAGCGAGCGCAGCATCACCCCTCCGCCGCCGCCGCCGAGCGGGTGGGCGAGGTCGACCTCCGGCCAAGCCCACTCGAGCCCGTGGCGGTCGAGTTCCAGCCCTCGGGAGACCACCGCCGGCGAGGAGACGGCCATCGGGTGGGTGGCGCTG
>Ga0126305_10000304_pt1 | contig 21655 bp, 16 predicted proteins | sample Plot26_FD_92536 | JGI IMG/M metagenome (GOLD analysis project Ga0126305, IMG submission 92536) | Serpentine soil microbial communities from UC McLaughlin Reserve, CA, USA - Plot26 | ecosystem: Environmental > Terrestrial > Soil > Grasslands | place: USA: UC McLaughlin Reserve, Lake County... | reverse complement strand
GCGGCGAGCGCCACGACGGAGCGGTCGGCGGCGGCCTCGACATCGCCGGGTAGCGCTTCCCCTCCGGAGGCCGATACCCGCGCGTAGGAGCGCGTGGCGTCGATCAGCTCGACCGGCTCGATCTCGGCCTCCGAAGCCTCGACCACGACCGCGTTATCGCCGTCGTTCAGCACCAGGACCGCGGCACCCTCGGCGTCGGGAACGAGGTCGTTGCTGCGCGGTTCGAACGCCGCCGCCCCCCGGCCCTCGCCGGACGCGATCCCGCCGAGCCAGCGCTCGCGCTGCTCATCGCTGCCGGCGTGCTCGATGAAGAGGCCCGCGGAGGCATTCGAGAGAAACGGCGAGGCGGCGCAGGCGTACCCGAGCTCCTCGCACAGGATCGTCAGCTCCACCATCGCCAGCCCCTGGCCGTCGTGATCCTCGGCGATCGCGATCCCGGGCCAGCCCAGCTCGCAGAGCTCCTTCCACAGCGCGTCGTCGTACGATCGCGACTCCGCCGCCTCCCGGACCTTCGACAGCGGCGACCGCTTGGCCAGCATCTCGCGGGCCGTCTCCTTGATCGCCTGCTGCTCGTCGTTGAAGCCGAAGTCCATTGGCGGCGCAGTTTAAGCGCTAGCGTGCGGACGGATGGCCGAGGAACCGATTCGCGTCTGCCTCATGATCGAGGGACAGGAGGATGTCGGCTGGGATCACTGGCGGGCCCTCGCGGAGGCGTGCGAGCGCGGGGGGTTCGACACCCTGTTTCGCTCCGACCACTACATCTCCGTCGATGACCGCCGCGAACGCGGCGCGTTGGATGCCTGGGGGACGATCTGCGGGCTGGCTGCGACCACGTCCCGCATCGGGCTCGGGACCCTCGTTTCGCCGGTCACGTTCCGCCACCCGTCAGTTCTCGCGAAGCTCGCCGTCACGGCGGACCACATCTCCGGGGGCGGCCGCATCGAGGTGGGGTTGGGGGCCGGATGGTGGGAGGTCGAACATCGCCTCTACGGCTTTCCCTTCCCCCCGACCGGCACGCGGATGGAGATGCTCGCGGAGCAGCTGGAGATCGTTCGCCGTGAATGGGACGACGAGCGCTTCTCGTTCGCGGGCGGTCACTACCGAATCGAGGAGCTCGAGGCACTGCCGAAGCCGATCCGCAGGCCGAGGCTCGTTCTCGGTGGCCGCGCCGGCCCGCGCAGCGCCGAGCTCGCGGCGCGGTGGGCGGACGAGTACAACACGGTCTTCGCGACGCCCGACGAATGCCGGAGCCGAAGGCTGGCGATCATGGAGGCCGCCGAGAGCGTCGGTCGCGATCCGGCGGGGATGAGCTTTTCGCTGATGACGGGATGCCTCGTCGGCGCCGACGCGGGCGAGCTTCGCGAGCGAGCCCGCAGGCTGGCCGCGTGGCGGGGCGATCCCGACGCGGACCCCGACGAGTTCCTGGCCTCCCTACCGGCCTCCTGGGTGGTGGGCACGGTCGATCACGTGGTCGAGGGGTTGCGCGAGCTTCGGGCCGCCGGGGTCGATCGCGTGATGCTTCAGGACCTGCTGTTCGAGGACCTTGACATGGTCGATTTGATCGGCCGCGAGGTCATTCCCGCACTCGCCTGATCCGCCGCGGGCGAGCGGCGCTACCGCAGTCGCGGGAGGCCCAGGACTCGCTCGGCGACGATGTTCTTCATCACGTCGGTCGTGCCGCCCTCGATCGAGTTGGCGCGGGAGCGAAGCAGGCGGTAGGACCATTCCGCGCCGGGCCGCAGCGCCTCGGGGCCGAGGACGTCGGCCGCCAGGTCGGTGAGCTTTTGGTTCAGCATCGCCCACTCCCACTTGGCGATCGAGCCCTCGGGTCCGGGGATGCCCACCTTCATCTGCTGAGTCAGTGCGCGCAGCGACCCGAGCCGCAGCGCCTCGACCCCGATCTTGAGCTCGGCGATTCGCTGGCGGATCACCGGGTCATCGCCCAGGCCGCGCTCGTTGACGACGGCGATCAGCTCGTCGAGGTCGCGCCGCACGGAGATCGCCGAGGCGGCTCCGAGTCCGGCCCGCTCGTGCATCAGCGTGGTGATGGCGACCATCCAGCCGTTTCCCTCCCCGCCGATGAGGTTCTCGTCGTCCACGTGGGCGCCCTCGAAGAAGATCTCGTTGAACTCCGCCTCGCCCGTGATCTGGCGGAGCGGCCGCACCTCCACCCCGTCCTGCTCCATGTCGCAGATGAAGTAGGTGAGGCCCTTGTGCTTGGGGACGTCGGTGTCCGTACGCGCCAGGAGCATGCACCACTTGGCCTCGTGGGCATAGGTCGTCCAGACCTTCTGGCCGCTGACCCGCCAGCCGCCGTTGTCGCGCACGGCCTTGGTCTTCAGCGACGCGAGGTCCGATCCCGACTCGGGCTCGGAGAATCCCTGGCACCAGATCTCGGCGGCCGAGAGGATCGGCTCGAGGAACCGCTCCTTTTGATCCTCGCTGCCGTGGGCGATGACGACCGGGCCGCCCATGACGAGCCCCAGTACGTTTGCCGGGGACGGTGCCTTGGAGCGCGCCATCTCCTCGCTGAAGATCGCCTGCTCGATCAGCGTGGCGCCGCGGCCGCCGTACTCCTTCGGCCACGAGATGCCTGCCCATCCGGCCTCGTGCATCTTGAGCTGCCACGCACGTCTGAACTCGAACTTGGCCTCCTCGCCGTCCGGCTCATCCCCCGGATGGTTCTCCTGAAGCCAGGCGCGAACCTCGTCGCGGAAAGCCTCCTCCTCCGCATTCAGCGTCAGGTCCATCGCGCGCGGACTCTATCGGTCAGTCGACCACGTAGAGCATCACCAGGGCCACGCCGATCCAGGAGACCCCCGCGAAGATCATCCCGGGGTCCTCGGTGAGGATCGCTGCCGTCGAGCGTGTGTCCTGGCGGTCGTAGATCAGGTAGAGGTAGCGGAAGATCCCGTACAGCACCGACGGGCCGGTGGCCAGCATCTTGCTGCCGATCAGCGGGCTGTTCACCGCGTAGATGGCGTAGCTGATGATCGCCCCGGCCGTGACCATCGCGACCACCTGGTCCAGGAATGGCAGCGAGTAGTGCTCGAGGACGGGCCGAGTCGTCGCCGGCCTCGCGCCGGAAGAGGCGGCGGGCATCGCATCCATCTCGTCCATCGCCTCCTGACGGCGCTTCGTGAATCCCAGGAACAGCGCCAGCATCGCCGTGCAAAGGAGCAGCCACTGGGACGCGTGCGCCTCCACGGCGACGGCTCCGGCGACGACGCGAAGGATGAACAGGGACGCGATCGTCATGACGTCGATGATCACCAACCGCTTCAGGATCAGCGAGTAGGCGATCGTGGTCACGCCGTAGAGCGCCACCAGACCGGCGACGCCGGCCGAGACCCAGGCGAACGAGATCCCGATCGCGATCGCCGCCAGGACGATCGCCGCGACGCCGGCGAGCGGCTCGGAGAGCTCCCGGCTTGCGATCGGGCGACGCCGCTTTTCGGAATGGCGTCGGTCGAGCGGCGCGTCGCGAAGGTCGTTGGCAAGGTATCCGGCGCTCGAGATCGCGCAGAAGGCGACGAACGTGATCAGCGCATCGACGACCTGGGGACCGTGGGAGAGCTTCTGCGAGAAGAGGAGGCCGGCGAACACCAGCACGTTCTTGATCCACTCCGGTGGCCGCATCGCGGCCAGGAGGGCGACCGGCTGTGAGCGCCGGCGCTCCGCCGGGCCGGCGCGCTCTGGTTCGGTCGCGACCCCACGACGCTGCTCCTCGGTGAGCGTCTCCATTGGCACGGAAGGTTACGGTGCCGTGTGGGACACGTTGTCCTACTCGCGCGGGGCGAAACGCTCGAACCAACGGCCGAGGGCCTCGATGCCCTGCCGTTGTCCCTCGCCCCCGCCGAGCTTGCCGAAGATCCCGGTCCCTCGCATCATGTTCAGCTTGTACTTCTTGCCGTCCGTCGTCCGTAGCTGGAGGGTGACCGCACCGGAGTCCATGATCGCCGGCCCGATCGATGCCCATCCGCCGCCGGCACTTTGCGCCTTGGCACTCGCGATCTGCTCCGGAAGAATCGAGATGATCTCGCCGGTCGGACGCCCGCGGCGATCGAGAGGCGCGAGCAGCAACTGGCGATCGGTGACGCCGGCGCGAGCGACCGGCCCTTGAACGCGCTCTGCTGCGCGGCGGCGCACACTCCCTCGAGGGTCTCGCCTGAATCGAGCGCGCCCTCGAGATGCGGGCGCAGGACGGATGCGAATTCAGCCATCGACGAGGACCCCGGGGTTGAGGATGCCGGCTGGATCGACCCCGCGCTTGGCGCCGCGAACCGCCGCGGCGAACGGCTCCGGGCGCTGGCGGTCGTACCAGGGGCGGTGGTCACGCCCGACCGCGTGGTGATGCGTGATCGTGCCGCCGGCCCCAATCACGGCCTCCGAGACGGCTGCCTTGATCTCGTCCCACTGCTCCACCTCGCCCCCGCGCCGGGCCGGGCACAGGACCGTGTAGTAGGGAGCCGGGCCGTCCGGGTAGACGTGCGTGAACCGACAGGTGAGCCGCGGCGACCCCGGCCCGTCCGGCGCCGTCCCGCACGCTTCGGCGATCGCTCGCCGCGCCGTGTCCATCACCCCGTCGTGGAAATCGCCGAAGCGGTCCCAGGTGATCGCGGTCTCGAACGTTTCGCTGAGTACGCCGCAGGCAACGAACGTGTCGCGCAGGTAGGGAGCGGCGAGGAACGCATGACGCCACGCGCCGACCGGGTCCTTGCCGCTGGTCCCCTTTTCCTGCCCCCCGCTGATCTCGCCCGGCTGGCCACCATGACCCCGAGCGGCGTCCAGGGCGATCCGCATCGGCTCGTCCATCGGATGGTGCGCGGACTCGAATCCCAGGACGAGCAGCGCCTTCCCGGGCGGCCCGGCGTGCGTGAGCGCCGACTCCGCCTCGTCCAGCAGGCGGCAATTGGAGGGATTGAGCCCGGACTGGGCGAGCTCGCGGACCGCCTCGGCGCCGGCAGCGAACGAGTCGAACGCCACGCCGCACGACAACTTGAATCGGGGGCGCTCCTGCACGCGAACCCAGGCCTCGGTGATGACTCCCAGGATGCCCTCGGAGCCGAGCAGCAGGCGATCGGGGCTTGGTCCCGCTCCCGAGCCCGGCAGCCGTCTCGACTCCCAGGTTCCGGCCGGGGTAACGGCTCGCACCGACTCGACAAGGTCGTCGATGTGGGTGTAGAGCGTCGCGAAATGGCCGCCGGCCCGGGTGGCTATCCAGCCTCCAAGCGTGGAGAACTCAAACGACTGGGGGAAGTGGCGCAGCGTGTATCCGTGCTCGCGAAGCTGGTCCTCGAGCGCCGGCCCGAGGGCGCCGGCCTGGATGCGTGCGGCACGCGAGACCGGATCGACGTCGAGGACGTCGCCAAGCCCGCCGAGGTCGATCGTGACCACCCCGCGGTAGGCATCGCCGAGTCGCGGCTCGACGCCGCCGACGACGCTCGTGCCGCCGCCGTAGGGAATGGCCGCGATCCGCTCGCCGGCACACCAGTCGAGGACCCGTTCCACGTCGCCCTCGTCGCCCGGATGAGCGACGAGGTCGGGCGGGTTGTCGATCTGGCCGCGAAAGCCGCGGACCACGTCCCGGTAGGCCTTGCCGAGAGCGTGGGCGACCCGCTCGTGGTCGTCTGCGGCGAAGAGGTGGTCGAGCGACGCCGGCGCCTTCACTCGCGGCGGCGGAAGGTCGATCGCCTCGAGCGGCACGGGCTCCTCGACCTGGTCGCCCCCGAATCCGAGCTGCTCGCGAATGCCGGAAGCCGCGGCCTCGAGCGAATCGCGATCGGGCTGCTGGTCGGCAAACCCCCAGCCCCAGTGCTTTCTTCGTCGTCCTACGACAGCCACCGGCCAACGCTAACGCGTCCGCGGCCCACCCACGCGTTTGGTGGCTTGGGGTCGCTATCGCATACCCAATCCACCAAACGATGTCCGGAAGTCGCGCCGAGCCACCGCCTCCAGGGTTTCTTGCACGTGGCCGGGCTCGTAGCGCACCTGCCAGTGGGTGAAACGCAGGTGAGTGAGCCCTGCGGCGGTATGTGCCTGGTCTCGAACACGGTCCCGGGTCTGTTGTGCGGGCGTACGGTGATAGCGAAGGCCGTCCGTCTCGACCACCAAGCCGAGATCGGGCCAGTGAAAGTCGACCTTGAAACCATTCACTCGGGTCTGCGTCTCCGGTATGCCAAGGCTCGCGCGCCTCGCGATGGGCAGGAAGCGACGCTCGAGCTCGGAGTCCGTGAGTACGAACGTGGCGCGGTCAAGAAGGGTCCTGAGCGGCCTAACGCCTTGCTGGCCCTTCCGCCGATCGAGATTCGCCCGTAGCCGTTCGGGGTCGACGAGATCGAGCTTGTCCGCCTCGTCCACCGCCGCCTCGAGCGCGCTCGTGGGTAGCCCGACGGCGATGTCGATGATCGTGCGGATGGGAGTCGTGACCGGGATCGCGCGATGACGGATTACGTCCGAGGCCCAAGCGTCGAGCGACGATGGGCAATGATCCCTCGCTGGCGCCGATCCGTCTGGGGCAATGTGGTGACATGAATGCATCGCTCCCGCTCAGGGCGGATCCTCCACAACGCGGCGGCACTCCCATGACTGAGCACCGCGTGAGGTCCGTAGCTCAGGACCGCCGCCGTCCACTCGCCCTCGCGCGTCAGATCCGGTCGGCCGACCACGTAGACGCCCCGGCGAACAGGGTGCAGCCGGCCCTTAGCGACGCGGTGCTTGATGGCGCTCATCGTGTACCCGCGCTCGAGAAGCTGGAAGAGCGCGACGACTCCGTGCTGCCGAGAAGCGAGTCGCCAGACCGCCATGGCGAGCGTTTGGTGGATTGGATACGTCATCACGTACTCAAAGCACCAAACGCTTGATGGTGCCCCCGCGCGGGGAGCTATGCGTTGTTGCCGGTACCCGCTACCAATGGATGCCGCGCATCAGGGAGGCGAACATCACCTGTTCGGTCGAGGCCTCCTCGGCGGTGGTCTGCGGACGCTCTCGCTTTCCCTCGCCCCGGGCGGCGCTGGAGTCCGGGAACAGCTTGTAGGCGCTGTTCAGGATGTAGTCGATCGACTTCGGGTTGATCGCGTACAGGATCTGGCCGAGCGTGCCGAGCGGGGTCGCGATCCGCTTCGGCCGGTGGATGATCGCGTCGCAGATCATGTCCGCCGCCTTGTCCGGAGTGATCGTCGGGAAGCGGTCGTACATGCGCGTCGGCTTGATCATCGGCGTCCTCACGAGGGGCATGTGGATCGTCGTGATCGGTACGCCGTCGTCGATGATCTCCGAGGCGATGCAGCGGGAGAACGCGTCCAGGGCGGCCTTCGACGCGACGTAGGAGGAGAACCGCGGTGTGTTGGTCTGCACGCCGATCGAGCTGACGTTGATGATCTGACCAGTACGGCGCTCGCGCATAACGGGCAGCAGCTTCAGGATCAGCTTTACCGCGCCGAAGTAGTTCAGCTGCATCGTGCGCTCGAAGTCGTGAAAACGGTCGTAGGAGAGCGCGATCGAGCGGCGGATCGAGCGCCCGGCGTTGTTCACGAGGACGTCGACGTGGCCGTGCTGGGCGAGGACCTCGTCAGCCATCCGGTCGATGTCGTCCATGTCGGAGAGGTCCGCGGAGTGGACGTACGCCGTCCCCCCGTTCGCCTCGATCGTCGCCTTGGTCTCCTCGAGCTTCTCCGCCGTGCGCGCGACGAGCAGGACGATTCCGCCCGCGTCGGCGATCTTCATCGCGGCGGCCTTGCCGATACCCGACGACGCCCCCGTGACCATGACGACCCGTCCGCGTACCGCTCCCTGCAGCGACGCCCGACCGCGGACCCGCCGTATGAACCGCAAGAGCTCGTCCGGGATCTGCTGCTCGGCGACCTGGCTGGTCCCTGCCACGAGGCCCCTGCGTCCCCGGACGGCGCCGACCAGGGTCCGGTCCTCGAACAGGTCGGGGTCGAGGTGGCGCTCCCAGTAGTCCCAGAGCTTGTCGGCGTAGGCCTCGATCGGCGGCACCCTGATGTCGGTGCCGGCCAGCGCCGCCTGGGCACCCCGCGAGTCGAAGCTCGTCGGATAGTTGACGTAGGTCAGAACCGAGCGCGGGATGCCGAAGTCCCGCAGCACCCGATCCGTCACGAGATCGCCGGGGGGCAGCGCCGCCGCGGCCTTGACGAACGGCGAGGCCAGGTCGACGAGCCCCGCCGGAAGCCGGATGGAGGACTGCGGAGCGTGCGCGGCACGGGCGAAGATGTCGATGACCTCGCCGGCCGTCTTCGGCTTGGGATCGGTCAGGTGGAAGGCCCGCCGGTCCAGCCCGTCGAGGTGGGCGATGTGGTCCATCGCCCGCGCGACGAAGTCCACCGGGACCAGGTTGATCTCCCTGCCCTCGATCCCGGGCATGGGCATCCACTCGGGGACGGTGCCGCGCAGGCGGCGGATCAACTTGAAGAAGTAGTAGGGGCCGTCGACCTTGTCCATCTCGCCCGTCTCGGAGTGGCCGACGACGATCCCGGGCCGGTAGACGCGCCACGGTCTCGTGGACTCCGAGCGAACGATTCCCTCCGAGTCGTGCTTCGTCCGGAAATAGGGGTGGTTGTCGAGGTCCTCGGCCTCCTCGAACATGTCCTCGCGCCAGGTTCCCTTGTAGAGGCCGGCCGCGGCGATCGAGCTCACCATGTGCACGCGCCCCGCCTCGACGGCCTCGGCGAACTCCACCATGTGCCGTGTCCCCTCGATGTTTGCGACCCTCTGGCTCTCCGCGTCAGCCGTCATGTCATAGATCGCGGCCAGGTGGAAGAGATGGTCCACATTGCCTCGCAGCCGCTCGACGTCGGTGTCCGAGACTCCGAGACCCCGCTGCGACAGGTCGCCCACGATCCCGACCACACGATCCGAGCCCACGCCCCAACGGCTTCGAAGCTCCTCCAGCCGGCCCTTCGACCCCTCGCGGACGAGCACGTAGATCGTGCCCTCGCGCTCGAGCAGCTGCTCCACCAGGTTACGCCCGATGAAGCCGGTTGCGCCGGTGACGAAGTAGCTCATCTCCTCTTCTCCAGGATCACGATTCGTGCGGGCCGCGTCGCCAATGACCCTACACTCCTACCCAGGAAATGAGCTTCGAAATTCCAGCTAACCCGGGTGATCCGGGGCGCCCGGACACCGGGATGGGGCGCGTGGACGGCGCTGAGGCCGGCACCCATCGGCGTCTCGTGCGCGACGGAGTCCAGGTCCTTGCGCACGGCGCGCTGATCTGTCCCGGCTGCGCGCTCCCGATCGCCGCCACCACGTCATTTTCGGCCGGATCCCGCCTGGTCTGCGGATACTGCGACCACGTCGGCCCGGGGCGGGATTTCCTGGCCGAGGACGTGTACGACACGGTCGCAAACGAGGTTTACCTCGTCGCTCGAGTTGCCTGAGATCCATGCGCCGGGCAGCGCCGCCCACGGGCCTCCGGAACCGCCGAATCGGCGATCGGCAAGCGCATAGACTGGATGTGGATGGCTGAGACCGTCGAGATCCAGATGCCCCAAATGGGGGAATCGGTGACCGAGGGGACGGTTCTCGAGTGGCTTAAGCATGAGGGCGAGTTCGTCTCCGAGGGCGAGACCGTCGTGGAGGTGTCGACCGACAAGATCGACGCCGAGGTGCCCGCTCCCGCGAGCGGCGTGATCACGAGGATCCTCAAGGGGCCCGACGAGACGATCGAGGTCGGCGGCGTGCTGGCCGAGCTCGATCCCACCGCTGAGCCTTCCGCCGACGGTGCGTCAGGGAACGGCGCCGCCGCGTCGGCGGGCGGCGATCGCGAGCCGGGCCCAGGCCTCACGGCGGGTGCTACGGGCGAGGGCGACGCGGACCTGGGCGACGAGAGCGCGCCGTCCGAGGCGGCTCAACCGGGCGCCACGAAGACGGTCACTCCGACCGAGTCGGCAGAACCCGGCGAGTCCGTTCAGATCACGATGCCCGAGATGGGGGAGTCGGTGACCGAGGGCACGGTGCTCGAATGGCACGTCGCCGAGGGCCAGTCGGTGAGCGAGGGCGACACCGTGATCGAGGTCTCGACCGACAAGATCGACGCCGAGGTCCCGGCGCCGTCGAGCGGTGTGATCACCAAGCTGCTGGTCTCCGCCGACGACACCGTTCAGGTCGGACAAGCGCTCGCCGAGATGACACCTGGCGCGCCGTCGTCCACCGAAGGCGAGGCCGCCCCGGCCGAGGCTCCGGCGGTGGCGCCGACGGCAGCGCCGGGCGACGGTGCCGACGGCGGCCGTGCCTCACCGGTCGCGCGCCGGGTCGCCGCCAAGAACGGCGTCGACCTGAGCGCCGTGCATGGCTCGGGGCCTGGCGGCAAGGTCACCAAGGCCGACGTCTTGGCCGCCGCCAACGGCGGCAATGGCGCAGCAGCCGCGGCGCCGCCCCGTCCGGCGCCGAGGGCCGGCGAGGCCAGGCCGCTCCGCGGCCCCGCGGGGATGCTCGCCCAGGCGATGAACGAGAGCCGCTCGATGCCAACCGCCACCTCGTTCCGCACCCTTCCGGTCGATGTCCTCGACGCCAAGCGCCGGGCGCTGAACGGCGTGCTCAAGGAGCGCGGCCTGAAGGTCTCGTTCACGCACCTGGTCGCCTGGGCGATCGTAGAGGCGGCCCGAGAGTGGCAGGTCATGGCCCGCGTATACGCGGAGGACGGCGGCAAGCCGCAGGTGGTGGAACCCGGCTCCATCAACCTTGGGATCGCCGTCGACGTCGAGCGAAAGGGGTCCCGCAGCCTGATGGTGCCCAGCATCAAGGGCGCCGACGACCAGGACTTCGCCGGATTCCACTCCTACTACGAGGAACTGATCACCAAGACCCGTGAGAACAAGCTGACCGCCGACGACTTCCAGGGCACGAACATCACCCTCACCAACCCCGGTGGGCTGGGAACGGCGGCGTCGGTCCCGCGGCTGATGACGGGCCAGGGCACGATCGTCGCCACCGGCTCGATCGCATACCCGGTGGAGTGGGCCCACGCCCCCGCCGACAAGATCAAGTCGCTCGGGATCTCGAAGGTGATGACGATGACGTCGACCTACGACCATCGCATCATCCAGGGGGCCGAGTCGGGGTCGTTCCTGCGGAGGATCGACCAGCTCCTCCAGGGCGAGGACGAGTTCTATGAGTCGGTGGCCGAGTCGCTGGGGATCGCGACCAGCGTCGTGGCGAACGCCTACCCCGCCTCGGCCTCGGCCCCACCGCTCGCCGCCGCCCCGGCCGCGGTCCCATCCGCCCCGGCTGTCGCTCCGCCGGACACCGAGCTGCTCCAGGCCGTGCAGGCGGCGACGTCGCTCCTCAAGGCGTACCGGACGCACGGGCACCTGGCGGCGCGCCTCGACCCGCTGGGCTCAATGGGCAAGGGCGACCCCGCGATCGAGCCCGAGAACCTCAACCTCACCCCGGAGCTGATGGCGCAGATCCCGGCGTCGATCCTGCGAATCGGAGTGGAGGGCGAGACGCTCCTGGAGGTGCTCCCGCGGATGCGCGAGGCGTACTGCGGGACGATCGCCTACCAGATCGAGCACCTCTCATCCCACCAGCAGCGCGTCTGGCTGCGGGAGATGATCGAGACCGGAACGCACCGCGAGCCCCTCGGCGCCGAGGAGCGTCGGGCGCTCCTGTCGCGGCTCATCGAGGTTTTCCAGTTCGAGCGCTTCCTGCAGCGGGCCTACCTGGGCCAGAAGATGTTCTCGATCGAGGGACTCGACGCCGTCGTACCGATGATCGACGAGCTGGTGACGCTCGCGAGTCGCGGCGGCGCCGAGGAAGTGGTGATCGGCATGGCGCACCGCGGACGCCTCGACGTCCTCGCCCACAACCTCGGGCGCTCCGTGGAATCCATCATGGCCGAGTTCGAGGGCGCGAAAGGGCTCGAGCGGGTGAAGCGCGTCGCCGCGATCCCGCACGGCGGAACGGGGGACGTGAAGTACCACCACGGCGCCGAGGGACTGTTCACGACGGCCGACGGGGAGACGATCAAGATCCGCCTGTACCCGAACCCCAGCCACCTCGAGTTCGTGGATCCGGTGGTCACGGGAGCGGCGCGCGCTGCGCAGACCTCGCACTCGGGGCCCATCCTGCACCACAACCCGGAGCTTGCCGTGACGCTCCTGCTGCATGGCGACGCGGCGTTCCCCGGCCAGGGCGTCGTCGCCGAGACCCTGAACCTCCAATCGCTCGAGGGCTACTCCACCGGCGGCACGATCCACCTCATCACCGACAACCAGGTGGGCTTCACCACGGACCCCCAGGAGGGCCGCTCCACTCCGTACGCCTCCGACATGGCAAAGGGCTTCAACGTCCCGATCATCCACGTGAATGCCGACGACGTCGAGGCCTGCATCGCGGCCATCCGCCTAGCGATGGCCTACCGGGAGCGCTGGAGCCGCGACATGGTCATCGACCTCATCGGCTACCGGCGCTACGGGCACAACGAGACCGATGAGCCGGCGTACACGCAGCCGATGATGGCGGCGCAGATCAAAGCGCATCCCCCGGTCTCCGAGATCTACGCGGGCAAGCTCGTCAAGGAGGGCGTGGTGACCCCGGAGGATGTCGACACGGAGAGCACCGCGCACACCGAGGAGCTGCAGGTCATCCACAAGGAGCTCAAGGCCAAGATCGATGCCGGCGAGTTCGAGTCGGACACCTCCACCCAGATTGGCACCACCGAGCTCGATCGGACCAAGAGCCCCGAGGTCGACACGGCGGTCTCGGATAAGCGCATCCTGACTCTGAACGACGAGCTCCTCAAGGTGCCGGAGAGCTTCACGATCCACCGCAAGCTTCGAAAGCCGCTGGGTCGGCGGACCGATGCGCTGGCGGAGGGTGGAATCGACTTCGGCCACGCCGAGGCGCTGGCGCTCGCCTCGCTCCTCACCGAGGGCACGCACATCCGGCTCACGGGGCAGGACACGGCGCGCGGGACGTTCTCCCACCGCCACCTGGCCTACTTCGACGAGAAGACCGGCCTGAAGTACGTTCCGATCCAGCACCTATCGGGAGCGCTGGCGCCGTTCGAGCTGTACAACAGCCCGCTCTCGGAGATCGCATGCGTGGGATTCGAGTACGGCTACTCGGCGGCCTCACCGGAGAGCCTGATCCTGTGGGAGGCGCAGTTCGGCGACTTCGCCAACGCCGCCCAGGTGATCATCGACAGCTTCATCGTGTCCGGGGAATCCAAGTGGGGCCAGACCACGCGACTGACGCTGCTGCTTCCGCACGGATACGAGGGGGCCGGCCCGGAGCACTCGAGCGCCCGCATCGAGCGATTCCTCCAGCTCGCGTCGGAGGGCAACATCCGCCTCGCCAACCCGAGCACCGCCGCGCAGTACTTCCACCTGCTGCGCCGCCAGGCGCGCATCGCCAAGCCCCGGCCGCTGGTCGTCTTCACGCCCAAGGGCCTGCTGCGGCTGCCCGGGGCCTCCTCGCGGCTGGAGGAGCTCACCTCGGGAACCTTCGACTTCGTCCTCGACGACCCGCGCGCCTCCGATCGCAAGGATCGTGTGGAGCGACTGGTGCTGTGCAGCGGCAAGATCTACTACGACATCGACGGCCACGAGCGCCGTGACAAGGCCGAATCGGTGGCGATCGCGCGGGTCGAGCTGCTGTACCCGTTCGCGCGCGACCAACTCGCGGCCCTGATCGCGAGCTATCCGAACCTCAAGCGGGTCGTCTGGACCCAGGAGGAGCCCAAGAACATGGGCGCGTGGAGCGTGATGTGGCGCCGCCTGCCGGAGCTCCTACCCGACGGCGTCGAGCTGGGCTACGTGGGCCGCCCCCAGCGTGCAAGTCCCAGTGAGGGCTACCCCGCCGCGCACCGTTCGGAGCAGGAGCGGATCGTTCTCACCGCGCTGGAGGGCTAGCTTCGCGCGAAGCCGCTCCCGGTTCCGCGCGCGGCACCGGGGTAACGGTGCTGACATGAGCGGGACCTCCGGCGGGCCGATCCAGATCCAGCGGGACGAGACCGAAGCGGAGCGCATCGACCGCAACTTCAACGAGCTCCTCGGGGAGCTGCGGATCGCCCTCCCCGGAGTGCAGGTGCTGTTCGCGTTCCTGTTGACCGTGCCGTTCGCGCAGGGATTCGCAGGCCTCAGTCAATTCCAACGAGACCTCTACCTCGTGGTCCTCCTGCTGACCGCCCTCGCATCGGCGCTCCTGATCGCTCCCACCGCCTATCACCGCGTCTTGTTCCGCAAGGGCTACAAGCCCGAGATCCTCTTCTTCGCGAATCGAGCCGCGATGGCGGGGCTCGCGGTACTCGCCCTCGCGATGACCGGCGCGATCCTCCTGATCGCGCACGTCATCTTCAGTGAGGCGGCGTCGATCGTCGTGGCAGTCGCCTCGGGCCTGGTGTTCGCCGCCCTCTGGTACGTCATCCCGTGGGCACGGGGCCGCGGAGATGAGCCGGACTTCTGAGCGTCTCCCGAGATCCGAGCGGCGCTAATCTCGCCCGCGTGGCCATCGCCTCCCCAGAGCGCAGCGACCCCGCGACGACGTCACCTCCCGCTGAACCCCTCGGCAAGCCGGTACCGGGAGCCCTCTGGCCGTGGGTCAAGCGCGCGAGCTGGGTCGAGCTCGCCATCTTCGCCGGCCTCTGCTTCTTCTGGCTCGCGCCGGGCTTCGACCACGAGTCCTTCATCTTCGGCTGGGCGCACGGCATCGGCTTCATCGCCCTGTGCGTCCTGATCTGGATCGCGATTCTGCGCCGCGAGGCCCCCTACACCCTGCTCGCGGCAACGCTGACACCGGTCGGCCCGCTGGGGAGCGTGATCGGCATCGGGGTGATCGAGCGAAAGCGCCGGGGTTAATTCGAGGCCGGGCTGATCCCGGGACTGGGTGTAGGGCTGGGTAGGGCGCCCCGAAAGGCAGCCACAAATCCACCCTTGACGCCTTATTGCCGCATACCGGCAACAAGGCGTCGATTCTCACCCGTGGCGGGCGGACCCTACTTGCTCAGCTCGTTGCAGGGCCCGAAAAGATGGCGGGGCGGGGCTGTGGGAGGCAGGGGGTCCACACAGCCCGCGCCCACGCCTGCGCGTCGGTAGCCAGGGAGGGATGCCGACGCGATCGTCCCCGGAGGCGGGACTGGCCGGGGACGAGTTTGGAAATCTCCCTTTTCCGTGGTTCTAGAGCCATTTTGATACATCCGGGGCGGGAAAGTCAATAGATACTCCCTGGGAATCCCGCACACAACCCGGATCCACCGACAAGCGGCGTGACGTGAACCCTATCGCAGGTCGCGCAGGACGCGGTGCAATATGCCGCCATTGCGGTAGTAGGCAACCTCGTTCGGGGTATCGAGCCGGGCTCGCGCCTCGATCTCAACCGGATCGCCGCCCTCTCGCTCGCCCTTCACCTTGACCGTCCGGGTGCCGCCGGAGTCCGGATCGACGGCCTCCTCGAATCCCTCCACCGTGAAGACCTCCTCGCCGGTCAACCCGAGCGACTCGGCACTCTCGCCGTCGGGGAACTGGAGCGGGAGCACGCCCATCCCGATCAGATTGGAACGGTGGATCCGTTCGAAGCTCTCGGCCAGCACCGCCCTCACGCCCAGCAGCGCCGTTCCCTTAGCGGCCCAATCCCGTGACGACCCGGAGCCGTACTCCTTTCCGGCGAGCACGATCAACGGCACGCCGTCCTCCGCGTAGCTCATCGCGGCCTCGTAGATGGTCGTCTCCCCGCCGTCGGGGAAGCGGCGGGTGAAACCCCCCTCGCGGTCGACCAGCTGGTTGCGCAGCCGAATGTTCGCGAACGTGCCGCGGATCATGACCTCGTGGTTGCCGCGGCGGGAGCCGTATGAGTTGAACTCGCGAACGTCGACTCCCTGGTCGATCAGCCATTGGCCAGCAGGGCTGTCCTTCTTGATCGCGCCCGCAGGGGATATGTGATCGGTCGTGACGCTGTCGCCCAGCACGGCCAGGACCCGGGCATCCTCGATGGGCTCGGGAGGCTTCGGCTCGACGTCCATGTCCTCGAAGTAGGGCGGCTGGCGGACATAGGTGGAATCCGACCACTCGTAGCGGTCGCCCTCGGGGATGTCGAGGCCGCGCCAGCGGTCGTCGCCGCTGAAGACGTCCTCGTAGCTCTTCGTGAACATGTCGGAGCGGACCGCGCTCTCCACGGTCCGCTTGATCTCCTCGCTCGACGGCCAGATGTCGCGCAGGTACACGGGCTCGCCATCGGAGCCCTCGCCGAGCGGCTCGTCCAGGAGGTCGACGTCCATCCGACCCACAAGCGCGTAGGCGACGCAAAGCGGCGGCGAGGCCAGGTAGTTGTTGCGAACGTCCTGGTTGATCCGGCCCTCGAAGTTCCGGTTGCCGGACAGCACCGAGCAGACGACGAGATCGTTCTCGTTGACCACCTTCGAGATCTCCTCCGGCAGCGGACCCGAGTTGCCGATGCAGGTCGTGCACCCGTAGCCCACGAGGTTGAAGCCCAGCTTGTCCAAGTGCTCCGTGAGCCCGGCCTGCTCCAGGTAGTCGGTAACGACCGTGGACCCGGGCGCCAGTGATGTCTTTACCCACGGCTTGCTGTCGAGCCCGCGCTCGACCGCCTTCTTGGCGAGCAGCCCGGCGCCGACCATGACGGTGGGATTCGACGTGTTGGTGCAGCTCGTGATGGCCGCGATCACCACGCGGCCGTGGTCGAGCTCGGTCTCGGTTCCATCCTCGAGCTTCACGGCAACCGGCTCCGCCTTGCGCTCCTCCACCACCGTGCCGCCCGCGTGGCGCGGCTTACCCCGGTCGTCGTTGTGGTCCTCGGCCGGAGGATCCGATGCGGGAAAGCTCCCGGCCACCGCGTCGTCGTAGTTGTTGCCGAGGCTCTCCGCCGCGTCGGGATCGAACTCCTTCAGCGACTCGAGGAAGGCTCCCTTTGCGTCGGACAGCGCGATCCGGTCCTGCGGGCGCTTTGGTCCGGCGATGCTGGGCTCAACGTCCCCGAGGTCGAGCTCGAGCGTCTCCGAGAAGGTCGGATCGGGGGAGTCCTCCGTGTGGAACATGCCCTGCTCGCGGGCATACGCGTCGACCAGCTCGATCAGGTCCGTTGGGCGACCGGTGAACTCCAGGTAGCGGAGCGTCTCCTTGTCCACGGGGAAGATCGAGCAGGTGCAGCCGAACTCCGGCGACATGTTCCCGATGGTCGCCCGGTCGGCCAGCCCGAGCGTGTGAAGCCCCGGGCCGAAGAACTCGACGAACTTGCCCACCACGCCGTGCTCGCGGAGCATCTCGGTGACGGTCAGGACGAGGTCGGTCGCAGTTGCGCCCTCGGACAGCTCGCCGATGACCTTGAAGCCCAGGACCTGGGGCAAGAGCATCGAGATCGGCTGACCGAGCATCGCCGCCTCGGCCTCGATCCCACCGACCCCCCACCCGAGCACGCCCAGGCCGTTGATCATGGTCGTGTGCGAGTCGGTCCCGACCAGCGTGTCGGGATAGGCCTGGAGCGAGGGCCCGTCGCCCGAGCTCGCGTCCTCCTCCCGCCTGAAGACGACCTGGCCCAGGTACTCGAGGTTCACCTGGTGGCAGATGCCGGTGGCCGGCGGGACGACTCGGACGTTGTCGAACGCCTGCTGTCCCCAGCGCAGGAACGCATAGCGCTCGCCGTTTCGCTCGTAGTCGCGGTCGGCGTTGATGTCGAAGGCGCGCGCGTTGCCGAACGCGTCCACCTGCACCGAGTGATCGATGATCAGGTCGACCGGCACGAGCGGATCGATGCGCTCGGGGCTCCCGCCCAGCTCCTCCATGGCGTCCCGCATCGCGGCCAGGTCCACGAGCGCCGGGACCCCGGTGAAGTCCTGCATCAGGACGCGGGCCGGCTGGAAGGGGATCTCCTCGCTGGGCTCCGCCTTGGCGTCCCAGGTGGCGATCGCCTCGACGTGGTCGCGGGTGACCGACTCGCCGTCCTCCAGGCGCAAGGAGTTCTCCAGCAGAACCTTGATCGAGTACGGAAGACGGGCGACGTCGTACTCGGACTGCAGGGAGTCCAGGCGGTGGATCTCGTACTCGTTACCCGAGACCTCGAGTGTGTCGCGGGCGCCGAAGCTGTCTTTGCTCACCTGGCACCTCCTCCTTCGGAGCGCTACTAGCGCTTGTCGGTCTGACCTTCCGCTACCCGATCCGCTGCCTTCCTTGCGGTTCCGCCGGTGATCACGCGCATCGCAACGCGCGGGCTCGCGAGTCCGAGGTGGGCGAGCGCGCGCTGGCGCAAGGGCGCCACGGCCACCTCCATCCTGTCGCGCTCGATCGCGCTCACCACGGCCCCCGCGACCTCCTGCGGGGTGGAGGTACCGAGGCCAGGTGGCGGCTGCGCGCCGGCGTCGGCGAACATCCCCGCTCCGCGAATGAAGCCCGGCACGACGAGCGAGACGCCCACCCCGGTACCGGAAAGATCGGCGCGCAGGCAGAGCGCGAAGCCGCGGAGCCCGAACTTCGTGGCCGCGTAGACCGCGGACTTCGGGCTCGGCGCCTTGCCGGCGAGCGATGAGACGAAGACGAGGTGGCCGTCGCATCGCTCACGCATTGAAGGGGCGAGCTCGCGGGCGAGCATCATCGGCGCCTCGAGATTGACGCGAAGCGCCCGCTTGAGCTCCTCGGGCGAGAAACTCTCGACCTTGCCGGTGCCCGGGAGGCCGGCGTTCGCGACCAAGGCGTCCACCTTCCCGGCCTCCTCCACGAGGCGCTCGGTGGCCCCGTCCTCGCCGAGGTCAGACGGGACCACCCGGTGCTCGCCGGGAAGCGAGGCCGCGAGCTCGTTCAGCGCCTCGGCCTTGCGAGCGCTCAGAACGAGACTGGCGCCGCGTCCAGCGAGGGCCTCACCGATCGCCCGCCCGAGGCCGCCGGTCGCGCCCGTGAGCAGCACCGTCTTGCCGTCGACCTCCACGTAAGCAAACTACCAATCGCCCAGTGGGTAGTCTCGGCGCACATGAAGCTCTACGTCTGCTGGACGACCGTCCAGACGCCACGTCCCGGCGGTCATCCCTGCCACAACGCCCACGAGGCGCTACGGCTCGCCGGGTACGAGCCCGAGGTCGTCAGGGTCCGCGGGCTCGGGATCGGTCCCCGGTTCATGCACTGGATCACGGATGGGCGGCGGGAGGTCGAGGAGCTGAGCGGCCAACGGGCGGTGCCGGTGCTCGTCACGGACGACGGTGAGGTGGTCGCGGACTCCGCGCGCATCGTCGAGTGGGCGGAGGCGCACCCCGCGCACCGCACCGGCGCGCGATCAGCGTGACGCTCGAAGCCTGCGGTCGCGCCTAGCCGAGATACCGGGCCGCGGCGAAGTCTCGCTCGGTTGCCGCCGGTTAAGGACACCCGCGTGGACGGTTTGTCTCGCATAGCGAAACCAAGTGTCCAAATCCGTTGCGCGACGCTCCCCTGGGTGCCTCGCCCGGCTGTCCTCGTAGCTCCGTTTTGGCCGATTTGCAGGACTTTCGCCTTTCATGGCGAAAGTGTGAGCTTTATGTGAGGAAATTGTCGGTTCGATGGTGTAAGGTGCCGCGCCATCGATAACCGGTAAACGCCGAATCCCCGTCTGAACTTCGGGCGGGGAGCGGGGGAACCAACGAATTGGGGCTAACCCACCGACGGTGGGGGCGCAGGCTCCTTAAGCGCCAGCCCGACAGCTAACCCCGTAGGCCGACGAAGGAGACTGGCGATTTTGCATACCCCAAGGCAGGTTCTTTCCAGGCGAGGGAAGCCCAGTACGCGGATCAGGCTCGCGGGCACGCTCCTGGCGGCCACGGCGGCTTTGGTCGCGCTCCCGGCGGCTTCGGCCGTCGCGGCAGGAGGCGGGACCTCCGTTACGGGCTCCGGAGACGGCGGCGGCGGACGCTGCGGTGACGCGAAGCTGAGACACGGCAAGGCCAAGGTGCCTGACTGCGCGCCACTGCGAGTCAAGAAGGTCGTGTGGGCGGCGAACGAGATCGCCAAGGGCGAGGGGTACTGCTACGGCGGCGGCCACTCGAGCTTCAAGTCGAGCTGCTACGACTGCTCCGGGTCCGTGAGCTACGCGCTGCACGGCGGGAACTTCGTCAGGTCCCCCATGCCCTCGACCGGATACTACGGCTGGGGCAAGCGCGGCAAGGGCGACTGGTTCACCGTCTACACGAGCTCAGGCCACATGTTCCTGGTGATCGCGGGGCTGCGCTTCGACACCTCGATGACGAAGGGGGCGGGGCCTGGATGGAGCTCGAAGATCCACGAAGAGAACCTGCGGGACTTCAAGAAGCGCATGAAGCGGCGCTTCTAGCCGAAAGCATCTGAAAGCGGCCTCCCCCCGGGGCCGCTCATGGACAAATCGTCCAAACCGGCCCGCCCCTCGCAGCGGGCCGGTACGCAGGGGGCGCTCCACATAGTCCATGCGGGGCGCGGAAATTTGTCCACGGGATTCCTACAAGGCGGCAGGTCCTTCGTATAGCTTCTCCACGAGGGCGGCTCGAGCCGTGCTCATCGAGTGGAGGAAACCGCAGCCATCAGCTTGGAACCGGGGAGGCACGACCACCCCGCCGCGGCGCCGTCCGAGCATGACGCCGAGCCGCCCGACGTAAGGCTGACCGGTCTTCGAAAGACCTACGGCGAGGTGGTGGCCGTCGCCGGCATCGATCTCGAGATCGCACGCGGTGAGTTCTTCACGCTTCTGGGTCCCTCCGGATCGGGCAAGACGACCACGCTGCGCATGATCGCCGGGTTCGAGGACCCCGATGCCGGAACGGTCGAGCTCGGCGGCCAGGACGTGACCGGGGCCCCCCCGTACGACCGCCAGGTCAACACCGTCTTTCAGGACTACGCGCTCTTCCCCCACATGACGGTGGGCGCGAACGTCGAGTACGGGATGCGAGTCCAGGGGGTCCCGAAGGACGAGCGCCGCGCCCGGGCCGCCGAGGCGCTCGACATGGTTCGCCTCTCGGGCTATGAGGCGCGAAAACCCTCAGAGCTCTCCGGCGGTCAACGGCAGCGTGTCGCCCTGGCGAGGGCGATCGTCAACCGCCCGCGCGTCCTGCTGCTGGACGAGCCGCTGGGGGCGCTCGACCTGAAGCTTCGCGAACAGATGCAGATCGAGCTGAAGGGGATCCAGGGGGATGTCGGCATCACGTTCATCTACGTCACGCACGACCAGGACGAGGCGCTGACGATGTCGAACCGGATCGCCGTGTTCAACGACGGGTGGGTAGAGCAGGTGGGCGCTCCAGCCGAGATCTACGAGCGACCCGCGAACCCGTTCGTGACCGGATTCGTGGGCGTCTCCAACACGCTGGAGCGTGACGGCAGGCGGTTCACCGTGAGGCCGGAGAAGATCAGGCTCCTGGACGATGACAGCGACGCCGCGGGGCTTCACACCGAGCGTGGCGTCGTCCGCGAGGTCGCCTACGCCGGAATGGTCACGCGGTATCTGGTCACGCTGGAGGCAGGCGGGGAGCTTCAGGTCGTCCGGCAGAACCTCGAGACGTCCTCCTCGGAGGCGCTCGAGCAACGCGGGCGACAGGTGACGGTCGGATGGCGGCCGGATCAAGCGGTCGCCGTCCAGGAACAAACACGAGGAGAGGAGTCTCAGTGAGAGCCAAAGGCGACGGTCATCCGGCAAGGATGGCCTGGCTGATCGCCGCCGGACTGGTCGCGGCCCTGGTCGGGATCGGATGCGGTGGTGG
>Ga0126305_10000303_pt1 | contig 21658 bp, 18 predicted proteins | sample Plot26_FD_92536 | JGI IMG/M metagenome (GOLD analysis project Ga0126305, IMG submission 92536) | Serpentine soil microbial communities from UC McLaughlin Reserve, CA, USA - Plot26 | ecosystem: Environmental > Terrestrial > Soil > Grasslands | place: USA: UC McLaughlin Reserve, Lake County... | reverse complement strand
TTGGCTTTTCAGACATCATTGATGATAGGTACAAGCTCGTATATCTTGGCAAGAGTTCCTAAAGAAAAAGACAGTAAAAAAGACAGTTCGACATCAACTATGGCCTCTGAACATTCTTCCGATTATGTGACATCTTTACTCTCAAAAGTTGGTATGACAGATACGTCAAATGTAACTCAATTTGTGGTTCCACGTATGCTAAGAGCAGTAGAATATTTGGAGAGCCGTGATATAGATAATGATGGTTTGTTGGAACAAAGCCACAACGAAGACTGGATGGATACTGCTCTCCGAGTTGGGAAAATAGTTTACAGCCAAGGATGCTGGATATTTGGCCTAACTCATCTTTCTGTATTACTTTCAAAGCTTGGTAGAAGTGCGGAGGCCGCTAGAATAACACGTCTAGCAGATAAGGCAATAGATGCAGTGAATCAAAAATTATGGTCTGAACAAGAAGGTACGTATATGGACATTCAAACAACTGAGAATGGCGATTACAATGGCAGCGATGACAAAGTATACCGACTGTTGACTCAAGACGTAACGTATTATCTAATTGGAGCGACCGCGAACACTGTTAATGATGGTTTTAAGGATATAACACATAAACAAAAGGACATGCATAAACAAGAACGACAAGAAAAAAATGGAACACTATACAGAACTCCTCAGTTCCACGACAGAGCTATTAGCACCCTTGATGCAATTAAAGAAAGAGTCTGGAAAGATAATTGGCCACTAGTAACAGAAGAAAAATTGAGAAAGACTGGTCCTTGGCCTCTGAAACCATATCAGTATCATAACCATACATTTTGGCCCTGGATCACAGGAATAGAAATGCTAGCTAGAAGCAGGTTTAATCAAGTTCAAGAATGCAATATTCTTCTTTCAAAGCTTATTTCAAAGGATAAAAAGACTGTGGGAATACATACTTTCTATGAATGGATAAATCCAATAACTAATGAAGGAAGAGGAGCATATCCATTTAGAACTGGCATATCAACTGTAAGGTTAGCAATTACTGATTTAGCTCAAAAAATTAGGGAAAAGCGTTTTGTCTAAGCGTGACTGTGATCACGGAGTCAAATACTATGCCTTCCAACAATGGTTGACAGGATCAAAATTACCCGTCTTGGTTTTAGTTGAACCAATTTCTAGCATTTGGGTTGAAGGTTTCCTTTTCTAGATATGGTTTGGCTTATTCTATTTTGTAAAATATTCCTGTACGTTTCAAAATTAGTCTGCCTATACATTTATTTTCAAAACTATAACTTCTATTTAAAATGAGATTATCCTAAGATTCCTCTATGGATGTAATAAGAACGAGCGTAGTAATTTATCGACCACTCGGGACAGGTGCTTGTCGGAAATCTCGAAAATCCAAAAGGGCAAATTCTTTTATGAAATTGTCTAACTGTTGTTGGTAGTCTTTATGTTCTAGTTCTGCCTTTCTTACTCTCTCGAGGGACTTAAGCATATGGGCAAATCGATTGTAGTCCATCTGCAAACCGTAATAATTTGACACTCTGGCTAGCGTAGTCTCATAGTGACTCTTTGTACCAGAAGCAGTCGCATCAGAAATTAGTATAATATCATAGCCTAAATTGAAGGCATCCCTTATCGATGTTTCCACACATATTGAAGTATCAACTCCACAAAATACCAAGACATTTATTCCCAGGCTCTGCAGCCACATTCTTAGTTCCGTATCCAGAAAAGCTGAATCTCTTCGCTTTATGATTACATAATCTTCTTCTTTAGGCTTTATCTCATCAATTGTCTGAGCATCCCATGTTCCCCTCACACAAATGGGAATCTTCATTCTTTCTTCACGAGATTTAGGTAACAGAATATGGACTTTGGTTAAAAGATCAACTCCGCTGGCTTCCCGGACTGATTCAGTATAAAGCACCGGCATACTATAATATTTGCATAAGGAAATCAGATCCCTAACCCTAGGGATAATTTCCCGATAAAGCGGCGTATTCATTCCTAACTTATCATACGATCCCCCCTTTGCCACAAAACCGTTCTGCATATCAACCACAATAAGACCCATGCTAATCTTAATTCCGGCTAATTCCAGTTCAAACATAGTTCCAATACTCATAGTGAGATAATTAAATATTAGTCCATGAGATCTTTTGAAAGAGGTTGGGAAAGTGTTTCTTTGAATTAAACGCTCTTGAGATTATTAGCTATCTCCTTACCTCAGGACCACTTACCACAATTCACTGTATTTTTCTTAATATTTGATCATCGGCCCTAGATATAGCAACAAACATATTCTAATTAGACCATCCTAAGGTAGGGTTCGATAATATTACATCTTATCAAACAATAGACAGCCTTTTCTAAGCTAGTAAAAAAGTAGTATCCTCAGATAAATAGCGATGAGTATAGAATAGATCGAAGTAAGTTACTCGACGTCGAGTAATTTCCTTATATGATTTCGAACTGAGTAAACTTCTGCCGGAGCTTTGGAATTACAAGACAAAAATCTACATATTAGATTGTAAGCAGACACTCTGGATTTAGGAACATAATACTCCTACAGATAGACCAATAGCCAAGAAAATTCGTATTGGCCTATATGAATGTGCCTACGAACTCGGTTTCGGTTATAAGAGGGCCTACTTTTTTAGGAAATGCATCAGTATCTAACTTTTCGCTTTTACCAAATATAATTCGGTTTTCATTTTCATGAGGCGAAGGGTACCAGTACATAAGCTGGTTAGCTTTATCCCACTCCACTTCTTTGCTGGTTGCCCATACGCTGAAACTAGGAGAATAATGGTATTGATAGGGCACATAGATAACCGTTGGCGAGTCTCTTGTTACATGTCCAGAAAGAAATATTGCTGCACTTTTGGAATTAATATCAAAAAAGAGCAAAGTAGGTTCTGCAGAACTACGCAGTGGGTAAAGTCTTGCAATTACCTCTATGTTACGAGGTTTCCTGGCAGGACCAAGCAAAGAAAAGTCCTCCATGTTCCAATTATCCTTTCCTTCAACGGTATTGTAGAGATCATAGTTCCAGCAAGTGGAATTAAGAAGATTGGATTCTATTTGGAAGAATTGGAGATCCATGAATTCACGAAATTGCTCATCTCCCTGAATACCGCCAAATTCGGTAAGAAAAGGAATGAGATCCCGTTCGGTTGCAGCTTCTACTAGCTGGGCAAAGATATCAGGCCACTCTCGCTTAAACCTGTACATATTTTCTGGGATTTTTGCAAGTGCTCCAAGTATTGCTAGCGGTTCATAATAATGGAACGAAAGAACACTTCTATGTTTTAAAGGCTCGATCAAATCACCTTTGGGTAGATAGGTATGAATATTTTTTTTGATGACTTTACCTTCCATCATTGTATTCCGAATAAATCCCAAGTTAAATGTGCGCTTAATGCTAAAAGGGCCATGGGCTGGCTGAGGCATATCGTTTTCCCGCTCAGCCATAGTCCAGTCTACTCCTGGTTCTATGAATAGGAATATTTTTTTGTCATATTTTCTAATCTCATGTTCCACATTGAGATAATACTGGAATAGATATTTTGGTTCAAAGTCTCTAAGTCCGACAGGATGTGGTTCGTTGAAAGGTTCTATTCCAATAATGGCAGGATGACCTTTATCTACTAGTTTTTGTCCCTGCTGGTTTTTACTTTCATTTTCATATTCTTGAAAAAACTTGACCGTCTGGCCTACGGTCTTTTCAAGATGAGTTCTTACCGGATAATTTCGTAGCCCGACTTCCATGTTGTCCAAGCTATTTTCCCAAAATGACCTCAAGGTATTCTTGACTAATTTGTTTATCATATAGGCTGTCTGCCACTTTTTGTCTCTGAGGTTTGCAGGCTTGGGCTTTTTGTGTTTCCTATCTATCGCCAAGGCCCAATCTGGGAAGCCATCTCCACCGTATATCTCGTGCGCTATATCCTGATGAAAATCTAGTAAAACGTACAGATCTCTTTTGTATAATTCGTCTATTATTTCTTTTACATAACCGAGGTAACCCTTTCCTTCAGGCATTAGCTCTTCTAAATTCGGGTTAGGTCTAGGTTCAATTGCCTTCCATGATATCAATATTCTAACGATATTCAATCCAAGATGCTTGAGCAGATCTAACTCAGGCTTCACAGAATCAATTTCTGTTTTCAAGTCTACATGTTCTATATCATGGACATTAAGCGGAACAATAGGAAGATATGGAGGCAGTTTGCTTCGAGATGCAAAATTCACTCCGCGAAACATAAGATATCTTCCTTGGGAATCTCGGAACCATCTTCCGCCCTTGTTAAAAGACTGGGCGTTATCTGTAAGGTGTGAAATTTGGACATTCATTTGTTAGCTGTCATCGATTAACTGTCACTAGTAATTATTCCTTATCGTGCGACGAATTAAAAAGATCCTTTAAACAAGTGTTAATTTAGTATAATAGCAATAATACTAAGCCATTCTCCCATTGGTTGATAAGTTGAACATAACTGTTGTCATACTGATATAAATCACTCATATTCCCAAAACTCTGAGAGTGGACCTCGTACAAGGAGCCGTTCTCAATACGCATTAAAAATCCCGATATTAATCGAACTCTATGATAGCTATTGGTTTATTGACTTAGTTTCTGCATGCCTCGATAGGATGTGCGTGCCTTTACTTGTTTGAGTTCGAATCAATTCAGCGAGCTGCTCAGATAGGTAGTTGATATCATGAGCATACTTTTCTAAAGTTTCCACAAAGGCACTTAACTTTTTATCGGCAGTTTGTCTGTCGATTTTGTTGAGTAAAACATAGTCTTCTGATGCATTTAAGCGTCGTAAAACCTTATTGTATTTGTCAATTAAGCTTTCAAGCTTAAGCGTTACATTTTGGGCCCTCGAAGATAAATCCCAAAAATGTGGTGATATTATAGAAGCCTTTATCGCAGATACCGATATTTCCGCAGTATCAATGTGTCTACTTTGATTATTGACTTGGTCTGAATTCTCTCTGCTTGCGGGTTTCATCTGTGAGCGTTGGCGTAATAGTTCCATGTTATCCTTTAGTTCTATTAGTACATGCTCCGACATATTTCTAAAATCTCTTTTGTTTTTGCGAGATACCTTAAATCTGTCATACCACGAAATTAGTATAAAAGCAACTATCAAGAAGGCGAATATCGCAATTCCCGCTATTGATGCTAATATCAGTGGTAAAGCTACAGCAGCAATCTCGTCTAGTTTCGATTTTATTGAATTTAGTCTAGTGTCTATTCTTTCCTCTATTCCCTCAGACATCGTGTCTGTTACAGAGCTAAGGTTCTGTCTATTGCTACCGAGGTTCGACAGTATTGAAGGTAAACCATTGGAATCATTTCTTCTTTCTCCTGACAGAAGTTGAGCGCTAACTTCAGAAAACGGTAAAGAAATAACTGGGATAACGCCGATAACAATAGAGATAGCAAGTAAAAGGCCACTAATGGCATTGAGGTGAAGGAATTTATTTCTACTTGCTGATACTCTGGCAGAAGAAGACAAATAGAAACTATTCAAATGACTCATATGTACTTGACAGGAAAAAGTGTCAATTTATACTTTAATTGATAAAACCAAATAGGAAGTCTAATTCCTAACTGATATTTTTTATGAATACTCGCCAAGGTTATTGATGAAGATTGCGAAAAGTCGGCAACAGCATGTACAGGCACAGCTGTGGCACAGCGATAAGCAACTAAAGTGTAAGTAAGGTATTATCAAACAAGACATCGTGGAGGATTCTCGTTAACTCGAATTCTTAAAGAAATTTAAGTCTGATTGTAAGAAATCAAATTAGAATCAATTGAAGACAAGCAATTCTGGCAGCAAGAATACTGGAGGAAGTGTTCCTATAAAAGAAAGAGCCCTAGTGCTACAAGGAGGAGGATCCTTGGGTGCCTATGAGGCAGGAGCATATAAGGCACTATATAAGTGGCTTACTGACAAAGATGAAAAAGACGAACAGGGAGCTAGACCAATATTTGACATAGTTGCCGGCACCTCTATAGGTGCTATGAATGCCGCCGTCTTAACAAGTTATGTAGTTGAGAATGAAACTTATGAAGGATCTTCTGACAGACTTATAGAATTTTGGCATTATTTGTCAAAAGAATCAACTATCGATACTAATCCATTTTTTAAGAAATGGTGGGATCAGTGGAATCATGTTAGTAAGACAGTGGCCACAGGTGAGGCTGCAAGAAGATATTATTCAGCAAAAGAATTCGCGCTATTGGGAGTTCCAAATGTCTTTGCACCTCTGACTCCGACTTTTGATACGAGATTTTTCGATACTTCTAATGTGTGGTATCGATTCAGCAATACACCTCTCAAAAGAAGCTTAGAAAAATTTTGCAAATTCCCCATTGCGACAAGCCAAGAAAACCATCAACCTCGGCTAATATTGGTTGCAGTTGATGTTGCCGAGGGCTTACCAGTAACATTTGATAGCTATCCCAAGGAAGACGGATCAAGGAAGACTGAGTATGGAAAAGTTATTCAAGGTGAAGATGATGATTTAGGTTTTGAACATGTAATAGAGTATAATGATGGGATCACAGCGGATCATGTAATTGCAAGCGGTTCTTTTCCTGTTAATTTTGATTATGCGCGGCTGGACGTGGCAAGCTATCGTAGTGACGGAACCAAAAATGAAAATGGTTTCAATACAAGTATCGGCAAGAAGAATAGTGATGTCATACACAAAAATACAATTAGCAAAAGTAATAGCAAATCTGTCCTGAATGACGAGCACTTTTCATTAGAGAAACGATATTTCTGGGATGGTGGGCTACTATCTAATACACCCTTAACCCAGCTAGTTCTTTTGCATAGAAGGTATTGGTACTTTCAGAGAGGATTAAAAGATAAGGTTCCTACACTTGCTGTATGCGCAATTAATGTTCACCCTAATAAACAAAAGGAAATTCCCATGGACCGCGACGGCGTCTTAAGCAGAAATGCTGATATCTCCTTTTCCGATCGGAGTCATAGAGACGAAGAGGTATTATTATTGATATCAGATTATGTTCATTTAATAAGAGAACTAGTGAAAACAGCAAAAGATGGTGGTATCAGTGATGAGACCATCGATAATTTAATGAACCAGAGGACAATCTCCCATGGGCAAGACATTAAAGCCAGAAGGTATAGGGAAATTGTAGAAGGTAGATTTGACATATCAGAAATATATCGAATAGAAAAGCAGACTAATCAAGATACTATTGCTGACAAGACATTTGATTTCTCGTATGGCACTATTCAGGAGTTATTAAATGAGGGTTATCGAGATGCTATGAGATATATAGAGGGATATGTAAGACCTAAAATTAGTAAAGTATAATCAGTATAATTTTCGATATAGATCTTTCCCTCAAACTACCATATTATGGGTATCAAATTGGGACAAACGAGTATAGGGACTATCGAAGTTTATTTTACAAATCGTGAGCCCATTTCGAGTTTTATCCGAACAACGTTTTGATAACGTCACTTCTCTTGTGTATTATAAATTGTGTGACAGACATGCATATGTCTTTTGTGCATGGAAGATAAGAGACCATATCTGATGAGATTGTTCAATCAAAGACCATGGAAATAAAGCAAAAAGAGCTTTTTCTGGGGTATATATTTTCGATAGGATATATCATATGAACCTCAAAGGGTATCCTGAAGGGATGACAAGTGCAGGTGCTTAGAGAGAAAGGCTGATTCTAAAAACATTTTTTGGCCAAACTATTATCCAATTAGGTATTATAAAGTACATAAAGGTGAAATATATATTTTGTCTTCTTCTGACTAATAGTCCGAAATCATTTTTGAGAGCCCCAAATATTCTTCAGGAGTAATTTCCCTTTTGGCTAATCGCATCTCTAGAATCTTAAGCGGATCATTTATCTCAAGTCAGATTTCGAATCACATCAGATTGGGTTTATGTTTGTGTTTGTGTTTGTGTTTGTGTTTGTGTTTGCTTTGGTTTACGCTGGCTCCATGGAAAAAAGAGCAAAACTACCCACGAAAGAACCTTTGACGGAACCATTTAGCAGACCGTATAACATATCAATATTTTGATATTCAGAATCATTGCTATAAATTTTTGCACTTTTTGTGAGCTTTAGAAAAAGTTTTGTTTTCAGCGTTCAGAACACAAAACCCCTTTGAATATATAGGAATATAAGAAATTTATGTTCGAGAAAAATCTCTAGCATATTCCTGCATCTCAGGTAAATTATTGGGTAGATATAATAAGATAGGAATTGTGTTAGAAAAAAAACTTTCTCAGGCTAGTTCCAATCTATTGCAAGAAAGTGGAACATGCAGAAGATTAATATCTTTCAAGTCGAGTTTACCACATTATATCAACTTCATTTGATACCACAAAACAAGAGGAAATATCCTTTGCCGCCTGGAAGTCGGCAGTAATTATCACAGGTACGACCCTCCTCATATTGTTCTTACATACAGCATTGTCGCCAGCTATTCCCATAATAGCTGATCAATTTGTTGTCGATCAATCCCTTGCAGCCTGGGTTATGTCTGTATACATGATATCTGGAGCGGTGATGACGATACTCATCGGAAAATTTAGTGATGTTTTCGGTGCAAGGAAAATGATGGTATTAATGATGATAATTTATACTGCCGGTACCGCGTTAGCAGGATTCTCTCAAGACATTAACACGTTGCTAGCTATCAGAGCATTGCAAGGAATTGCCATCGCAAATACTCCAATTGGATTGAAGATAATAAGGGATCAGTTCCCAAAAGGCAAATTTTCGATAGGTCAGAGTATTGTAACGTCTGCATATTCGGCGGGTATGGCCCTGGGTGTAGTATTGGGGCCAACTCTAGTCGAGTCTATAGGTTGGCAATCGATCTTCTTTTTGTGCACCCCAGTTGCAGCTATACTCTTATTCTTGACCTGGCGTATTCTTCCGGCAGACGATTCAGCTAAAATAAAAAGCAATATCCAATCCAAAAAGGATACTGTGGGTGGCCAAAACGCGTCTACGGGCAAAAGGAAGATGAGCGTAGATATCAAAGGAATTATAACAATGTCTGTATCCCTAGTCTCTTTCCTAATAGCAATCACTAATAGTGGCTCATTGCCGGACAATTTGATAGGTTTTGTAATTCCACTGATAGTAGGAGCTGTGTCATTGATAATTTTCTTGAGGGTTGAGAAAAGGGCCAAAGATCCATTAGTACCATTAAAGTTACTTATGCAGCCCGTCATATTTGCAGGTAATATTTCTATGTTAATGTTTGGTATAGTTCAGTACTTCATTATTACTGCCGTACCTCAGTTAGGCGCAGCCCCAGTTGGTTCTGGTCTGGGGCTAGATGCAGACAAAGTGGGTTTGTTGCAGCTTCCTCTCTCATTGGCAGTATTGATATTTGGACCATTATTTGGAATACTAATGGCAAAAAGGCATTCGCTCAATATCAATCTGCTAGTTCCTAGCATGGTGATAATGGCTGTCTCTTTTGTACTGGTCGCACTTTTTCAATCTACAGCATCAGGTATTGCAGGTTCACTATTTCTATTTGGTATAGGCGCCGCGCTTTTACCTATTACCCTAATAAACATCATAATTTCTTTAACGCCAAAGGAGCTTACAGGAATTTCATCCGCTTCCACTAGCGATATGAGAATCATAGGTGGAGCAATAGGCCCTGTAATAGCAACTGTGATCATGTCATCAATACTTGTAAGCATTGAAGTAGATGGTAGTGTAGGCGAATACCCTAGTCCTACAGCATTTAACATTGTTTTTCTTGTAGGTCTTGCGTTATCACTAGCTTCCACTATACTTGTGATTATAATGCGCAGACATGCGGTGAAAGCTCTCCGATCCCAGATAACTTGATTCTGAGCAATGTTTTTAGCTTCTGCTTCATAAACGACTGTTTTACTGGGATGAGTCATTTACTATAGGCTTACAAAATTGAGGAAAAGAACCCAATCGCATCGCTCAAACTCGGTCCGCACCGATTCCTCTTTTATAGGCCGATTGCAATAAATTATCCTTTCCTGGTGCCCCTGGTTCCCAGGATTATCATCTCAATTCCTGCTATTAACAGCGTAACTGTTAAAACAACAACCAGCAAGGCCAAGCCTAACCTGATTGGATTAGCGATGATGGCAAGAGAGACGGCGATACTCAAAGCTCCTACCCCAATAGTCACAGCTTTATAGAACTTCGGTATTTCTCTGGATAATCCATGTATGATTCTTGCGATACCACTTATCATCAGGGCCACGGCTGCTAGGATTACTAAAGATGTGGAGGTAAGTATTGGAAATTGCATCAGAAAAATTGAGAGCCCCACAATAGCTAGTCCAAGCACTATATTGGTAACACGTGTTTTTCTCAGTGAAACAGATGATATTCCAATAGCAATCCTTTCAATTCCGAGGATCAAAAATACAATGGACAGAAACAGAATTAGTCCTAATATAGTTGCCCCAGGTACAATGACCAACAATGATAGAACTACGATTGAAAGTGTAATTGATAGTGCACCAATGACAATCTGCAACATTCGCAGCCACGGTGGCGATTTTACTGTTAACACTTGGAAAATACAATCGACTGTAGAATATATAGATGATGACGGGTGCTCTTTTTTATCACGGTAAAGTTGGTATTATCCTCAAGTATTACAGTCTGATTTGAGAAAAAGAAATCAGCAGTTGGCCTGACCTTAAAAGCGATATGATGCTATCTTCCAATACAATTCCGGCAGTTTGAAGAGGAATTATCTTGGAGTTTAGATCCCCGGAAAATGAAGAGTCAAGTTTGACTGTACATTCTCAAAATCCAAATTGTTCCTTCATTTCGTTAATGATTATTTCGCACTGTATCATTACTACGTTTTCTAAATCTTTTTTATCCTGAGTAATTTGCGTGCTTGTCTGCTCTGGATCCTGACTGACTGTTTCTTGACCCAACAAGGTACTAACATTTCAGCCGTTTCCTGTCATAGGAGTAGCTACCAAATGCCCCAATGAGTTATCTTGGAACACGAGAATAATGAATTATTTATTCATTCTCCTACTAGAGGAAGCATGAGCTTTGTAGGCTAACTACTTACTTGACGTCTGGTAATTTAGAATGATCTTAGGTCAATTTTAGCCTCTTCTTATGTCATACTTACGCTCGAGAGATCCAACGACTCAGTTACTATTGGAAATACTATAGGAAAATATTATTGGATGCCATTGGAAAAACATCGGTAATGTGATTGCCTGCTATTCATTACTAGAGTAACATCTAATTGTTCAGCATTCTGTATCATATTAGACTATAGCAAGTCTGTTAAAGTTAGGATACATAAAATAAGAATATATACTAACATTTTGGTTAATTCTTATGGTCAACAGAATATTACCTACTCTCTTGATGGGGCTGTTTGCTACACTGTTAATATCGTCTGCAGGACAGATGATCAGTAGCATAGAGAGGAACTACGCAATGGCACAGTCTGAAACACAAAGGACCAGTTTCAATGCGGATCTGACAGGACAAGGTCTACCAATTATACAAACCAATACCAATGCTAGTGGAGAAGCAACTTTGAAACTATTAGGCGATGGAAATACTATGTCGTATGATATAAACGCCACCAATTTAGATCGAGCAGAAAGTGTGGCAATAGGTTCTACAACAGGAGGACGATGGACCGACCTGGTAGTATTGCACTATGGTCCAGCAATGGGAACACTCGACAATGTCAACGGAACTTTGGCGAAGGGTAACTTTACATCGTCGGATTTCACAGGTACACTCCAAGGGAAACAAATGTCTGATCTATTGAAAACGATTCTTGATGGAATAGTCTATATAAGAGTACAAACGCCTGTCCAGCCTCTCGGTGAAATTGGTGGAAAAATAAGCGCAGCAATACCGCCATAGTGCACATCCTTAATCCCACTACTTTTTTTATGGTTTTTTATTGCACTGAAAAGTTACCTAGCTCATTCCAATATTTGATACATTATGGTACTGGTATAATGTATGTAAGGGAATATTTTGGCTTTTTAATCGATAAAATTGTTGTTACAAAACCATGCATTGCTATCTAACAGGCTGGGTCTAGAGTCACGGATTAACAGGAACACCGTAAATGGAATGCACACAATTCCCGTAGATATCGACCAACTTAGCCGATAAGATGTGTATTGATACTCATTGACTTAGTCTTCTTGACTTAGTCTGATCAAAAATATAAATCAATCAAGTTACATCTCGCGCCTAACTGAAAATCTGGTTCCAGTTACGCCAGCAACGATGATTTGAATACCAACGATCAAGAGTGCTATTGATAGCAATATACTTAGGAACACTGCACCTGCGAATGGAGAAACCATTATCATAATTGCCACTCCAATTTCTATTGCACCTGCTACAATACTGAAGATTCTAGAGCCTTTGCCTACTGACCTATCTCCAAATCCATGAATCAATCTGGCTATACCATCGAATAGCAACGCTATTGAAAGCACAAACAGTACGAATACACTAGTACCAACAGGAAATGCCATCGCTATTCCTGCTATAATCAAAACAAGAATTCCAAGGCCAACTGTACCCCAACGAGATCTACCGCCAGGTGAGAAAATTCCAACAATAATCCTTTCGATCCCTACAACAAAAAGGATAATTCCAATAATAAATACAATGGTGACAATTGTCGCTCCTGGGAAAACAAGCACGTATATTGAAAGTATTAGGGCGATTATGCCTAAGCCAATTTGCGCCGCACGCAACCAACCAGGAGATTTCGTTTCTGACATCGTAGTGATAACAGTAAGACAAACTGTATCTAAGTATTTATGCTTTCTAGAACTTATCTCACTTTTTTCTTATACAGTTTTTAATTATCGGCGATCATAAATGAATCCATATCACAAAATCATATGGACAAAAGTAAAATAACCGCAAATAAAGTCGCTCAAAATGATAGTTCATTGAAAATAAAACAGACAAAACCAAAGATGCAGTAATGGCGGCAATCTACCGAATATTGCAGGTAGGCTCCTAGTTTGTAACCGCTGCTCCGCTAGATGTATATCTTATAATTTTTTTTGGACTGTACTGAGAAGCTTCGAGTGTACTTTCTAGACTATTATCATCCATTGTCTCTGGTTCTTCTTTCGATACATCATTTGCCTTGATTTCAGGAACACGCGCAGGTGTACTCTCTAAACTGGTAGCACTCAATGGATCACTTCCTTGATCGAGTTCCTTGATCGATCTATAGAAATCGGCTAATACCATTGTTGAATTAGAAAGCTCAGATAAACAATCCTTCTGTAGAATTGGGTTGTCAGGATTATCATCTATTAAACTCCACAGCCTTTTCTGAATCAGTCTCATCTCATCTGTTCTGTCTAAATATTCACGAATGTAGGCATATTCGTAACGCCTTAGATAATGTACATTCCTTTTTATGTCCCTTTTCAGTTCTGCTTTTAGATAGTTAAACTCATCCTCTTCGATTTGTACTCCGAGCTTATCTTTAAGATAAAGCAAACTTTCCTCTGTTGTAAACCTCTTGATTAGACAATCTGCTACAAACTGTTTGAAATTTCCTTTCTGCATCTCAGTAAATTTGCTGCTTCGCTTCATAAATTCAATTCTTGACAATTTAGTCTCCTCCATGTTTGGGCTATTTTCCAAAACATTACCATCATATATAAGCGCAGTCTTTTATTACTCCTGTACTAATAGTTGGGTTACAAGAATATTTGGATAAGCAAAAAAGAGCCAAAGGTATTGTATCCCTTCTTCTTTCATTTACCAATTTTCTAAGAATTATAACACTTACGAGTAAGAACCCGTATCTCCAAATACTGTCTTCTTTATAATATCTTATATTAATACAGATTGAAAAACATAGAATCACTTTCAGGCAAACAATATTGGAGGTCCTTTCTATACTAAAGGGGAAAAGACCGAACCGTTATTGCAAATTACTATACTTTACAAGAGCCAGCTGAAGTCGTAAGATAAGGTATGGGCTTTGCGGGTGGAAAAATACCTGGGGAATCCGGCTACTCTGCCCTTGCAGTTTGAATCCTTTCTTGTAATTGTTGTAGCCGATCTACTAACCCTGTTAGATTTGAACCTTGAAGTTTGCTGAGTCGTTCGCCAGTAGCATTTATCCCTGACTGTTGGGCCAGTTGAGTCAACTTTTCTGAAAAGGTCTTAAAGCCTTCACTTTGGTTCAAATTTGTGACAAATTCACTAATTGATTGTCCTTCAGGTACAGTCAAGTTAATGTTTGATCCACTAGCTAATGTACGGAACTTTTTTACGAAATCAGACAATCTCTGTTCAGGGTCTCCTCCGGCAGTCGCATTCGTAGCAGCCGATGTTTGGTTTCCTGTACTCGTCGCATTTCCAGACGATGGCTGCTGTGCCGATGTCTGAGAGACGGTGAGCGACGCAATCAAGAGCAGTGTAAGTCCAAAGATAGCCAAAGAACCATTTCTGAATTGTATGGATTTATGCGTTATATTCATATATTCAATACCTAGTTAGTAGGGTTTTTGTTTCTTCAATATATCCTTTTACAATCAAACTATAGAAGAACTTTTATACAGGATCCATAAGCATTTCTTAGATATATGAAAGGCAAGTTATTAAGAGTAGCAATTGTAATTATGTTAACTTTTGGTGGAGGATGGCTAGTTGCAGGTTCCACTCAACAAGTTGTGACAGCACAAGAGGGGTTGAAAAGTCAGGACGGAGTGCTCGTAGGATATGGGGGTCAAATATTTGGTCTTGTGACTATAACTTCCAACGGTCATTCACTCAAGATTTCCGCAGCGTCAGACTTAGCACCTAAGTCAAATATGGTTTTTGAAGCTTGGCTTGTTGATGGTAACTATGCCGCTTCTGGGTATCCCTTAAGCTTGGGTCAATTCGTAAAAGATGGAACTCTAACTTATAATGAAAATTTAGTCAATGCATATACTTTTACGGATGTTATGGTCACAATGGAACCTAAAGACGACAAGGATCCGAAGCCAGCATGGTCGAATGCTGTGGGAGCCTATTATATGGCACCCCCTTTTGGAACGTAATCAAAGTAGTGGTATATACTGGATCGAAATAGTAGCATGGGATAACACAAGCTTCTCTTAGCTCCTTTTTTTCTCGTTTTGTTATAAATTTCGATTAGAAGTCTCCTGTAAATTATTGCTTCTTGGAGTGTCTGCAAAAGTCTGCGCAATTCAGATAAACTCTTTTTCTCACTTAGATATTCAAGATAAAATTTGCTGTCTATCTACAACTGGAAGGGATATGTCTTGGCTACATTGTTTTTTGTTTTTGACCTAATCATATGTCATTAATTCAATAATAAATAATATCAAAAAACTACAAGAACCTCGTTCGAATTCGTCTGCCTCTTATTCCAACTATGATAAGCTCGATTCCGGTTATTAAAAGTGCAATAGACAGGATTATCAAAATCAGTATGAAACCAAAGATTGGAAATACTAAGACAAGAATTGCAACTGCCGCACTTACTATTCCTGCTCCTAAGCGAGAAATCACAGCCGATGATTCGTATATGTCTTTGTTACGAAAACCATCCACTATTCGAACTATACCGTTAGCTAGTAAACCTAGTCCAAGAAGGAGAACAAGCCATTGGGTCGTAAGCTTCGGGGTGAAAAAACCCAGTAAGGCAAATCCGATCATTGCAGATCCTATCGCGATGTTTATAATGCGAGAGGATTTTTTTATCCCAGGTGAGCGAACTCCGCTTGCTATTCTTTCTGCTCCTAGAATTAACAGCGTTATCTCGATAAAAAAAAGGAATGTGTAGGTACCTAAGCGTGGGCCTACAAGAACCAAGACTGACAATATAATACAAATTGCACCAACAATAATTTGGAAAGTCCTCAGTGATCTTGGAATTGCGGTTGTAGAGGAATGACTCATTTATCTGAACTATTAATGTCCTCAATTAAAGCGTATTCATTACAAGACAAATCTTTAACTCAACAACAAACCTATGCTGCTCATGTAGAATTGAATAAGGATAAGTTTCAGTTTCATCCGTTCTACCATTGATTTATCCATCTGATTGTTAATTCCAGGTCTAGCCTATTTTTTCTGAAAACTTTGTGTTGCCGTTAAGTGATCTAATTATGGTAATTAAAGCTTCCAAATCATCTTTCCCCATGGTCTCAATTTCATCAATTCTCTTCTTTACCATTAGCTTTGTTTCGTGAACTACTGAAGTAGGTTTGTAAGAGTTGTCAGTTGAGCTTCCTACGTATTTATCTTCATCTTTATCTTTATCTCTATCTTCTTTTTCTTTTTCTTTCTTTGTAATTCTCTTAGCCACAAACCTCGATCCCAAAAGCCCAACGAACGTCCAGAGAAATGCAATTGCAGTAATCATCATTATAGTTGCTATTAATCTACCTTCATAAGTGACAGGATAATACTCTCCATAAGCTACAGTAGTTATTGTTTCGATAGACCACCAGATGGCATCAGGAATGTTATTGATACTAGAATCAGGTTGACCAGCCTCTACTATATATATTGCAAATCCCCCAAATAGTACGCTTACCACTGACATGCTTGCTAGGATCACTAGCTCACTACCTTCAACATATTGCATTATATTGTATAGCCTAACCACCCTGAAGAGGGCAATCAGTCGGATGTAAAATAGGAATGATGAACTATCAACTGCACCTGTTACTAGCAGAGGGATAAGAGCTGGGAATTCATAGAGATGTCTTAATATAAAATGTGATCTACTTTGAGAAGATTTCAACCTGGCAAGAAAATCCAAGCCTAATAATGCCACTACGGCTAGGTCAAAGATACGCAGCGCTATTCTTTGGTCTTCGCCAAGTGGATATAACAGGTCAATGAATAATATCAACACCGATGCGATAATTAGAGATGAGAAAAGTATTTTCAGAGTGTTATTATTAATAAGTTTATTATATTCTAACATTAATCATCATATGTAAAACATATAATAGATCTTTAAGAGTTACCAACTATTTTTCATACACCCAAGTAGATTCAAATACTTGATATTGATCTTCCTCACTTTTCTAGAATGATATCAGAAACAATAAATCTTCTTATAGTACGAGACAGGATGTTTTTAGTAAATTGCGCGAAATTGTGCATAACATGTATAGAGGAGGTAAGCTCAGAATCACTCAGTCAGTGATTATTTTGGCCTTCGCTTTTTTTCCTATGGTGGGAAGCTGGTATGGCCTTGCTGAAGGTCAAAATGCCACCACCAATACAACATCGAATCTTCCAATTGAAGAAACGACCAGAGTAAATGAGATCTTGAATAATATTTGTGGCACGGTCAATTCCGGAATCGACACGCAGGGAACAAATAATTCCGTTTCACAAGACGTAGTTGAAATTAGATGCATATTAAGAGAGACGCGAAATGCTATATCTACTGATTCGGCGAATATTGCATTAGAGTTGATCGAAGCAGCAGATAGAAAACTTGCTACTGATTTTGGAAATAACGATAATAGTTCAGATTCTGATAGAGCAACTTCACTGAATTGACGCAATAAGATGATATGAATAATCGTCTATGATAGTATGAGGACGCTTTGTGAATGAAGTTCGAATTTTACGTGGGTGTTAACCAATCAAAATATCGAGACTGCGTACATGATCAGAAGAGATCTATTACCACAGGGAGCATTATATCTCCTAAAGTATAAAGTGGACCTACTCGTTTTGAGAAACTGCGGCTAACTAACTTACTTACCAGACGTCGAGTAATTCTTTGGTTTTTGTAGGATGCATGATCGCAGCCCAATCTCATAGAAGACTTAATACAAAGTATGATGGACTTAACTTACATTCATATAGTAATAAATTTGAAAATTATAGTGTACTTGTTCCTTTCATTGAGCACTTGTGCGGTAACTAGTTAAGTAATTACTTAAATGAGGGTTAGTTTTATCATGATTTCTGAGTACACAACAATATGGTATCTGAGGAAGGAATAGCCCAAATTTTCTTGGAGCAGCTGATAGAGAACACTGTTCTTGCCCTTGAGATTATAATTACGCTCATCTTAATAATTATTGTAGGTATCACCCTAGCCAGTCTATTTAGACTATTACTTCCTTCATTTAGGAGACGAGAAGAAAAAAACAACGTAAATGAACACATAGGACAAACAGTAAGACGCATGTTGAGGGGTCTATTGATTTCGCTAGATTTCCTAGTTGCTGCTGATCTTCTGAAGAGTATCCTAGTTCCCACAACGTCTGAACTTATAGTGTTGGCAATTATTGTAGCGATCAGAATACTGCTCAGCTGGTCGTTGTCAAAAGAAATTGAGAGTCACTCACAACTTAAACGAGCAATATAACGATCCCATTATCCCATTGTATACTTTTCCATGAATGTCGCAATAGTTATACCAGGCAGTTAGAGGAGCTGAGAACTCACCGGTACCTTAATCAAAGTTGGGTATTAGTTACAGTAGATCTACGCAAAGGTATCTAACCATACGTCTGTTCATCGTAGATAGAGCGATGAACGTAGATGCAGCTTTGTGTTTCCCAAAAAGTTTAGAAGTGAACACCTTTATAATAATCACAGGTACACAAACAATAAAAAATGTATTTGCTCATATCCAATTACAATTAGGTGAATTAAGAGACATATATGTGCATATAACAATAGATCTATTGAGACTACACGAATGATCCATCAAAATATACACCTCCCCTTTTTTGTGATAGCAATCATCTTATTCGCTTATCACGCAAATGAGAATGTTACGGGACAAGAGCAGCAACCTACGAATAATACGGATAAATTAGAAACAATGATTAAACAAAATGAAAGAATAATTCAACAAAATGATGAGACTGCAATTCAAGAACGAGCTGGTACATATATCGGTACTATCGCATTACTGATTAGTCTATCACTTGTAATTTATGGGTTTCAAATTTCTCGGGAGGGGAAAATAGCAGAAAAAGCAAAACGACATTACCATATCATAATATTGTCGTTGGTACTTCCAGTATTTATTCTCATCACTGCTGCTTGGCTTACGTGGAGCATTCAAAATGAATTCCTATATCCACATTATCATATAATGGCATTATTATTACTTATTCCAGCCTTAATAGTGACTATTCTTATGTTTAAAGGCTTGTGATTACCAGCCAACTAGATCGGCTAATACTAGAAGACGACAAATAATAATTCTATGGAGATCAGTATTTGAAGCAAGGTAGATAGGGAAATGGGGTGAATGATGCCATGCTCTTGCCAATTAACTTGTATAAATGAACTAGACGTGTCTACACCAAGACAAGTAAGTTTGCTACGCGCTAATTATTTTGGCATTGGGTACGGTATTGGAAATGCTGGGAGTTTCCTCTTCTTCTCCAATGTCACATAATAGACTGGCAATGGTTCACTCATTCCCAGCAGAATATGAATTTAAAGATGTATTCATTAGTCGAATCATGCCCCTAATCGCAATTAATTTGGTTGTAAATCCTACTTTATTGAGTCAATACCTTAAGAAGTCGAAAATGAACGACTCAGATTGTTATCAGGGACAGACAGAAAAGGTTAACATCATCTATTCAAGGCCACGCATACAGTCTATAATTTGGCTTACGTCCTCAATTATCTCTAACTGGCCTCGGATGATAACTCAAATACTTTATTTCCGTGCCGTTCTAGATATTTTCTAGTTGTCTTAGAAATATCATAACCCATCGGTGATGTCAAAGGAACTCCAATTTGCGCTTGGTGGCTTTGGAATACTAGTTTAGAGTAGACGTAGAAGGGTCACTGTTATCATAGCAAGAACTGCCCAAGGCACCAACGAGATACGCTAGATCACTACATAATGGTAATCCATCTCTAAATGGTTGAACCTTGTAAATTTGATCTGTTTGTTTGTCTAGGACGACTAGGCCACTAACGTTTTTCAATCCTACAGCACATCCAAGATTGGGATCAAAGGAACATATTGACTCTCCGTAAGCATATACGAATCTACTCGCATTAGTATAAGGCAACGGAGAAAGAGAGGGGGTAGGAGAAGAGTAAGGCGAAGGAGAGATAGAAGCCAAAGCCCAAGCTGATGACGTCACTGCAAGTAGCAAAATAGTAAGTAAGAGCATGTATAAACCTAGGTGGCTAATACTCGTAAAAAGTCAACTCCTGTTTTTTATAGTTTTTGTGTTATTATTATAGTTTTTTCGAACGACGGTCACAATTATATTGCTTATTCTTTTGCTTAAAGCTTTTTCATTAGTTTTCTAGGCTCTTTCTTTCAGCCAGCTAGATATAGTGGAAACTGCGCTATTGCTACTTATCATATGGTCAATGTGTCTTAGAAAAATGCCAATGCTTTTAAACCCATTTTCCTCTTATTCCTAGGTGCTTGGTTATATGTTGTATTATATCTCTCCCATTTGTTATATTAAATATCCTGTTTCCTTTACGTTATTGCAATGAGAGATACAATTGTATCTCAGATAATTCTAATCAGTAGATGAATCCTTCTGGATATCCATTGTCACTGGAGATCTCTTTACCAGATCTCTCAAGGTTTCGAGATCTGTAAACAGTCGAATCATGTCTGTATTTTCATTTTTCAAGTTGGCTTTTAAAGGAATTTGATTTCCCGCTCCAGTCTCAAATACAATCAATGTCTGGCCGACATTCAGGTTCAAATCATTGGGTACGATCAGTGTGGTATCAGGCCATCCTTGCTGAATATTAATCTTATAAGATGCAAACTCATTAGCAGCATTACCGATTAAATAACCGTCTCCGATGTTTAAGTCTAGGTTGAGTTTCACTAATGAAATTGCTGCCTAGGAATATATCATTGTTCCTCATCCGAGGCGCACGACTCGCAAAAGTTATAGTCACATTTTCTACGAAGAATAAAACCGGACTCCTGCAGTTCAGCTAGCATCCATTACCATCTTAATATCACAAAAGTTAAAAAGAAAGCCATAAGCCTATACATGTAATGAGGCAAGAACACATAACTTTAAAAAATGTAGAGATTTCGCAGCTGTTCGATCGCATCAAAAAACATTTGCAAGAGATCGAACTGGACATAATCCATGAAGAAAAGGAAAAAGATTATTGGGATTTAAAGGCGCACAAGGGTAGTAAAGGTAGTATTGTAGTTGGAAATATAAGAGATGTTGAGGTAATGATAAGTGGTACCAAGGAAAGAGGTCATGATCTAGTTTTGCGAACTGGTGCATGGGGAAAAGACATAATCGTCCCTACAGCCGTATGGGGCGCTGCAACTGCAGGATTAGCTGTCGTTCCAGTAGCTCTTGCAGAAATTTATAGGGCGCATGCATTTGAGAAGCATTTCTGGGACTTTGTTAGAAAAGAGACATCTGATATCGGAAAGGGAAAAGCAGAGATATCTAGCCCTGTGGTAATCACACATTAATAGACATAAACCTGTTGAGAGAGAATGTCTAGCTCAAATTCCTAACGAGCCACAATAGCTTCAATACTATTTGCACTCGATAGGTTCTTCTCTCTTGATTCGGGTACTTGATCTATTAGCGGCACTGCGAACATGTAGGGTAGTCTGAATGGTTCCGG
>Ga0126305_10000302_pt1 | contig 21676 bp, 21 predicted proteins | sample Plot26_FD_92536 | JGI IMG/M metagenome (GOLD analysis project Ga0126305, IMG submission 92536) | Serpentine soil microbial communities from UC McLaughlin Reserve, CA, USA - Plot26 | ecosystem: Environmental > Terrestrial > Soil > Grasslands | place: USA: UC McLaughlin Reserve, Lake County... | reverse complement strand
GCGATGTTGTTCACCGTGATGCCCTCGGCGCCGAGCTCGCGGGCGAGCGCCTTCGCCCACCCGACCACGCCGGGGCGCACCGCGTTCGAGAGCGCGAGGTTCTCGATCGGCTCGCGCACGGAACTGGACGCGATGTTGATGATCCGGCCGGCCTCGCTCTTGCGTAAGTACCGCAGGCACAAGTTCGTTAGCCGGACCGCCGAGACGAGCAGAAGCGACACGGCCGCCTCGAGGGACTCCTCCGTCATCTCGAGCGCGGGCCCGCGTGGCGGCCCGCCGCTGTTGTTGACGAGCACGTCGACCCCGCCGAAGGCCTCGACCGTCCGCCTGACGAGCCGCTCGCAGTCCTGTGGGTTCGTGACGTCGCCTCGCACGGCCAGCGCGCCGAGCCGCTCGGCCTCTCGTTCGAGGACCTCGCGGCGGCGGGCGAACATGGCGACGTTCGCGCCTTCGGCGGCGAGCACCTCGGCGACCGCGAGGCCGATTCCCTGCGAGGCCCCGCACACGATGGCGGTCTTGCCCTCGAGCTCTAGATCCACTCGGTCAGCCCCCAGACGGCGACGACGACGAGCCCGATCGCGACCCCGACCGCCCAGAGCAGGTTCTCGGCGCTGACGCGGCGGTCGGCGAAGAGCGTCCGCGTCCGAGGGTCGCGCATCCACCGCTTCGCGCGAGCCGGGTCCTTGACGCCCCAGCAGTCCGCGCACATCCCGTCCACCGTCTTGGTCACCCGACCGCAGTGCGGGCAGGGCGAGCTTGGCGCCTCTTCGAGGCGGCGCCGCGCACGAACGTTCGCGCGCTCACGTCTTGAGGACGGCCACGACCTCCCGGACCGCATCGGCCGAAGCTTGCAGCATCTGCCGCTCGTCGTCCGAGAGATCGACCACGAGGATCTCCTCGATCCCGCCTGCACCGAGCTTGACCGGGACGCCCATGTAGAGGTCGTCGATGCCGTACTCGCCCTGCAGGTAGGCCGTGCAGGCGAGGACGCGCTTCTCGTCGAGGCACACCGCGTCGACCATCTGCGCCGACGCCGCGCCCGGCGCGTACCAGGCGGAAGTGCCGAGCAGCTTGACGATCTCGCCGCCGCCGACCGCCGTCCGCTCGACCATTGCCTGGAGTCGGTCGGCCGGCACCAGCTTCGTGAGCGGGACGCCGCCCACGGTCGTGGCGGACGCGACCGGGACCATCTGGTCGCCGTGGCCGCCGAGGACGAGCGCCTGCACGTCTTTGACCGACGCGTTCGTCTCCCAGGCGATGAACGTCCGGAAGCGCGCGGTGTCGAGGATCCCGGCCTGGCCGAAGACGCGCTCACGGGGCCAGCCGGAGACCCGCCGGGCCACCTCGCACATCGCGTCCAGCGGGTTCGAGACGACGATCAGGATCGCGTCCGGCGACGCGGCGACCGAGGCCTCGGTGACCGACTTGACGATGTTCTCGTTCGTCGCCACGAGGTCGTCGCGGCTCATCCCCGGCTGCCGGGGAAGGCCGGCCGTGATCACGACGACGTCCGAGCCGGCCGTCTCCTCGTAGCCGTTGGTGCCGACTACGCTCGGCTCGTACCCCACGACCGGCCCGGCCTGGTTGATGTCGAGCGCCTTGCCCTGGGGCAGGCCCTCCTTGATGTCGACGAGGACGACGTCGCAGTAGTCGCGGCGCGCGAGCTCCTGCGCGCATGTGGCGCCGACGTTCCCCGCGCCGACCACGGTCACCTTGCTACGCGCGGGCAAGGACGTCCATGCGCTCGATCAACGCGTCCGCGACCTCGCTCGTTCCCACTGCGGTCGGGTCGTCGCGCGTCGGCTTCATGTCGTAGGTGACGCTCTCGCCCTCGCGGATCAGCTCCGTGATCGCGAGCTCGAGGCGGTCGGCCGCGGTCGTCTCGCCGAGGTGCCTCAGCATCAGCAGGCCCGAGAGGATCTGTGCGAGCGGGTTGACCTTGTTCTGGCCGGTGTACTTGGGGGCGGAGCCGTGCGTCGGCTCGAAGATCGCGATTCCCTCGCCGAAGTTCGCGCCGGGGGCCATGCCGAGCCCGCCGATCATCCCGGCGCAAAGGTCGGAGACCACGTCGCCGTAGAGGTTCGGGCAGACGAGGACGTCGTACTCCTCCGGACGCTGGACGAGCTGCATCGTCATGTTGTCGACGATCCGGTCGTCGAAGGCGATGTCGGGGTTCTCCGCGGCGACCTCGCGTGCGACGCGCAGGAAGAGCCCGTCCGAGAACTTCATGATGTTCGCCTTGTGGACGGCCGTGACCTTCTTCCGACCGTTCTTCCGCGCGTAGTCGAAAGCGAAGTCCACGATCCGTCGCGTCCCGGTGACCGAGATCGGCTTGATCGAGATGCCGGCGTCGTTGTGCCGGAATCGTCCGCCGTGCGCCTCGATCCACGCGATCAGCTCCTGCGCCTCGGGCGTGCCCTCCTCGTACTCGATCCCGGCGTAGAGGTCCTCGGTGTTCTCGCGGACGAGCACGAGGTCGACGTCCTCGAACCGGGAGCGCACGCCCGGGTAGCTCTTGCAGGGCCGCACCTGTGCATAGAGGTCGAGTGCCTTCCGCAGGCCCACGTTGACGGAGCGGAAGCCGCCGCCGATCGGCGTCGTGATCGGCCCCTTCAGCGCGACTCCTGTCTCGCGGATGGCAGCAAGGACGTGATCCGGCAGCGGGTTGCCGTCGTTCTGGTCCATGACGTCGGTGCCTGCGTGCTGGACGTCCCAGTTGAACTCGACGCCCGTCGCCTCGAGGACGCGCCTCGTCGCCTCGGTCAGCTCCGGGCCGGTTCCGTCGCCGGGAATGAGGGTCACCCTGTGCGCCACGGCGCGAGACGATAGCGGAGGTTTGCAACTGCGCCGTTCAGGTAGATTCGCGGGCCGATGACCGACTTCAAACCAGGCCTCGAGGGCGTCGTGGCGGTGGAGACCGAGATCGCGGAGCCCGACCGCGAGGGCGGGTCGCTTCGCTATCGCGGCGTCGACATCGAGGAGCTCGTCGGGCATTACCCCTACGAGAACGTCTGGGGGCTGCTGGTCGACGACGACCTCGACTCGAAGATGCCCGACCCTGAGCCGTACGAGCCCGCGCGCCTCACCGGGCGCGCGCCCGCCGACCTCCAGGCCGAGACGGCGCGGCTGGCCGGCGAGTGGAAGCTCGGGAAGCTCAACGAGATCTCGGACGAGCAGGCGCGCGACGACCTCGGGCGGCTGTCGGCGCTCATGATGGAGATCGTCGCGCGGTCGGCGGCGGTCGCCGACGGCCGCGAGCCCGCGCCGGACGAGGTCGTCGAGAGAGGCTCGACCGCTGCGGAGAGGTTCCTGATCCGCTGGCGCGGCGAGGCGGATCCCAAGCACGCCAAGGCGATCGACACCTACTGGATCTGCACCGCCGAGCACGGGCTGAACGCGTCGACGTTCACTGCCCGCGTGACCGCCTCGACCGGCGCCGACTGCGGCGCTGCGCTGTCTGGCGCAGTCGGCGCGCTCTCAGGCCCGCTCCATGGTGGGGCGCCGGCCTACGTGAAGCCGATGCTCGAGGAGGTCGCCGCGATGGGCGACGCCGAGCGCTGGGTCAGGGAGGCGCTCGCCAACAAGAAGCGGATCATGGGCTTCGGGCATCGCGTATACCGCGCCGAGGATCCGCGCTCGCGCCTGCTCAAGCGCGTCGCAAGAGAGCTCGGAGCGCCGAACATCGAGATCGCGGAGGAGCTCGAGCAGGTTGCGCTCGTGGCACTGCAGGAGCGCTCTCCCGACCGTGTGCTCGCGACCAACGTCGAGTACTACTCGGCGATCGTGCTCGACGTCGCCGAGATCCCGCCGCCGCTCGCGCCCGCGATGTTCGCGTGCTCGCGCGTGGCCGGCTGGTCGGCGCATATCCTCGAGCAGAAGCGGACCGGACGCCTCTTCAGGCCGTCGGCCCGCTACGTCGGACCCGCGCCCCGCTCGCTTCAGCCGGCTTGACGCTGGCGGAAGCCGCCGCGGCTGCGGACGCCCTCGCCGGCAAGGGCGGCGCCGAGCGCGAGCTGGCCGACCTCCGGGCGCAGTGGGCTGACGAGCTCGAGGGCGCCGCGCGTTCCTCTGACTACCGGGAGCGCGCCGTCGCCTACCGGGCGATCGGGCAATTCCGCTTCCGGCAGAAGCTCGAGCTGCTGCGCCGCGGGCTGGAGGACGAGAGCCCGGCGTGCCGCGGCTCGGCGCTCGTCTCGCTCGAGCTGCTCTCGCGCGGGCACCCCCGGCCGGTGAACGACGTCCGGCCGCTCCTGCACGCGCTGGCGAACGCCGACGACAACGAGGCGGTGCGCAGGCTCGCGCTCGTGTGCCTGCGGAACGGATCCCCGCAGCGCGACACGATCGTCCTCCTCGAGCACCTCGCCGACGACGACGACGAGAGTCGCGAGCTGCGCGCGACGGCGAAGCGCGTGGCCCAGGAGCTACGGAAGCGTTCTCAGACGCGCTAGCGCGCTAGGCGCAACCGCAGACCCCGGTCTCACGCCCGCACGACGGACACGTCTTCTTGCGCCGTCGCCACTCGAGCATGCTCTTCTGCAGGCCGCTCTGGATCATCAGATAGCCGATGCCCATCGTGATCGCGAAGAACGTGGTCAGCTGCGGGTCGAGAGTCGTCATCTCTTTGAAGTTCTTGCATCGGCTGTTTCCCCTCAAACATCAAGACCGACGCTTCGCGTGGGGGTGCGACTGGAAATAGGCGTCGCGCCGGCGCCGGTCCGTGACGTGGGTGTACAGCTCGGTGGTGGCGAGGTCGGCGTGGCCGAGCATCTCCTGCACGCTGCGAAGGTCGGCGCCTCCTTCGAGGAGATGCGTGGCGAACGAGTGGCGCAGCAGGTGCGGGTGGACGCGTTCCGGCTCGAGCCCCGCCTTGCCCGCCAGCTTGCGCAGGATCAGGAACGCGCCCGCGCGTGTGAGCGGGCCACCCTTGACGTTCAGGAAGAGCTCGGGGCGATGTCGGCGGTCGAGATATGGGCGGCCGTGCGCCAGGTAACGACGTAGTGCCTCTGCCGCCTGTCTGCCGATCGGGACGACGCGTTCCTTGCCGCCCTTGCCGATCGTGCGGACGAGGCGGTCGTCCAGGTCGACGCCGCCACGCTCGAGCCCGACCGCCTCGCTGACGCGGAGGCCTGCTCCGTAGAGCAGCTCGACGAGCGCATGGTCGCGAAGCGCCCTCGGCGTCGTTCCGCGAGCCGCCTCGACGAGCCGTTCAGCTTCCCCTGGCGACAGCGTGCGCGGTAGGCGGCGTGTCCGCCGGGGCAGGTCGAGGTCTGCGGCGGGGTTGTCGGCCCGGGCGCCCAGGAGCGTCTGGTGGCGGAAGAACGAGCGGATCGCGGCGGCGCGCCTCGCGATCGTGGTCGCGGCGAGGCCCTCGGCGCGGAGGCCCGCCAGGTAGCGCTCGATGTCCTCCGTGGTGGCCGAGCCGACCGCCTTCTCCAGCGCGGTCACGACAGACGTGAGGTCGCGGCGGTAGGCCTCGACGGTACGCGGCGCGAGCCTGGCTGCCGAGACGGCCAGGAACGCCTCGACGTCAGGATCGGGGATGGGAGCGGTCATAGACCTTGCGCAGCCGGCGCGCGTCGACGTGTGAGTACACCTGTGTGGTCGAGAGGGAGCTGTGGCCGAGCAGCTCCTGGATCACCCGGAGGTCGGCGCCGCCTTCGAGGAGGTGGGTGGCGAAGGCGTGGCGTAGCTGGTGCGGGTGAGGAACGAGGCGGCGAAGCGTGCTCGTGTCGAGCCGGCGGCCGCGTGCGCTCAGGAAGAGCGCGTTCTCCGCGCCGCGCGCGAGCTCGGGACGGGCCTCGCGGACGTAGCGCGCCAGCCGGTGCGCCGCCTCCTCGCCGAGCGGCACGGTACGTTCTTTGCCGCCCTTGCCGTGGACGTGCACGAGCTCTTGGTCGAAGTCGGCGTCGGCGAGGTCGAGGTCGATCGCTTCGCGGCTTCGCAGTCCGGCGGAGTAGACGAGCTCGATCAGGGCGCGGTTGCGGAGCGGCAGCGGGCCGTCGCCGTCGAGCGAATCGAGGATGCTGTCGACCTCGTCGATCTTCGGCGCGTTCGGGAGTCTTCGAGGGCGACGAGGCCCGCCGACCGCGTCCGGAACCCGCGCCGCCCCTAGTGTGAACCGGAGCAGCGAACGGACCGCGGCCAGCCTCCGCGCGATCGTCGCCGGTGCGAGCTTGCGCGGTCGGGCGCGGCCGAGCGCGGCCATGTAGTCGGCAAGGACCCGGGCGTCGACGTCGTCGAGCGCGAGCCCGCGCTGTTCCAGCCAGCCGGCGAAGGGCTCGAGATCGAAGCGATACGCGCGCCGCGACGCATCCGACAGTGACGGGCTGGCCAGGAAGCGCTCGATCGCCGTGTGAGTCTCCACGACAGGCACGATTCGCGGCCGTGCGACTCGCGTCCTGCTTGCTCGTGCTCGCCGCCCTGGTCGTCGCAGGCGACTCGGCGCGCGGCGCGGCCGACGCGATCCGCGTCCCGCCCGGGTTTGCGGTCGACGTCTACGCCCGTGGTCTCCAGCGGCCGACCGCGCTCGCGTGGGGCCCCGGCGGTTCGCTCTATGCGACGCAGGAGGGCGGCTCGGTCGTCCGCGTGAAGCCGCGGGCGACGATCGCGAAGGGCTTCGACTCCCCGCTCGGGCTCGCGTGGAGCAACGGTCGCCTGTTCGTGTCCGCCCGCGGCACGCTGTGGCGGATCGAGCGCGGCCGGCGGCGGGCCGTCGTCTCGAAGCTGCCGTTCGGCCGCCACCAGCAGGACAACGTCGTCGTCCACCGGGGACGCCTCTACTTCGGGAGCGGCTCCACGTGCGACGCTTGTGCCGAGAAGAGCCGTCTCTCGGCAGCCGTGCTGTCCGTGCGACCGGACGGCCACGATCTCCGGGTGGTCGCGCGCGGCCTGCGGAATCCCTTTGGGCTCGCCGTGGACCCCGCGACCGGGCGGCTCTACGCCTCGATCAACGAGCGCGACGAGCTCGGAGACGACGAGCCGGCGGAGACGGTGGTCGAGGTGCGCCAGGGCAGGCGCTTCGGCTGGCCCGGCTGCTCGCCGAGCTACCGCCGCAAGCGGCTGCTGGGCGAGTGCCGCGGCGTCTCCCGGCCGCTCGCGTACCTCGAGCCTCACTCGTCGGCCGACGGCCTCGTCGTCTACCGCGGCGGCTCCTTCGGCGAGGCCTTCGACGGCAACCTCTTCGTGGCCGAGTGGGGGCAGTACCTCGCCCATGACCGCGGCCGGAAGGTCAGTCGCGTCGTGGTCAGGCCGGGCCGGCCGGCGGCCGTCTCGACCTTCGCCTCGGGCTTCGACCACCCGATCGCCGTCGCGATCGATCCGGCCGGCGCGCTGCTCGTCGCGGACTACGGGCGCGGCCTCGTCTATCGGATCCGAGCCCGCAGGACCAGCTAAGGTCAGGCCCCCGATGGCTACTACGACCGAGGTCCAGGGCCGCGGCGGTCTCGACGAGCACGGCATCCGGACAACCGGACGCATCGTCGCGAACCCGACCACCTCCATGCTCTACACGCATGCGCTGATGCGCGGCGACGGAAGACTCGCCGAGGGCGGGCCGCTGGTCGTGGACACGGGCCGTCACACCGGACGCTCGCCGAAGGCGAAGTTCGTCGTCCGCGAGCCCGGATCCGAAGAGCGGATCTGGTGGGGCGACGTCAACCAGGAAATCTCGGAGGAGCACTTCGAGGGCCTGCGCGAGAAGGTCGCGGCGTACCTCGGCAAGCAGGATCTCTACGTCGTCGACGCCTTCGCCGGCGCCGACCCCGAGCACCGCCTCGCCGTCCGGGTGATCACCGACAGCCCGTGGCACGCGCTCTTCGCGAAGACGCTCTTCATCGATCCCGACGAGGAGGAGCTCGCCGAGTTCGAGCCTGCGGCGCTCGTGCTGCACGCGCCGACGGTCGAGGCCGACCCCGCGCAGGACGGGACGCGCAGCGGGACGTTCGTGCTGCTGCACCCGACCCGTGGCGAGGTGCTGATCGGCGGCACCGAGTACGCGGGCGAGATCAAGAAGTCGGTCTTCACGCTCATGAACGACCGCCTCCCGCTCGACGACGTGTTCCCGATGCACTGCTCGGCGAACGTCGACGACGAAGGCGACGTCGCGGTGTTCTTCGGCCTCTCCGGAACCGGAAAGACGACGCTGTCCGCCGACCCGGGCCGGCACCTGGTCGGTGACGACGAGCACGGGTGGAGCGACGACGGCGTCTTCAACGTCGAGGGCGGCTGTTACGCCAAGATGATCCGCCTCTCGGCCGATGCCGAGCCGCAGATCTACAAGACGACGCGCACGTTCGGCACCGTGCTGGAGAACGTGACCATGGACGAGCGCGGCGTGCTCGACCTCGACGACGAGTCGAAGACCGAGAACACCCGAGGGGCTTACAAGCTCGAGCAGATCGACAACGCGCTGCCGTCCAAGCGAGCCGGGCATCCGTCCTCGGTGATCTTCCTGACGGCCGACGCGTTCGGGATCCTGCCGCCGATCGCCAGGCTCAATCGCGAGCAGGCGATGTTCTACTTCCTCTCCGGGTTCACGGCCAAGCTGGCCGGCACCGAGATCGGCGTCAAGGAGCCGCAGCCGACCTTCTCGGCGTGCTTCGGCGCGCCGTTCCTGCCGCAGCCGCCGGCGGTCTACGCCCACATGCTCGGGGACAAGCTCGACGAGCACGGGTCCACCGTCTGGCTCGTGAACACGGGCTGGACCGGCGGGCCATTCGGCGAGGGCCAGCGGATGCCGATCTCGGAGACGCGCGCAATGCTTGCGGCCGCGCTCTCGGGCGAGCTCGACGACGTCGAGTACCGGACCGACGAACTGTTCGGCTTCGAGGTCCCGGTCGCGATTCCCGGCGTCGTCGCGAAGCTGCTCGACCCGCGCTCCACCTGGCGCGACCCGGGCGAGTACGACGAGCGGGCCCGCGAGCTCGCGCAGATGTTCCGCGACAACTTCGCGAAGTTCGCCCACGAGGCGGGCGAGGCGGTCGCGGCAGCCGGGCCCCGCGTCTAGCCAGGCCGCGCGCGGTTGAGGCGCTGCCTCGCGAGCCATCTCCGCCGCCCCGGGGTCCCACACACGTGCAGTTCGGTCCGCGCTCGCCGTGACGACGCGCCTCCGTCCCGGCTGAACTCGGCGGCTAGGACGCTGTCCTCGTGGCCCGCCAGGAGGGTCAGCTGGCGTCCGGTCAGGACTTCGTAGACCCGAGCCGTTCGAGCTCGAGTGCAGGGTCGTGGCGCAGGATCGCCTGCTCCAAGCGCTGGAGCACCGCGGACGGCTCGATCCCGAGCTCGTCCACGAGCGTTTCGCGCGCCTGCCGGTACGCCTCGAGGGCGTCCGCCTGGCGGCCCGACCGGTAGAGGGCGAGCATCAGCTCACCGCGCGGTCGCTCGCGCAACGGGTGCTCGCCGACGAAGGCCTCGAGCTCCGCGACGAGCGGGGCGTGACGTCCGAGCTCGAGCTCCGCCTCGAACAGCTCCTCGCGAGTCGAGGCGCGAAGCTCTTCGAGGCGCGCGATCTCCGCCTGCGCGAACGTCTCGAACGCGAGGTCGGCGAGCGGCGGGCCACGCCACATCGCGAGTGCTTCGCGGAGTACCCTCGCCCGCTCCTCCGGCGGGCCATTCGGCGCCTCGCGAGCCAGCCGCTCGAAGCGGTGGGCGTCGACGTCTTCGCGGTCGACTGCCAGCACATAGCCCGGCGCGCGCGTCACGAGGCAGTAGGCGCCAAGCGCTTTGCGCAGCTCGGAGACGAGGTTCTGCAGCGACCCCACGGCGGCTTTCGGAGCAGATGTGCCCCACAGCTCATCCACGAGGCGGTCGGTCGAGACGACCTCGCCTGCGCGCAGGGCTAGGAGCGCCAGCAGCGCGCGTTGCTTCTGGCGTCGCAGCTCGACGGGGCGCCCGGAAACGCCGACCTCGAGCGGCCCGAGCAGGCGGACCACGACGTCCGGCATAGGCCGTTTTGTACACCGTTGTCGCCGCCGAGTACAGCCGTGTGAGCGGGCGTGCTGCGTCCTCCTTCGGCGCGGTCGCGACGGATGTGGCGCGTCGCCATGCCCTTTCGTAGCGGTTGTGAGGCGGGTGGCTGTCCGGGCCTCGAGCCGGGCGGCCACGCCCGGGGCTCGTCACGTGAGCGCCGTGTGAGAGCCGCGTGAGGCCACCGGCGCAATCTCCGAGGCATGCAGTCACCCGAGACAGCGGACGGGACGCTCATCGCGGTCGAGGCGGCCCGCTATCTGGCCGCGGTCAAGGTCTTCCGTCGCGAAGGCCACGAGCGGCACTGGGAAGCGGAGGGGAACCGCACCTCGGCGTCGCTTCCGTCCCGCTCCGCGTCTCGGGTGCGAACGAGTGAAGGGAGAAACCGATCTTGATCCAAGCGCGCCGGACCCGCATCGCCGCGGCCGGCGTTACGACGCTCGCCGCGCTATCTCCGGCCGGCATCGCGGGAGGCGCGGCGCCGGACAATGACGACTTCGCCGCCGCGGAGGCTCTGAGCGCGCGCACCGCCTTCGTCTCGGGGAGCAACGTCGACGCGACGAAGGAGCAGGGCGAGCCCGACCACGCCGGCGAGGCGGGCGGCGCCTCGATCTGGTTCAAGTGGACGGCGGCGGCCGCCGGACAGGCGACGCTCTCGACGTGCGAGAGCGACATCGACACCGTGCTGGCTGTCTACACCGGCCCGCCGTCGACGGGGTCGCCGGCGCGAGAAGGGCGGTTGCGGCCGCCCTCCTCGCCATTCGGCCGAGCCCTGTGTAGGCAACGGCTTCGCACGGTTTGTAACGACGCGTCACATGGAGTCGTTCAGGTAGCGTCACTCGCAGTGGAAGCCGTACACGACGTGCTCGTCGTCGGAGCCGGCTGCGCGGGAATGCGCGCGGCCATCGAGGCTCATGACTCGGGCGCCGACGTGGCGCTCCTGTCCAAAATCCACCCCGTCCGCAGCCACTCCGGCGCGGCTGAGGGCGGCATCAACGCCGCGCTCGGGAACGCCTCCGAGGACGACCCGGAGAAGCACACCTTCGATACCGTCAAGGGCTCGGACTACCTCGGCGACCAGGACGCGATCGAGATCCTCTGCGTCGAGGCGCCGGACGACGTCTACCAGCTCGAGAACTGGGGCGCGGTCTTCTCGCGCACCGAGGACGGCCGCATCGCCCAACGGCCGTTCGGCGCCGCGGGCGAGCCGCGCACCGCGTACGCCGCCGACATCACCGGCCACGTGCTCGTGCACGTCCTCTACGAGCAGGTGATGAAGCGCGACATCCCTACCTACGAGGAGTACTTCGCGTGGAAGCTCGTGGTCGACGACGACCGCTGCCAGGGCGTGATCGCCTGGGACCTCGTCAACGGCGGCGTCAAGACCATCGGCGCCAAGACGGTGATCCTCTGCACGGGCGGCGCCGGCCGGCTCTACATCGGCACGACGAACGCGTACTCCTGCACCGGCGACGGGATGGCGCTCGCGGTCCGCGCGGGCGTTCCGCTCAAGGACATGGAGATGATGCAGTTCCACCCGACGACGCTGTCGCCGACCGGGATCCTGATCACCGAGGGCTGCCGCGGCGAGGGCGCATACCTGCTCAACTCCGAGGGCGAGCGCTTCCTCAAGGACTACGCGCCGAACGCGATGGAGCTCGCCAGCCGCGACGTCATCTCGCGGGCCGAGCAGACGGAGATCGACCAGGGGCGAGGCCTCGACGGCAGTGTCCTGCTCGACCTCAGGCACCTGGGCGCCGAGCGCATCATCGAAAGGCTCCACGGCACGCGTGAGCTCTCGATGACGTACGCGCTCGTCGATCCGATCCACGAACCCATCCCGGTTCGGCCCGGCGCGCACTACCACATGGGCGGAGTCGATACCGACGTCTGGGGCCAGACCGAGCTGACCGGCCTCTACGCCGCCGGCGAGTGCGCATGCGTCTCGGTGCACGGCGCGAACCGCCTGGGCGGCAACGCACTGATGGAGACGATCACCTACGGCCGTCGCGTGGGGCAGCACGCGGCGGACTGGGCGCTGACGCACACGACCGTCGCGGTTCCCGAGTCGCAGCAGACGGATGCCGAGCGCGAGCTCGACGCACTGTTCGACCGCACCAAGGGCGAGCGGCCGTGGGCGATCCGCGACGAGCTCGCCTCGACGATGCACGAGAACTTCGGGGTCTTCCGACGCGAGGACCAGATGAAAAAGCAGGGCGAGATCGTGGCCGGCCTCCGCGAGCGCTACACCAACGTGATCGTCGAGGACAAGGGGACGCTCTTCAACAATGACGTCACGCAGGCGCTCGAGCTCGGATTCCTGCTCGACCTGGCCGAGTGCATGATCCCCGCCGGCATCGAGCGGCGCGAGAGCCGCGGCGCGCATGCGCGCCCGTACGACTACCCCGAGCGCGACGACGAGCAGTACCTCAAGCACGCGCTTACCCGGCTGGTCGACGGGAACGTCGAGCTCGAGTGGAAGCCCGTCACGATCACCCGCTTCCCGCCACAGGAGAGGAAGTACTGATGACGGTGACCCCCGAAGCCAAAACCGAGAGCGCCACCATGGACGTGCGCCTCAAGGTTTGGCGCTACGACTCACGCACCGGCGACCGCAGGCTCGAGGAGTTCGAGGTCGAGGCGCCGGAGTGGGCGTGCCTGCTCGACGTGCTCGACCTCATCAAGGACAAGCAGGACGGGACGCTGGCGTATCGCAAGAGCTGCCGGATGATGATCTGCGGCTCGTGCGGTATGCGGATGGACGGCCGCGCCGTCCTCGCCTGCAAGGAGCGGATGGCGCCGATCGTCGAAGCCGGCCACGTGCCCGTCATCTCGGCCATGGGAAATCTCCCGATCGTCAAGGACCTCGTCGTCGACATGGCGCCCTTCTGGGGGAAGATCCGCGCGGTCAAGCCGTGGCTCGACCCCGGCTACGACGAGATCTCCGAAAAGGAGCGAGTCGCGTCGCAGCAGCAGATGAACGCGATCGCCAAGGAGTCGCTCTGCATCATGTGCGGCTGCTGCGTAAGCGAGTGCAACTCGATGGAGGCGGACCCGGCGTTCCTCGGCCCGGCGGCGCTGGCCAAGGGGTTCCGCTTCGTCGGCGACCCGCGCGAGGGCACGCAGGTCGAGCGGCTCGTCGAGCTCAACGGCGAGCACGGGATCTGGGACTGCACTCGCTGCTACTTCTGCAACGAACGCTGCCCGAAGGGCGTCGATCCGCGCGACGCGATCGCCAAGCTGGGCGCCGAGTCGATCGAGCAGGGCATCGACCACGACATGGGCGCGAAGCACGCGAACTGGTTCGTCCGCTCTGCGATGACGACCGGTTGGTTGCGCGAGACCGAGCTCGTCCCGAAGACGCAAGGCATCGTGTCCGCGATCAAGCAGACGGGCTTCGCGTTGGGGCTGGCCCGCAAGGGCAAGGTCCCGCCGCCGTTCCCGCCGCATGTCGCGGACAAGGTCGAGGAGGCGCGCGGGCTCTGGGACCTGGTGCGGACGCGCGGCGTCAGGGGCGCGGACGGGATCATCCAGATGGAGCGCTCGCTCGCGCGGATCGAGCACGGCGAGGAGCACGGCGCGCGCCGCGACAGCCCCGAGCTCACTCCCGGCGAAGAGCCGCCGCCGGCGGAGGGCTGATGCAGAGGGTCGCCTACTACAAGGGTTGTCTCGCGTCGCTGTCGGCGAAGGAGCTCGACATCTCGACGCAGGCGCTCGCGCCGAAGGTCGGGCTGGAGCTGGACGAACTGGAGGCGGTCACGTGCTGCGGCGCCGGCGACATCCACGAGGCGGAGCCCGACTACTACCTGCACCTCAACGCGCGAATCCTTGCCTACGCCGAGGCGACCGGCTCGGACACGCTGATGACCGTCTGCAACGTCTGCACGCTCAACCTGCGGCAGGCGAACTTCGCCCTGCAAAACGACGAGGCGCTCCTCGCGCGCGTGAACGAGAATCTCGAGGCGGTCGGCGCGCCGCGGTACTCGGGCGCGGTCGACGTCAAGCACCTGCTCTGGATGATCGCCGAGGGCGACGGCTTCGAGCGGCTCAAAGCGACGGCGCACAAAGGGTTGAAGGGGCTCAAGGTCGCGCCGTTCTACGGCTGTCAGATTCTGCGTCCGTCCAAGCTGCTCGGCTTCGACGACCCCGATCGCCCGCATTCCCTCGAGGCCATCATCGAGGCGTGCGGCGGCGAGGCGATCGACTACCCCGCCAAGATCAAGTGCTGCGGGTTCCCGATCATCCAGGCGCGCGAGGAGACCGCGCTCGGCGAGCTGATCCAGCCGCTCGAGCAGGCGACCGAGGCGGGAGCCGACGCGATGGTCACGCCGTGCCCGCTCTGCCACCTCTCGCTCGACGCCTGGCAGTCGAAGCTGAAGGCGGCGACGGGCAAGGACTTCCGGATGCCGATTCTCCACCTCTCGCAGCTGATCGGCGTTGCCGCTGGGCTCGAAAACTCCGAGCTCCGGTTCCGGCGCCACGTGGTCTCCGTCGAGCCGGTCGAAGAAAAATTGCACGTCTAGCGGCAGCGCTCGCCGGCGCGGCGGCCGCGGTCGCCTGGGGCTGGTTCGAGGCCGGCTGGGTGCGGCTCCGAAGCGTCGACATGGTTCTGGATCGGCTCCCTCACGAGCTCGACGGGCTGCGGGTGGTTCACCTCTCCGACTTCCACCTCGGGCTGCCCTCGCGTGGCGCCGTCGCAGTCGAGCGCGCCGTCGAGTGGACCGCGGAGCGGAAGCCCGACCTCGTCTGCGCGAGCGGCGACCTGCTTTCGCGCGGCTCCGGGGAGGCGCGCCTCCGCACGCTGCTCGCGCGGCTGCCGCAGCCTGCCTTCGCGATCCTCGGAAACCACGACTTCGCGGTCTCGCGCGACCCTTTCTCCGAGCCGACCGGCATCAGAGACCTGGGACCGGTGCGGCTGCTCTCCGACGACAGCGAGACGATCGAGGTGCGCGGGAAGCGCGTACACGTGGCCGGCTCCGACCCCCGCGCGCGCTGGTCGCGCAAGCGCAAGCGTCCCGCCGAGTTGGCTGTGGACGATGCCGACCTCAGCATCCTGCTGTGCCACTACCCCCAGGCGATCGACTCGCTGCCCGCGGGAGCGTTCGACCTCGTTCTCGCGGGCCACATGCACGACGGGCAGATCAGCATCCCGTTGCCCGGCACGAAGCTCCGTCTCGCGCACCCGAAGGCGCGCTACACGAGCGGGCTCTACCGCCGGCCGGGCGGCGTGCTCCACGTCTCGCCCGGCCTGGGGACGACGTTCGTGCCGTTCCGGTTCTTCGCCCGGCCGGAGGCGACGGAGCTCGTCCTCCGCTCTACCATCCGGGCATGACCGCTCGCGTTACCGGCCTGACGGGAGCGACGCTCGTCACCGCTCCGTCTGTTTGCCACGGCTGCGTCTGGTGGCAGTCGCAGCGCGACGGCGTCGTCAACAAGAGCCGCTGGATCGACAAAGCCGAGGACGAGTGGGGCGCGTGGGGGACGATCTACTACGACGACGACGGCCGCGTGCTCGGCTCGATGCAATACGGACCGGCGCCGCTCTTCCCGCGCGCTCGGGAGTTACCGGCGGGACCGCCTTCTGACGAGGCCGTCCTGATCACTTGCGCCTATCTCGTCGACGCCGAGAAGCCGTGGGTGATGCAGTCGCTCTTCCTGTCGGCGATCGGAGACGCGCGCGACCAGCGGGCCGGCGCGCTCGAGACCTTCGCGTACCGCTACCCGGGCGATGAGCCGCTCAGGGAGCGCTTCCAGGTGCACAAGACGATTTTCCCGCGCGACTTCCTGGCCGACTTCGGTTTTCGAACCGTGCGAACCGCGGGCCGTGTGGAGCTGGTGCGGCTCGACCTCGGCGGACTGCAGCCGGTCGTCGAAGGCACGCGCGCGAAGGTCCTGCGGGTCGTGAAAGAGGCGTTCCAGCCGGCCCCGGTGCCGCAGCGCCCCTAGATCCCTTCACGGCTGCGACCGGCTCGCAGGCGGTATGGCAGCGACCCTCGGTCATGCGTCATGCCAACCTCGCAAATCGGGCTCGACCTCGTGAACCTATCGCAGAACCCTTGACGAACCTTGCTTTTCATGGAATAACGAGACGTAGCGGCCTAGAGGCGTACGGGGGTGCGTCTGGGGGAGGACAACGATTTGCGGCGGTTTGATCCATGCCCGGCGGACCTGGGAGACGCCGGGGCAACCAAAGACGATTGGCGCAGCGACGCCGTGGTTGCGCTCGGCGGGTTCGCCAAGCGCGGCCTCGACGTGGTGGCCGCGTCGATACTGCTGGTAATCCTCTTGCCGTTGATCGCGCTGGTGGCCGTCGCAATCAGGCTCGACAGCCGTGGGCCGGCGTTCTTCCGCTGCCGGCGAGTAGGTTACCGCGGTCGGGAGTTCGGCATGCTGAAGTTCAGGAAGATGGTCCACGACGCGCGGGGCGGCGCACTCACCGCTCCCGAGGACGATCGCTTCACCCGATTCGGGCGCGTGCTAGCCAAGACGAAGCTCGACGAGCTCCCGCAGCTGTGGAACGTGCTGAAGGGCGACATGAGCCTGGTCGGGCCCCGGCCGGAGGATGCCGGGTTCGTCGAGCTCCGTGCGCAGGAGTATCGGCAGATCCTGCGCGTTCGCCCAGGGATCACTGGCCTTTCGCAGCTCGCCTTTGCGCGTGAGAACGAAATCCTCGATCCGCAGGACCGGCACGCTCACTACGTGTCCAAGCTGCTCCCGGCGAAGGCGCGCATCGATTGCCTGTACGTCAGTCGCCGCACGATCGGGATGGATTTCAAGATCCTGTTCTGGACCGCCGCCGCCGTGCTGCTGCGGCTCGAGGTCGCCGTCCACCGGCAGAGCGGCCGGCTCACCCGGCGACGCCGACGGGTCGCGCCCGAGGGTCAGCATCGCGGCGTGTTGACGAGCCCATGACCGTCCACGGCTACGGCAACGACAATGGCTGTCAGCCTGGACCGAGATCCTCCACGAGCTGACGCACGAGATCGCGCGAACGGAAACGGCGACGTTCGCCTCCCGGCAGTCAGCAAGGCGTAGCCCCCGGGGATTCAGACCGCCACGGTCTGTCGCCTCAGCACGGCCTCCGCGATCTGCACTGCATTGAGGGCGGCGCCTTTGCGCAGGTTGTCGTTCACGGTCCAGATCGCCAGACCGTTCGGCTCGGTCGGGTCGCGGCGGATGCGGCCGACAAGGACCTCGTCACGACCCGCGGCCTCGCCGGGGGTGGCGAAGTCGGCGACCACGAGGTTCGGCGCGCCGGCCAGAATCTCCCGCGCCTGTTCCGGAGACAGGCGGTCTGCGGTTTCGACCCAGATCGCCTGGCTGTGACCGACGAGGACGGGCACTCGGACGCACATCGCCTGGAGGGGCAGGCCGGAGAGGCCGAGGATCTTGCGCGTCTCGGCGCGCAGCTTGAGCTCTTCGTCGAACTCGTCGCCCTCGAGTGACCAATCCATGGCCAGGTCGGCCTCCATCGGCCGGATCGCGCGAAGCCGCTCGATGCCGGCGTCGCCCGCGCCTGACATCGACTGGTACGTCGCGAGGCGAACGCGCGCGAGACCGACAGCATCGTGCAGCGGCTTCAGCACGCACGCGAGCTGGATGGCGGAGCAGTTCGGGTTGGCCACGATCCGGCCGCCGTCGAGCGCGTCGTCGTTGACGCCGGGGACGACCAGCGGGATTCCCTCGGCCAGCCGGAACGCGTCGGACTTGTCGATGCAGGTCGTGCCTGCTTCCGCGGTCGCCGGCACGAGCTGCGAGCTCGGCCCGGTGCCGACGGAGAAGAAGCAGAGGTCGAGCTGCGCCGACGCGAGCGCCTCGGGAGTCGCCTCCGCGACCGTGAGCTCCCCGTCGCCGTAGCGGACGCTGCTCCCGGCAGACCGCGTCGACGCGAACGCCCGCACGTCGTCGAAGCCCCGCTCCGCGAGCAGGTCGAGGGTGACGGTGCCGACTGCGCCCGTCGCCCCGACGACGCCGAGCCTAGGCATGCGACCGCTCCGCAACCGGGGTGTCGAGCTCGAAGGCGTGGTGGAGCGCCGAGACGGCGCGCTCGACCTCGGCCCGCACCACGTAGCAGGCGATCTTGATCGGTGAAGTCGTGACGACGGGCGCGTCGATCCCGAGGTCCGCCAGGGTCGCGAACGTGCGCGCGGCGATGCCCGGGTGACTCTTCATCCCGGCGCCGATCACGCTCACCTTGCCCAGGTCGTCGCGGACCGACCACGTCACCGCGTCGATCCCGTCGAGCGTCGCCGCCACCGCCGAGTGGTCCTCGTCGGGCGCGGAGAAGACGATGTCGCCGCCGGTGCGGATGATCGTGTCGACGTTCACGCTCGCGGCGGCGAGGGCGCCGAAAAGCGGCCCGGCGTCAATTCCGCCGACGGTGTAAAGCGACTCCTCGCGCGTGTGCGTGACCCCGGAGATCATCGCCTTCTCGAGCATCCGTTCGTCCTCCTCCGCGATCCAGGTCCCTTCCTCGCCCGAGAACGTGGAGCGCACGTGCACCTTCACGCCGTGGTTGCGCGCGAACTCGACCGAGCGCAGCTGAAGCACCTTAGCGCCGGACGCCGCCATCTCCAGCATCTCCTCGTACGTGAGCGCATGGAGCTTTTGCGCCTTGGGGACGACTCGCGGATCGGCGGTGAAGACGCCGTCCACGTCCGTGTAGATCTCGCACGCGTCGGCGCCGAGCGCGGCCGCCAACGCCACCGCGGTCATGTCCGAGCCGCCGCGCCCGAGAGTCGTGACCTCGTACTCGGTCGACACACCCTGGAAGCCGGCCACGAGGACGATCCGGTCCTCGTCGAGCGCCTCGTGGATTCGGCGGGCGCGGATCTCGACGATCTTCGCCTTTCCGTGAACCGTGTCCGTGACGATCCCCGCCTGCGACCCGGTCAGCGAGATCGCGTGGTGACCGAGGTCCTCGATCGCCATCTCGGCGAGCGCGCAGGTGATCCGCTCACCGACCGAGACGAGCATGTCCAGCGCGCGGGGCTTCGGTCGCGGCGAGATCTTCTGCGCGAGGTCGAGCAGCTCGTCCGTCTGGTGCCCCATCGCCGACAGGACGCCGACAACGCGGTTCCCGGCGTCACGGGCCGCGACGATCCGGCGCGCGACGTCGAGCAGCCGCTCGACGTCGCCGACCGACGTTCCGCCGAACTTCATCACGACGGTGCCGGCGCTGGGGCGCGGCTCGGCCGGCTCGACGGCCGGAACGGGCTCATAAGCGGTCTGGGACATGCTTCTCGATTCTAGGCCGGGCCGGCGGAGTCCTAGTAACACAGTGTTACTTGCTTCGCGTCGGCTCAGAATTCGCGCCGGCCTACGAGCGCGCGGCCCAGGGTGACCTCGTCGGCGTACTCGAGATCGCCGCCGACCGGGAGACCGCTCGCCAGGCGTGTCACGCGGACGCGGCCCCGGAGCCGGTCGGCGAGGTAGGAGGCGGTCGCCTCGCCGGTCATGTTCGGGTTCGTCGCCAGTACGACCTCCTCGACGCCGTTGCGGTCGACCCGGCTGATCAGGCCGGCGATGCGCAGGTTGTCGGGCTCGACTCCGTCGAGCGGCGAGAGCGCGCCGCCGAGCACGTGGTAAAGCCCGCGGTACTCGTGCGTCCGTTCCACGGAGATCAGGTCGACCGGCTGCTCGACGACGCAGATCACTGTGCGGTCTCGCCGCGCGTCGCGGCAGATCTCGCACGTCTGCTCCTCGGTCAGGTTCCCGCACTCCGCGCAGAAGCGGACTCGCTCCTTGACGTCCTCGAGCGCGGCCGCCAATGCAAGCGCTTCGTCCTTTGGAACGCGAAGGAGGTGGAACGCCAGACGCTGCGCCGTCCGCGTCCCCACCCCCGGGAGTCGCGTCAGTTGGGCGACGAGATTCTCGACCGCCGGAGACAGCACGAAGTTATTCTGCCTGTCCCATCCGGACTACGTGCCCGCGCGCCTACGCGAGGCGTGAGCGCGCCCACCGGGTTGAGCCTCGACCTACCCAGCGAGTGCTCGGTCCGCGCGCCAGTTCCAAGCCTCGGTACGTGTCCGAGAGGAAGGCAAGAACTCGCAGGCCCGCCCACAGAGTGCGGTGCGGCGGTCCGTCTGCTCTCGAGGTCCGCGAGTTCTGTTTGACCTTTCTGGAGATAAATGCATACAGTGACTGAGGCTCGGAGTGGGGGAGCCGTGCGTAGGCATACTGCGGGGGGGACGACGGTTTTGCGGCAGCAACTCAGCTGGGGGGCGGCTTTGCGACGGCCCGAGATTAACTCGGGCTGTGTTCCGCAGCGGGCGGTTGCAGCCGCGCGGCTTGCTGCTGCGGCGAAGCGCGTGTTCGATCTGGTTGGTGCGGGGGCGATGCTTGTGATCCTGTCGCCGCTGATTTTGTGTGTGGCGTTGGCGATCGTGGTCGACAGTCGCGGTGGCGTCTTCTACCGCTGCTCGCGCGTGGGTCAGCACGGGCGGGCGATTTGGATGCTGAAGTTTCGGAAGATGCATGGTGGCGCGTCAGGCGTTGCGCTGACCGCGCCGGATGACGAGCGTTTCACGCGTGTCGGTCGCTGTTTGGCACGGACGAAGCTCGACGAGATCCCTCAGCTCTGGAATGTTCTGAGAGGGGACATGAGCCTTGTGGGGCCGCGGCCTGAGGACCCCGGGTTCGTCGAGCGTTATCGCCATGAGTACGGCGAGATCTTGCTTGCCAGGCCCGGGATCACCGGTCTGTGCCAGCTGGCGTTCGCAAAGGAGAGCGAGATCCTCGACCCCGACAACCGGGTGGAGGATTACGTGTCGCGGGTGCTACCGCAGAAGATCGCGCTTGACCGTCTCTACGCGCAGCAGCGCTCGCTCTTGATGGATCTGCGGATCCTCGGTTGGACCTGCGTGGCTGTGCTGGTGCGGCGCGACGTTGCCGTTCACCGGTCGACGGGCCGGTTGTCGCTGCGGCGGCGGGCGGAGGGGTCGCTTGAGTTTGGGGGTGCGCGGGTCGTATGAGCGAGGGTGTTTTTTCGTTGCCGGAGCAGTTGGCGGCGCGGCTGGCGCGGCGGGAGGTGAAGGCGGTCGTGTTGGCGGGGGGGAAGGGGACACGGCTGGCCCCGTATACGAGCGTGTTGCCGAAGCCGCTGATGCCGATCGGCGATCGCTCGATTTTGGAGGTTGTGCTGCAGCAGCTGCACAGCAACGGGATCTTCGACGTCACGCTGTCGGTTGGCTATCTGTCGCACCTGATCGAGGCGGTGCTCGGCGACGGCTCCGCCTACGGCGCCTCGGTCAAGTACGTGCGCGAGGCAGAGGCGCTGGGGACGGCGGCGCCGCTGCGTCTGATCGGTGGGCTCGACTCCACCTTCATCGTCATGAACGGCGACGTGTTGACCAAGCTCGACTATCGCGCGCTCCTGCGTCACCACCACGAGCACAAGAATCTGGTCACGATCGCAGCCAAGAAGCGGCGGATCAAGATCGATTACGGGGTGCTGCACGTCGGCTCCAACGGCAACAGCGGCCGTCTCCGCCGCTTCGTCGAGAAACCGGAGATGACCTCCAGGGTCAGCATGGGCATCTACGTGATGGAACCCGCCGCCCTCGACTACATCCCCAGCGAGGGCCACTTCGACTTCCCCGACCTGATCGCCGCGCTCCTGCGCGCACGCGAAGCCGTCGGAGTCTACGACTACGACGGCCTCTGGTTCGACATCGGCCGCGCAGAAGACTACGAACAAGCCGTCGGCGCGTGG